>Ga0126312_10000836_pt1 | contig 19406 bp, 19 predicted proteins | sample Plot104A_FD_92537 | JGI IMG/M metagenome (GOLD analysis project Ga0126312, IMG submission 92537) | Serpentine soil microbial communities from UC McLaughlin Reserve, CA, USA - Plot104A | ecosystem: Environmental > Terrestrial > Soil > Grasslands | place: USA: UC McLaughlin Reserve, Lake County... | reverse complement strand
TGTAGACCGTCGTGAAGACGATGATCCACATGACATCGACGAAGTGCCAGTAGATGCCCGGCACCTCGACGCCCAAGTGCTTCTTCGGCTCCTTCGAGAAGTGGCCCCGCCAGGCTCGGATGTTCGCGAAGGCGAGCAGCATCAGGCCGACGGTCACGTGCGCCCCGTGAAGGCCGGTTAGGCCGTAGAAGACCGACCCGAATGCGTTCGTGTGCGGCGCGAAGCCGATGTGGGCGTACTCGTTGATCTGGATGAAGAGGAAGGTGGCGCCGAGCATGAACGTCGCCGCCAAGCCCATGATCAGGCCGCGGCGATTCTCGCGGCGGATCGACTCGAGCGCCCAGTGGACCGTGAAGCTCGACGAGACCAGGATGGCGGTGTTGACGCCCGCGACGGAGACCGGCAACGTCAAGCCGTCCGGAGGCCACGGGCCGACGTTCGCGACGACGCGGATGAAGAAGTACGCGGCGAAGAACGAGCCGAAGAGCATTACCTCCGAGACGATGAACAGCAGGATGCCGAGCGTCTGGCGGTCGATGCGCGAGCTGGCGTGCGCCTCGGGCGGCCCGTGGTGCTCGTGCTCGCCCGTCGCGGCGATCGAGGCGGATTCCATTAGGCGCTCCGCTCCTCCCCGGCGGCTACCTCTCCGCCGCTACCCCCACCGCCGGCTGCAACCGCTCCCTCCTCATCACGCTCGGCGCCGACCGCTACGGGCGCGCCCTCGGGTTTCGGTGCCGAGGCGTCGACGACGTCGCCACCCGACTCCACGTGCTCGACCGGCTTATCGGTCCGCGCTCGCACGTCATCGATCAGCCCCTGCTCCAGCCACTTCGACTGCTGGCCGGCGAGAGTGGAGATGAGGATCTCGTCGATGCGGTAATGCTCGAGGGCGTTCTCGACCGCCGCCAGCGGCGCGGGGCTCATGGGCTGGCCCGTCGCGTCGATGTCGGAGCGGTAGAGCTCGGCGAGCGTCCGGGCCAGGCGCTCGCAGACCTGTTCACGGCTCATGTCGCCGGATGGCGGGCTGACGATCGTGTAGCGCTGCGGGTGCTCCGCCGCCTTGCTCTTCAGGCGGGACACGAGGTCGCTGCTGGCGACGGTGCGCGTGGCAACGACGAGCGTGTGGGTGACGTCCCAGCGAACCGCGTCGTCCTCGATGCGCACCGGAATGTGCGTCACCGGGACGTCGAAGTGCTGCTTGGCCCACTCAACGAGGTCCTTACGGGTGAAGCCGAACCGCGTTTCATACAGGCACGAGAGCAGCACCTCGCGAGGCGTGAAGGCGCGGATGGCGTCGTCCAGCGCGAGAGGTGGATCGGGATCCATGACGGCGCCGCTCGACTCGATCCCGAACTCCCGGAGCACGGCCTGGGTCACCTCCACACGGCTCTGTGCGGCCTCCCGCACTTCGTCCCGGTTCACGATCTGTCCGGCGATCGGCTGGTTCTGAGGCGCGACCACGGCGATCTCGGCGACGCCACTGGCGACGCGCTCGCGGACCGCCTCCAGCAGCCTGCGCCCGCCGGCGACCTCGTTGAGGAACGCGAGGACGGTCCCGCCCTGCCCGTTCGTGGGCGCGCCAGTCCCACCGTCCGCCGCCGCGCTCACGGGCTTCGACCTCCGGCCGCGCCGGCCACGGCGGGCTCGGGACGGCCGACCTCGGCCTCGGAGGGACCCAGGATGGCGTGCCTTGCGCCGGGCACGCCGTACTCGTACGGCCCGCCGACGACCCGAGGGATCTCGTCGAAGTTGAACACTGGAGGCGGCGAGGTGACCAGCCACTCGATCGTCTTGGCACGCCAGGGGTTGTCGCCCGCCAGGGGGCCCCACCGCCAGCTGACGATCATGTTGTAGAGGAAGATCAGCTGCGCGGCGCCGAGTAGGAATCCGAAGCACGAGATCAGCAGGTTCCAGTCGCCGAACTGCGCGGAGTAGTCGGCGACCCGGCGCGGCATTCCCTCCATCCCGATCCAGTGCATCGGCACGAAGGTGCCCCACATGCCGGCGAATGTCAGCCAGAAATGCCAGCGGCCCAACTTCTCGTCGTACATGCGCCCGGTCATCTTCGGGAACCAGTGGTAGATGCCGGCGAAGATCGTGAACACCGAGCCGCCGAAGAGCACGAAGTGGATGTGGGCGACGATGAAGTAGGTGTCGGAAACGTGAATGTCGATCGGCACCATGCCGAGCATCACGCCGCTGATCCCGCCGATCGTGAACGTGACGATGAAGCCCAGCGCGAACAGCATCGCGGTGGAGCGCAGGTGTAAGACGCTGCCGAACAGCGTCCCCAGCCAGGAGAAGATCTTGATCCCGGTCGGAACCGCGATCAGCAGCGTGGTGATCATCATCGGCACGCGCAGCCACGCGAACATCCCCGAGACGAACATGTGGTGCGCCCACACGGTGTAGCTCAGCACCACGATCCCGATCAGCGCCAGTGCCATCAGCCGGTAGCCGAAGATGGGCTTCCGCGAATGGGTCGAGATGACCTCGGAGATGATCCCGAAGCCGGGCAGCATCATGATGTAGACGGCCGGGTGTGAGTAGAACCAGAAGATGTGCTGGTAGCTCAGGACGTCACCGCCGTTCAGGGCCTGGAAGAAGTTGGTGTGCAGGGCGCGGTCGAAGAGGACCATGAACTGCACGCCCGCGATGAACGGCGTGGCGGCGACCACCAGCAGTGACGTGGACATGTTCGCCCAGACCAGGAGCGGCATCCGCCAGAAGTTCATCCCCGGCGCACGCATAGTGATGATCGTCACCAGGAAGTTGAGGGCGGTCGCCACCGATGAGGCGCCGGCGAACTGCACCCCCAGGTTGAAAAACGACTGGCCTAACGGCGCCCCGGTCGACAGCGGCGCGTAGCCGGTCCAGCCTGCGTCGAAAGCGCCGCCCGGCGCCAGGAAGCTGCCCACGAACATCAGCCCCGCGACCGGCAGCATCCAGAAGCTCAAGGCGTTCAGGCGCGGGAATGCCATGTCCGGCGCGCCGATCATCAGCGGCAGGACGTAGTTCGCGATCCCGGCGAACACCGGGATCACGAAGACGAAGATCATGATCGCCGCGTGGGCCGAGAAGAGCCCGTTGAAGGTCCCGGGCTCCACGATCTGCGTGCCGGGCTGCGCGAGCTCCGCGCGCATGATCATCGCCATCGCCCCGCCGATGAAGAAAAAGAGGAAGGTCGTGCAGATGTACTGGATCCCGATCACCTTGTGATCGGTGTTGAACCTGAAGTAGTCCTTCCACGAGTAGGCCCCGTGGCTGGAGTGGTCCTCAGGGATGGTGGGAGCGCCCGCGGCCCAGCGGAACCAGTAGTCGAATGCGCCGAGGCCGAAGAAGAAGCCCAACGGCGCGGTGATCAGCGGGACCACGACCTGTGGGTAACCCGTCTGCTCGGTCTGGAACGCGGGCAGCCCAGAGATCTTGCGCAGCGCCACCACGAGCGCGAACCCGAACGCGGCACCGAGCAGGGCCCCGAGAGCCCCGCGGCTCAACCCCGGTCTCTTCAACGCGGCTATCAAGTCCTGCCTCCACCCGAAACCCTACTCATTGCTCATTGACTCCCCGTGGTGGCCGTGGTCTCCGGCGCCGTCGTGGTCCCTCCGTCCTGTGCCTCCTGGCTGGAGGTCCCGGTCGAGGAGCCGCTGGGGCTGCCGGGCGCCGGCTTTATGAGCGGCTGCTTCTTCAGCCAGCTGTCGAATTGGTCCGGGGGCACCACCCTCACCAGGGCGCGCATGGTGGCGTGGCCGAAGCCGCAGAGCTCGGTGCACACGACGTTGTAGGTGCCCAGCCGGTCCGGGGTGACGAGCACGGTGTCGTCGACGTCGTTGCCGCCCGCTCCAGCGGGGACCAGGTCCCGCTTGATCCGCCACTCAGGGACCCAGAAGGAATGGAGGACGTCGAGAGCCGTCAGGTGCAGGTCGAGCTCCCTGCCCTCCGGCACAACGAGGGTCTTGGAGCTGACAACCTTGCCGTTCGCCTGCGGGTAGTCGAAGGTCCACTCGTACTGCTGCGCGGTGACGTTGATCGGGAGGGTGTCGGACGCCTTGGTCTCGATGTCGCCGAGCACGATCCAGCTGTAGATCGCCCCGAACAGGACGATCACGGTTGGGATCACGGTCCAGGTGATCTCGAGCTTGGTGTTGCCGTGGATGGGCTCGCCGTCCGACTCGTCGCCCGGCTTCGCCCGGTACTTCCAGACGCAGTAGCCGAGCATCACGAGGACGATCGAGAACACGAAGGACGACAGGATGATCATCACGTTCAGGAGCGTGTCGATGTCGTGCGCCTGAGTCGATGCCTGTGTCCCGTTCCAATGGATCTGCGTCATCGGCACCGCCATCACCACGGTCAATACGGCGATGGCGGCGATGATCCTTACAAGCGTGGCGCGGGTCACCGCGCGGCATTCTATTGCTCGGCTGTCCCGCCACCCGCACCCGGATTGGAGCTGGTGGCAGCCGGCACATGCGGTGGCAACAGCTCATCCAGCCTTCCGGCCGAGGCCGCCAGCACCCCGCGAGCGACGCCGTCCCAGCTCCATCTCCCGGCCGCGACCTTCTGGAGCGCGCTGACCGCCCGCTCGCGAACGTCCGGGTCGAGCCCGAGCCAGCCCTTTATCCGGGCGGCGAGCGACTCGACCGCATGCTCGTCGAGCGCGAATGACACCGCTTCGGCGGCCTCGGTGGGCAGCTCCTCGGCGAGCGCCTGGCTCACCTCCGCCATCCCGGAGTGCGCGGCAGACACGGGCGGCACCCCCGCGGCGGCCGCCTCCGCCGCCACCATCCCGAACGACTCGGGGAACGTGCTCGGCATGACGAGCGCGTCGGCCGCGGGCACCAGCCGCCCCACCTCCTCATGCTCGAGCCGTCCGGCGAACGCGACCGTGCCCGCCGCCTTGGTGGCCGCCCCCCAGAATCCGGCGGGCAGGTGGTCGAGGAACGCGGAGAGCATCTTCAGGGGCGCCTCCTCCCCACCCTCGAGACCCCGGCCCCTGACCGCGATCTGGCGAACTAGCCCCCGCTCGGCGGCTTGGACCGCCGTCCACAGGCGCATCGCCGCGAGCTCGTATTCGCCGAACCCGACCACCAGCAGGCGCGCGCCCGGATGCGCCGCGTGCACCAGCGGCCAGGCGGCAAGCAGCAGGTCGATGCCCTTGGAGACGATCAGCTTGCCCACGAAGGCCACGCGCGGCCCGGGGGCCTCGGCCCACAGCCTGAGCGCCGCGGCGCCGCGGTTGGGGTTGCGGTTCCAAGCACTCCCAGGCATGCCGAGGTCGGTCGCAGCCCGCTCTCCGGCTGGACTCCCCGCTTCCGCCTCGAGGGCATCCGCCAACCCGCGCACCCTCGTAGCGGATTCCGAGCGCGGGATCCGGGCGAAGAGCTCGGTGTCCACACCCGGAGGACCGAGCCGCGTCTTCGCCGGCACCTGCGGGTCGTCAAGGGCTCGCCACAGGCTCCCCGCCGTGTGCCCGGAGCCGACCAGGACGCCGGCACATCCGTCAATGCCCTCACGGGCGTAGGGGAGGAAGCGCTCAGGGTGCGGCTTCACGGTGTACTCGAGCGCCGAGCCGTGGATCTTGACCGCGAACCGGAGGCCGGCGCGGGCGAGGATCGCGGGACCCATGACGAGGTGGTTGGCGAGCGCCGCGTCCGCACCGCCGAGGCGCTGCACCACGTCGCGAACGGCGGCGACGTTTGCGTCGAGGTATCGCTCAAGCTCGGCCTCGCTCAGATCGGAAAACGTCTTGACGCTGAAGCCCGCGTACTCGTCGGCTACGTACACCGGCAGGAGGTCGCCGATGTCTGGCCGGTAGGCCGTCACCGTCCCTGGGCCGGAGGCACCTCCGGCGGGCTCGACCCCAAGCGGGCCGCCGTCCCAGCTCCCCACGCGATCCACCCATGGCAGCTCGCCGGCGTGTCGATCCTGGCAGAGGAGGTGAACCTCGTGCCCCAGCCGCGCGAGCGCCGTCGCCAGGCTGGCGTTGTAGACGTTGCTGCCCGTCCCGCGGAGGAGATAGCCGTGAAAGATCAGGACCTTCACCGGCGGGAGGCTAAAGCCCACCTCCGCTGGCGATCCGGACGACCGCATCCGGATGCCGGACGGGTTCTGGATGTTGGCTATCGTGTCGGCGCCGCATGAACAACCCGCGCCAGATCTACAGAATGCGCGCGCCCGCCTCGGGTCGCGAGGCGCTCACCGCGATCGAGCCGGGGGCGGCGTACCTGGATCGGGAGACCGGTGAGGAGCTCCTGCCGGTCACGCGGACGCTTCCCCTCGCCCCATCCGATTCGGCGCTCCTGCGAACCCCGGAGAATCTTCGGATCTGCCGGCGCTGCGATCAGCTCATCGGCCTGGACATCAGCGACTGCCCCTACTGCGGGCTGCGTCAACCCGCCCTCGACGGAACCCGGTGAACAGCGGGCCCCCGGGCACCGAGCGGAAGGCCAACGCCCTCCGCGGGCGGCGGCTCGCCATGGCCATCGCGGCCGCCTGGCTGGCGATCGGCGCCGCGGCCGGCTGCGGGGGGAGCGGCACCTCGACGACGAGCGTTTCCCTCCCCGAGGCGACGACCGGGCCGGCGGGGGCTCAGACGACGCAGCCGGCGCCGAAACCACAGTTCAGCACCGGCGGCGGCAACCAACCGGCTGTCTCGACGACTACGACCCCGCCGCCCACGACGACGAGCAGCACCACGACGACCACCACCCAGACGGGGTCGGGCGGCAGCTCGGGCGGGACGCCGGCCGGCGGTTCAGGCGGGTCCAGTGGCGGGACGAGCAGTGGCGGGACCGGCAGCGGCGCGGGGGTGGACAACGGCGGCAAGCCGTCGGGCGGATTCTGCCCGGGCAACTCCTGCGATTAGGAGTCGGCCTACTTCTTCTTGTTGGGCACGAAGTAGGCCCAATAGAGGAGCCGGGCACCCGAGTATCGACACTCGTACGGTTGAAGCGAGCCGACCTTCTGCTGCGGGCGGCTTGCCTTCACATTGCGGATGTGGTCCCTGTCGGTATTGCACCTGCCCTTCTTCCTGCTCGCACGCCATTGATTGTCGCTGGGACTGAGGTTGACGGCGAAGTTCGGCGCCCAAGTCGGGAGGGTCAGCGCGACGACCTGGCCCGGATGAACCCGTAACGGCTTGTTCAGGGTGAAGATCTGCTTGCGGCCAAGAACGCCCTGTAGGTCGAGCGTCTTGCTCTGCTTGACCAGCTTGTACTTGTGATGGGACTTGTTCTTGATTACCGAGATCCGGGCCGACGGATGCTGGCCGAGGGCTTCGCTCTCGAACAGCGTCCCGAAGAAGTTGCGCTGCGTCTTGTTCGGTTTGGAGACGTGGATCGCCCAAGCCACGATCTTGCCGTCCTTGAAGATGTTGAAGGGGTGCTTCCTGCCATCGGCCTTGGTCATGAACCCCGTGACGCTGCCGATCGCCGAACAGGGGTGCTGATTGGTGTCCTGCGGACACGCGGGGTTCTCGTTGTGCTTGGTCTTGCCCAACACGATTGCCCTGCGCGCGCCGGCGGACGGAATTGCCATGGCGGCTACCAGGGCGACGCACAGCCCCGCAAATGCGAGCAGGTAGCGGAGGCGCCGCCCGGCATGGGTGGTTGTGGTGGTCTCGGGCATCGGTGCAACAACACTCCGGTTCATGGGCGGTTGCGGCATCGAGTTGCCTCCAGACCTGCCATGCGCACCGGGATGGCCGCATAGCTTAGGGTCCGGCGCTGACGAGCGGCGGGTGCGCCAGCTCTTCCGCGCGTCTCCGATCAGCCGAGACCGGCGACATTGGTGAGGATCCACTCGGCCAGAAACGGCTCCGCGATGCGATATCCGCCGTCCTGGCGCGCGACGATCTCGCGATCGGACAGCGCCCGCAGTGCTCGCTGCACGTTCGTGGCGGCGGGTAGATTGTGGTCCCGGCGGTACGCGGACGTGAACGGGCGGGCGGGCTGCTCGCTGGCGAGTGCCTGAAGGAGCACCTTCTGGGCGGCGGACGCGTCATCCCATAGCAGGCTGAAATGGGCGTGCTCGGCCCGGACCACCGCGCCCAGCGCCGCCTCGAGCTCGCGATCGGTCGCGGTCTCGCCGGCGGCTGTCTGCTCCCACAGGAAATACGCGAGTTCCTGCGTCGCGTACGGATGCCCGAGGGTGCGAGACAGGACTTGATCGAGGACGGCGCGCTCGACCTTCTTCCCTGACCGGCGGAATCGCGTGCCGAGAAAGGCCGCAAAGGGCTTGGGCTCGATCGTCCCCAGCTCGATTGCCTTGGCGCTCCGCCAGAACGGCTCGTTCTCGTCGTTGAAGATCCGCTCCATGATGTGCCGCCTGCTGCCGAGGTAAAGATGGGAGACCTCAGGTTGCTGCTGAAAGACCGATGGCAGGAGCTTGGGCAGCTCCTGGTCGATGCGGACGATCTCCTGGAACTCATCCATGATCAGCGCTACTCGGCGCTTCTTGGAGGCGGCGAGCTCGGCCGGTAGCTGCAGGAGCCGCTCCAGGGTCCCCGCGATCGCGTCGGGCCGGTGGCTGAGGCTGAAGCTGAAGGAAAATGAGCCGTCGTCGGGATTCACCGTCACCGTCGGCTGGACCTGAAGGCCGCGGAAGGGCGAGAGCGCCTTCTCGCGCGCGCGTTCCAGGACGGAGGCGACGTTCTCGAAGATCGACTCGGCCAGCTTCTCGGCGAGTCGCTCCTTGGTAGGGGTGGTCATCAGGTCGACCTGAGCGACCAGGACCCGCTTGGACACCAACCGCTGCGTCGCCTGCCAGACGAGGGAGGACTTGCCGTAGCGACGAGGGGCGAAGATCACGACGTCCTGGCCGTTCAGGATGTCGCCCGTCAGCTCCGCCAGCTCGTCGTCTCGATCGGCGAAGGCGTCGTCCAGGGCGAGCGCCCCGAAGCGGAAGGGATTGGTCTTCGGCTTGGTGCTCATACTCCCGGCGTGTTATACGACTACGTATATAGGATCGTCGCCCGAATTCATATACAGAAGCGTATGATACATGGCCGTATACGCGATGGAATCCTTGATCGATTAGGGTCCACTCGATGAGCGTGCGGGCGGAGGCGGGGAACGGCAGCGCAGGCGCGCAGGACCACTCTCGACGCTACATCGAGTCGGGGCTCGCGATTCTCGGCCTCCGGGCTGGCCGTGATGAGATCGCGGTGATCCAGGCGGCCGATGCGGTCTACGGGGCCGCGCTCGAGGCGCTCATGGCTGAGGAGCTCGACGGGATTGCGCACGAGCCGGGAGCCGACATGGCAAATCCCCCTCGGACCGATTCGGAGCGGTAGGCGAGTGGATCTGCTCGACCGGCCTATTCGCGATCAGGCCGCGGCGATCGCCGACGGGGGCGCGGACGCAGCCGAGGTGCTCGATGCCGCGCTCCGACGGATCGAGGGGCGGGATCCGGCGCTCAATTCGATCGTTGAGACGTTTCCCACCGAGTCCCGGCGCATGCTGGCCGAGGCTCCGCGCGGGCCGCTCTACGGGGTGCCGGTGGCGATCAAGGACGAGTGGCCACTTCCGTGGCGAGCCCAGCGGCTGGGCGCCGCGCAGCACATCGGCCGCGCACCGGAGCCCGGAAAGTCCGGCCCCTACCGAGCGCTCCGCGATGCCGGCGCCGTGATCGTCGGCGTGGCGAACATGCACGAGTACGGCTCGGGAAGCACCGGCCACATCTCGGCGTTCGGGTCCGCCCGAAACCCATGGGATACGGACCGTGCTCCAGGCGGCTCTTCGAGCGGGCCGGCGGCGGCCGTGGCGGCGCGCCTCGTAGCGGGCGCGGTGGGGGCGGACGGCGTGGGCTCGATCCGCTACCCGGCCGCCTATTGCGGTCTCACCGGGTTGAAGCCCACCTTCCGGCGCTCGACCATGCTTGGGCATCACATTCCCCAAACCACCACGATCGTCTCGGGGCCGCTCTGCCGCGACTCCTCCGACTGCCGGTTGCTCGGCGGCGTCCTGTTCGGCGAGGTGCTCGCGGACGGGGATGCGACGGGACTGCGCATCGGGGTCGTACCGGGAGAGTTGTGGGAGGACTGCCAGCCGGCTGTGCGAGAGGCCTGCGGCCAGGCGCTGGACGCGCTGCGAGATGCGACCGGCTCGACCGTCGAGGACGTCGACTTCGCAGGTCGGAAGCACGTTCTGATCGCCTCCGTGCTGATCGGGCAGACCGAGGACCTGGCACACATGACGCCCGAGCGGATCGAGGCGCTCGGCGAGGACGTCAGCCTCATCGCGAGGGCCCTTCTCCGCTACCGGCTCCTGCTCCCGGCGGTCGCGATCGCGAAGGCGGGGCAGGTGAGGACCCTCGTCCGCCGCTCGCTCGCGGAGCTCTTCGAACGGGTCGATTTGCTGGCTTGGCCCACCGTCACGGCCCCGGCCCCGCGCCTGGACAACCCCTCCGTCGAGCTGCCGTCCGGCACCTATCCGGTCGACTACGTGAATCCTCGGCAGGGCGGGATCGCGAACCTCTCCGGCGCGCCGGCGATCAGCCTGCCGGTGGGTTTCAGTCCGGAGGGGCTGCCGGTCGCGCTCCAGCTCATCGCCGCCTGGGGCCGCGACGAGCTCCTGCTCGACGCCGCGGAGGCGCTGGAGCGAGCGACGGACCGCAAGTGGGTGGACGCAGCGCCCGCTCTCGCCGAGCATTGAGCATCGGGTTAGGCACCCACCCGGCGCCTCGCTACGCCGTGACGAGCTGGACGGGAAGCGGAACGCGCGGCGTCACGGCGAGAGTGGCCGCTAGCAGCAGCGGCCCGAGGGCGGCGAGGCGCTCCGGCGACGGGATCGTCAGGTCCGGCTGGCCTGCGGCTGCCATCCGCCCGTTCAAGTCGATCAACGCGGCCATCGCCCGGCAGATGGGAGCCTCCGGCGCGTCGTCGTCGACGGTGCACCCGAGTCGTGCCAGAGCCACCATCTCGTCCGCCGGCGCCCCGGCGATCAGCCGGCCGAGGGCGACGATGAGATACGTGAACACGCGATCGAGGATGAGGCCCGGCGGGATCTGCGGCGGCCCCGGAGCCTGGCCGACTTCGAGCAGGGGGTCGCCCGCGAGGAGGCGCTCGAGCTGCTCGCCGGCCACCGCCCTGAGCTGGTCGGGAGAGAGCCCCGCCTGGATCGCGGAGCGGAGAGTGAGGACCGCGTTCATGGCCCGCACGCCATAGGGAGCGTCGCTCGCGAAGAGAACCTGGCCCGGGGGCGCGTACGCGAACAGCGTCACGAGATCGACCGGGTTCCACCACGAGGTGTCGATGAAGAGATTCGGGCGCCCCGGCAGATGTCTCCAGATCCAGCTCACGTCCGAGACCGCCGCGTGCGCGAGGATGACCCGCGAGTCGGGAAATTCAGCGGCGAGCGCGAGGGAGTGCCTGCCGAGCGCGGGGATGCCTCGGCCGGCGTGGATCAGGACCGGCAACCTGAGATCGTGCGCGAACGCGAAGACCTCGCGCACTGCGCCGTCGTCCAGGGCGAACGCCTCGGCCCGAGGGTGGAGCTTGATGCCGCGCGCCCCCATCTCGATGCAGCGGGAGGCTTCGGCCACTGGATCATCGTGCGGGTCGAGCCGGCAGAAGGGGACCAAGCATCCCCCGGATGCAGCCGCGCAAGCGAGGACGGAGTCGTTTGCGTCGCGATAGCCGTCGGGCTCCTGCATGGCAAAGACAACGGCGCGGGCCTCGAGGGGGGCAAGTAGCGAGAGGAGCTGCTCGTCCGTGCAGCGCGCCCCGTCCGGATCATTGCTGCCGATGTGCATGTGGGCATCGAAGAACGAGAGCCCCGGAAGGTCGGCTAGCAACGGTGCGAGCCAGTGCGTGACGAGGGGGGAGTCATTCGACTCGTCCACCGCGCGAGTCTACCCGCACGTCGTTCGAGCGAGTTGGGTCGCCAACGAGGCTCGTTCAAGCGCCCTCAGGCGGCATTTCCCCATCTCTATTCTCACGCCACATGGCGGCGATAGTTGCCAGAGGGCTGGAGCGAACCTTCGGCGGTGGCTTACGTGCGGTGGACGGCGTGGACTTAGAGATCGCCGAGGGCGAGATCTATGCGTTCCTTGGGCCAAACGGGGCCGGCAAGACCACCATCGTAAGGATGCTCACCACGCTCCTTCGACCAACCGGAGGTGACGCCCGCGTCGCCGGGTTCGACGTCGTTTCGGAGGCCGCGGCGGTGCGGGGGGCGATCGGAGTGGCGCTGCAGGAGGCGGCCCTCGACCCACTGATGACCGGCCGTGAGCTGGTTCGACTGCAGGCCACGCTCCATGGGCTGGGACGCCGGGAGGGGCAACGAAAGGCGGAGGCCCTCCTCGAGCGCGTCGACCTCGCAAGTGCGGCTGACCGCCAGGTCGGCACCTACTCCGGCGGCATGCGGCGCCGGCTCGATCTCGCCTCGGCGCTCGTCCACGGCCCCAAGGTGCTGTTCCTGGACGAGCCGACCACGGGCCTTGACCCCGTGAGCCGCCGGACCATCTGGGAGGAGGTCGAGCAGCTGAACGACGAGGGAACGACCGTGTTCCTCACAACGCAGTACCTGGAGGAGGCCGATCAGGTCGCCGACCGGGTGGGGATCATCGACTTCGGCAGGATCGTCGCCGAGGACACGCCGGGGCGGCTGAAGGCGCAGGTCGGTCACCCGCACCTCGAGGTGAAGCTCACCTACGGCGACGTCGCGCGGGCGGAGGAGATCGTACGCCGCTTCGGGAAGCCGCTCCCGAGCCAGGACGGGACGGTGCTCGTCACCCTGGAGCGCGGCGCCGCGGAGATCGCGCCGGTTGTCCGCGCCCTGGACGAGGCCGGGCTCGCGGTCGAGGCGCTGGATCTGGTCGAGCCGACGCTCGACGACGTCTTCCTGGCGGAGACCGGGCATCACCTGGAGCCCGAGGGGCCGTCGGAGTCCGGCGAGCTGGAGTGATGCTGGCCAACCTGAGAGTGATCGCGTCGCTTGGCGCGAGGTCGGTCAAGCAGACGTTTCGCCGTCCGCAGCTGATGGCTCCCATCATCGTCTTTCCCACCCTCTTGTTGGCGATCCAGGTAGGCGGCGCGGGCCGGGGAATCGAGCTGCCCGGCTTTCCTCCCGTCAACGGGTTCCTCGACTTCATCCTCGCCGGCGCGATGATTCAGTCGACGCTGCTTGCTGGGAACAGCGGCGGCATCGCGCTGGCCGTCGACATCGAGATGGGCTTCACGGACCGTCTGCTCGCGGCGCCGATCTCACGCTTCGCGATCGTGCTGGGGCGCCTTGCTGGCACCGCCGCGCTCGGTGCACTCGCCGCCATCTGGTTCATCGCGATCGGCCTCCTCTTCGGGGCTCGGATCGACCAGGGTGTGCCCGGGGTGGTGGTGATGATCGTCTTCGTCGTGCTGTCCGCGATCGCCTTCGGTGGGCTCGGGGCCGCCGTGGCGCTGCGGACCGGCCGGGCGTCCGTGGTCCAGGGCCTGTTTCCCCTCGTGTTCGTGATCCTGTTCCTGTCCTCCGCCTTCTTCCCCGCGAACCTCATGCTCGAGCCCGCGGCGACGGTGGCCCGCTACAACCCGCTCAGCTTCATCGTCGAGGGAATCCGGGACCCGGTGATCTCGTCCTTGTCTCTCGAGGCATTCGCCAAGGCGATCGGCTCGATCGCCCTGGTCGGGGCGATCAGCATCGGCCTGAGCGCTCTGGCCCTGCGCAGACGGTTGCGGACGGGCGGCTGATCGGTGGACTGGCGCGCCAATACGCGGGCGGTTACCGCGCTCACGCGGCGGGCCGCGAACGAGCTGCTGCGCGTCCCTGGGGCGGCGATCCCCGGCGTGCTGGCCCCCACCATCTTCTTCCTCGGCCTGTTCGCCGTGTTCGGCAACCTGACCCTGCTTCCGGGCTTCACCTCGAGCAGCTACCAGAGCTTCCTGATCCCGATCAGCCTCTTGCAGGGGGCCGGGTTCACGGGCGCGGCCACTGGCGTCAACCTCGCAAGAGACATCGAGCAGGGGTGGTTCGACCGCCTGCTCCTCTCCCCATCGCCCCGCCCGGTTCTGCTCGCCGGACTGGTTCTCTCGGCAAGCCTGCGCTCACTTATCCCGGCGGCCGTGCTGTTGACCGTGGGCTTCTCCCTGGGCGTACATTGGCCCGGGCTTGGCGGGCTCGTGATTGCGCTGTTGCTCGTCATGGGCATGGGCACGATCGCCGCCTGCTGGGGCGCCACGATCGCGCTGCGGTTCCGGTCGCAGTCGGGGGCACCGCTGATGCAGGCGGGGATGCTGCTCTTGATCCTGACCACCACCTCCTACGCGCCGCTCGACCTGCTGACCGGTTGGTTGCAGGCGGTTGCACGGTACAACCCGGTCACGCAGATGGTCGAGGCCGTGCGCCAGGGGTTCGTGGGGGGCGTGACCTGGGGCGATACCTGGCCGGGCCTCGTCGCGCTGGCCGGGCTGCTCGCGCTGATGAGCGCTCTCGCCCTGCGCGGAATGCGGCGCACCGCCGTTTGAGCACCGCCCGGCTGACCGAGCTCGTTCGCTCTGTCCTCGAGGGAAGCTGGGCGGAGGGCGAGCGGGACGGGGTCCGCTACTCGTACACGCGGCCGAGTCCCTCGCGGTACCCATGGCAGTGGTACTGGGATTCGTGCTTCGCCGTGATCGCCTGGCGGCGCTTCGAAGCAGAACGGTCTCGGGCCGAGCTCGAGAGTCTGCTCGGCGCCGCCGATGATGACGGCTTCATCGGTCACACGATCTTCTGGGAACACCCGGTCTCACTGGGCCGAAGCGCCTACTACAACGTCGCCGCGCGCTCGGCGCCGATGACCAGCACGATCCAGCCGCCACTGTTGGCATGGGCATGGCGCATCGCGGTCGGCGATCCGGCGGGGGCGCCGGCGATCCGCCGCCACCACGAATGGCTGGCGGCGAATCGCGATCTCGACGGCGACGGGCTGCTGTGGATCGTGCAGCCGGACGAGTCGGGCCTGGACGACTCCCCGAAGTTCGACCCCGTGTGGGGCCGGCGGGCGCACGCGCGGCTCGGGTTCCCGGGCCTGATCCGGCGCAACCGCCGACTGGGGTGGGACGCCCGCCTGATTCGGGACGACGGCGGCCCGGTGCTGTGCGAGGTCGCCACGAACGTACTGTGGGGGCTCGCCCGCCTGGCGGCGGGCGAGCCCTCGATCACATCGGCGCTGGTGGACCGGCTGTGGCACGAGGATCGGGGGCTGTTCCTCGACGAGGCCCAGCCCGGCGGCCTGCGCCCGGCTATCGAGACCTGGGCTGCGCTCGCCCCGCTCGCGCTCCCGGACCTGCCAGACGCGATCGGCCGCCGGCTCGTCGAGCAGCATCTGCTCGATCCCGCCCGCTTCTGGCTCTCGGTCCCCCCACCCTCGGTGTCCGCGGCCGAGCGGACCTTCGTCCCCGGCCGCACGGCCGGCTTGGTGCGGCGTTACTGGCGCGGCCCAACGTGGGTCAACTCCGCCTGGCTCCTATGGCTCGGACTGCGACGACTGGGCTACTACGAAGCGGCCCAGCGGATGGCGAGCGCGCTCACCGAAGCGGTCCTGACCGAGGGCCTGCGCGAGTACTACGAGCCGCGGACCGGCGCCGGCCTGGGCGCGACCGACTTCGCATGGACGAGCCTCATCCTGGAGCTCGCCGATCCGGATCCGGCGGCCACCACCAGCCACATCTAGCGAAATGACCGGCATCCAGGGGAGCGGCTCCGAGGCTCCGAGTTAGACGATGGTCGAGTTCCCGCACCATGGGGGCGGCTTTTCGACCATCGCTCGCCATCGGGCGAGGTGCTAGCCCTCGGCCAGCCTTCGGTCGAGCACCGTCCGAACGACCTCGATCACGTGGTCCGGGTCGCCGAAGACGTCAGCGTGCGTGAACCTCTCGACTTCCCAGCCTGCGAGCCGCAGGAGCCGGTCGCGCCGGCGATCGGCTCGAAACGCCCCACGGGTGCGATGGGTCTCCCAGCCGTCGACCTCCACGATCACCCGCTCGCGATGCCAGACGAAATCGCACTGCATCTCCTCACCGGGGATCGCGATCCATTCGTTGACAGCGGGCGCGAGTAGTCCAGTCCGCCGAACTAACCCCAGGAAGCGCCGCTCGAGCCCGTTCTTGGTCCGGTCGCATCCAAGGTGATCGAGTTCGAGCACCGAGGAAAGCGCCGCCGCGCCGGGCTGCGCCCGGCGGCGCTCAAGGAGCTCGGCGATACTGCGTAGGTCGAGCTTGTCCTTGATCTCGGCCTTGTTGCACGCGCTCTCCAGCACGTTGCGCGGCACGGTGGCGGCGAGGGCGAGCAGCGTCGCCTCCACACTCGTGCACGGGATCCCGTCGACCGTGACCCGATCAACCGGCACAAGACAGGTGGAGCGGTGGACGCGAAGACGGAGTCTGGCGAGTGAGCTTCGGCGCGGGACCGTGACTTCGATCCGCCAGCCGCCGGCGTTGAGGAGGCCGTGCAGCGTCGCGGCGGAGCGGTGCGAGAGCAGTGCCCCCGCACCGCAGGCGAGGACCGCGGCCATCCAGTGGCCCTTGATCGTCAGGTCCTTTCGCCCGACCGCGTAGACGCCGCGATGGATCCGGTGAAGTCGCCCGCATGCGGCCCGATCCTGCACCGCTCGCTCGCTGAGTCCGAGGGCCAGGAGCTGCAACAGGGCGATCACGCCGTGCTGCCGGGCTGCGATCGCGACGATGAGGCGCTCGAGTTCGCCGCGAGCTCGACGATGACCGAGTTCGCTCCGAGCTAGACGATGGTCGAGTTCCCGCACCATGGGGGCGGTTTTTCGACCATCGCTCGCCATCGGGCGATAGTGGCGGCGAACCCAATACGGGTGGCGCGGCGTTTGTGTCGAAATCCACGCCACGGGGTGACGAGAGCGCCCCCCGCCGGGCGGCCGCGTTGTCGCAGCGCATGAAGGTGGCGATTCCGAGCTGGGGTCACCCTTGGCTGCCCCTGGTCAGATGCGGCGATGTGGCCTGGGGTGGATCAGCCGCTCGGGGCCGGACACTTCGTTGCCCAGGTACAGAGGGCGAAGCCGTCGCGCTGACCGTCCGGGGCGGACGGGGTGCCGATCACCTTGTCCTTGCTGGCCAGGAGGATTCGCTCCGACGACCGGAGCTGGGCAGGGGCCCCGTTGACCCGGGCCCGATCGAAGGAGGTTCGCGAAAGGTTCGGGAGCGCCGCGAGTCCCGCGTTGGCACCGACCACGATCGGCGTCTCCTGGATCCACTCGGCGGTCGCGTGGGTCGACGTGTACGGCACGGTCGTCCTGAACGTCTGGCGCGTCGTGAGGTTGGTGACTGTGATCCTCCACAGGCTCGGGAGTGTCTCGGCGATGCTGGCCCGCATGCGGTCGCCGGAGCGAACCTTCAGCTTGCCGATCTCGATCGACGGGCCGGGGATGATCTCCCACCACGCCGAGTAGGACGGCTTGCCGGCCGCGGATACGTCCTGCTCGGTGCCGGTCTGGATGAGGGTCGGATCCCCCATCGCACACTTGGCGTCGACACAGCCGCCGCCGATGCCGATCCAAGTCGAGGAGGACTCGGCGGTGCCCTTGGTGTGCTGTCTGGCGCTCGGCACCGTCCAAACGCCCGCGATCGAGTGGAACTGCTCACCGCCCTGCTCCAGGATTCCCTGGTTGTAGCCGAACCAGTTGCCGCTCTCGTTGGCATTCGCGCGCAGCCCCGGCTTCACGATGTGAAGCAGGTGCCCGTGCGCATCCGGAGCACCGAAAGCCGCAGACGGCAGCCAGGCGCCAAGCGCGAGCACGATCCCGATCGCGCACCCCGCCGCTCTGCGGTGCAGCCTGGAAATCATCGCCTCCACCCGAAACCTACCCGGTGATACCGGGCTCATGCGCCGGTCGCTATTTGTAGCGGTAGGTGATGCGACCGCGGTCGAGGTCGTAAGGCGACAGCTCGATCTTCACCCGGTCGCCAGGCAGGATGCGGATGTAGTGGCGGCGCATCTTGCCTGAGATGTGGCCGAGCACCTCGTGGTCGTTGTCGAGCTTGACCTTGAACATCGTGTTGGGCAGAGCCTCGGTGACCTCGCCCTCCATCTCGATCTTTTCCTCTTTGCCCATCGGCGGCAAGAGGGTAGCGGGTGGGTATACGAGGAGCCGCAAGGCTCCGAAACTGGCTGGTGCGCTTGCAGCGGAGTCCTAGCGACCCTCGAACGTCGCCTTTCCTGGCCCCTCGGCCAAGAACGACCGCACCGCGCGCTGCAGGTCTTCCGTCTCGAACAGGCCACCGGCTACCTCGGCCGTGACCCGGTCTGCCCCCTCGACGCCGCCGCGGAGGTAGGCGCGGACGATGCGCTTCGTTGCCGCGTGCGCCCTCGTGGGGCCATTCGCCAGGCGATGGGCGAACGCCATCCCCTTCTCCAGTAGCTCGTCGTCCCCCACTACGCGGTTGACGACGTTCCAGCGCTCCAGCGTGGCCGCGTCGTAGATGCCCTGCGACATCACGAACTCGCGTGCCCGCGCCGGGCCCGCGCGCTCGGCCATGCGCTGCGTGCCGCCCGCGCCCGGCGTCAAGCCGACAACCGCCTCCACCAGGCCGAAGCGAGCCGACTCCGATGCCCAGATCATGTCGCAGCCCAGCGAGACCTCCAGTCCGGCGGTCAGGCAGAGCCCGTGGACGAGGGCCAGTGTGGGGATGGGCAAATCCTCCAGTCGCTTTACGGCGCCAAGGAGCTGGCCGAAGCCGGCGATCTCGTGCGTGCCGTCGCCGCTTTCCAGGGCCTCGACCACGCGGTTGAAGACATTGACGTCCGCGCCGCCGGTGAACGCGTCGCCCTCGGCACGCCACACCAGAGCCCGAGCGTCGGAGCCCTCGACTTCGTCGAGGCAGGCCATCATCGCCTCGTAGGTGTGTGGGCCGAAGAGATTGAGCGGGGGGTCGTCGAGGACCATGGACGCCAGCGCTCCGTCGCGCTCGAGGCGAACCGGCTCGGAACCAGCCGCGTCCGCTCCCGACCGGCGCCGGGGCTGGTTCCTCCCCCGCTCGCCATCCGGGGCGCGCTCGGTCATCCGGCTTCCCTGATCGAATCGGCCACCGCCTCGATCTCGTCCGGATCGCCCTCGCTCGGTACCCAGGGAAGCTTCAGGGGGTCGTCGTCGTAGCGGGGCACCACGTGGAGATGGAAGTGAGAAATGGTCTGCCAGGCAGCCGACCCGCACGAGTTGAGGATGTTGAAGCCGTCCGGCTCCAACGCCTCGCGCATCCGGCGGGCCAGCCGGCGCGCCGCGAGCGTCGTGAGCTCGAGATCCTGATCGGTGATCTCGAAGAGGTCAGCCGAATGCGTGCGAGACACCACCAGCGCGTGGCCGCGTGTCGCCGGGTTGATGTCCATGAACGCGACCGTGTGCTCGTCGGAGTCGACGATCTGCGCCGGCACGTTCCCGGCGACGATCCCGCAGAAGAGGCAGTCGCT
>Ga0126312_10000835_pt1 | contig 19423 bp, 16 predicted proteins | sample Plot104A_FD_92537 | JGI IMG/M metagenome (GOLD analysis project Ga0126312, IMG submission 92537) | Serpentine soil microbial communities from UC McLaughlin Reserve, CA, USA - Plot104A | ecosystem: Environmental > Terrestrial > Soil > Grasslands | place: USA: UC McLaughlin Reserve, Lake County... | reverse complement strand
GTCTTCATCGTCGTCCCCAATGCGGCCAGTGTCTGGCGGCGTGCGTTCGGCCGCCACTGGGTGCACTGGCACGTCCCGTTCCATCTGCACCACTTCACCGAGCGCGCGCTCTCGAAGCTGTGTGCGCAGTCGGGCCTCGAGCTCAGGCACACGGCGAACGTCACGTCAGGGGAGTGGCTGCTGCAGTCGCTCGTGGCGTGGCGGAACGCACGCCGCGGCCGATTCGAGCTGGAGCCCTTTGCAAGGCGCTACGGCCGCCGGCTGCTCGTGGCGCCGGCGGGGCGGCTCGGAGACGCGTTCGCGCGCGGCGACGCGATCGTCGCTCAGGCGACGAGCTCGCGGTAGACGGCCTCGTGGCGCGCGGCTGCCTCGGCCCACGTGAACGTTTGGGCGCGCTCGAGCCCGCGGCCGACGAGCTGCTCGCCGCTGTCGAGCGCGCGGGCGGCGGCGGCCGCGATCTCCTCCAGCGATAACGGGTCGAAGAAGAACGCGGCGTCGCCGCAGATCTCAGGCAACGAGGCGGCGTTCGAGCAGGCGACGGGACAGCCGCTCGCCATCGCCTCGAGCGGCGGGAAGCCGAACCCTTCGTGGAGGCTCGGGAAGACGAGCGCGCCCGCGCGCCGGTACAGCTCGCCGACCTCCTCCCACGACACACTCCCGACCGTGCGCACGCCCGGCGGCAGCTCGCCGAACCCACCCCCCGTCAGCACGAGCTCGAGCTCGGGGCGCTCCGCCCGCAGCAGCGCGAACGCCTCGAACAGCCGCGCGTGGTTCTTGTGCGGCCACGGCTGCGCCGGGTAGAAGAGGAAGCCTCGGCGCGGGGTCTCGTCGGGACGGAAGCGGTCGTGGTCGATCCCGTAGTGGACGACCCGCAGGCGGTCGAGCGGGATCCCGAGCAGCCGGTGCGCGCGTTCGCGAACCCACGCGCTCGGCACGATCACCAGGCCGGCGTGCTTCGCGCCGAGGTCGTACGTCACGCGGCGGACGAGGCGCCGGTGGAGCGGCGCCGGGGTCTTCGCCTCGTGGTGGAGTAGGTCGTGGAGCGTCACGGCGTAGGGCAGCCGCGTCGGGGGGAGCGGGATCGTGAAGGGGTAATGGACGGCGCGGGCACCGCCGACCCGATAGCCGACTCGCGCCGCCAACCCGTCGGCGGCAGCACGGCCGTCGTGCCGGACGAGGCAGAAGTACTCGAGCGACCCGTGCTCCGCGAGCGCGCGCGTCAGACCGCGCACGTAGCTCTCGGAGCCGCCCATTCGACCCGGGCGGAGAGTCAGCATGCTGATCGCGATCACGGCGAGCCGACCGCTGCCCGAACTGCAGCCAGGAACGCGTCGACGCTCGGCCCGTAGCCCCACGCGGCGGCGAGCTCGCGCGAGCGGCGGCCTGCATGCGCGCGCTCCTCGGGATCCGACGCGAGTCGCCGCAGCGCCGCCGCCGCCGCTTCGACGTCACCCGCGGCGACGAGCGCGCCGTTCTCGCCGCAGCGCAGCAGGTCCGGCGCCGCGCCGACGCGCTCCGACAGCACCAGCGGGAGCGCACAGGCAGCCGCCTCGTTGACGACGACTCCCCACGGCTCCCGCTCCGAGAGCAGCGCGAACACGTCGGCGGCGACGTAGGCCGCGATCACGCGCTCGTGCGGCAGCTCGCCCGCGAGCACGAGGCGCACGCCGACGGAGCGCGCGAGCTCCTCCAGCCGCGCGCGTTCCGGCCCCGCCCCGGCGAGCACGAGCACGAGCCGCGTATCCTCGGTCGCCGCCACAGCACGAACGAGCGTCTCGTGCCCCTTCTCCGGCGCCAGCCGCGCGACGGACAGCACGAGCACGTCTTCCTCGCCCACGCCGAACGCCGAGCGCAGCTCCGCTCGCCGGGGCGCGAGCGCCTTCGCGCGCGCCGCCCACTCCTCGACGTCGATCGTGTTCGCGAACACCCAGATTCGATCGGGCGGAGCGCCGTGCGCGAGCATCGACTCGCGCGCGAGCGTCCCGGTCACGAGCACGGCCGCGGCGCGCCGAACGATCGGCGGGACGACTGCCCGCTTGACCGTTCGGCGCCAGCCTGCGCGCGGCCCCTCGTCGTGGCTCTCGACGATCAGCAGGTACGAGACGCGGTGAGCTCGACACCACGCTACGGCCGCCTGCGCCGCGAACGTGCTCCACCCGGAGACGACGACGCAGCGCGGCCGCGCGCGCGTGAGGGCGCCCCAGACCCCGGGCGTGACCGGATAGTCGTGGTGGAGCAGCCGCCCCGCCCCCGGCACGCGCACGCCGCGCAGGAAGACCGCGCGATGCTGCGGCTCGACCGTCCACGTCCGTCCCGCCACCGTTGCGGCGGCGTAGATCACGGTCAGGTCGACGTCCGGACTCGCTGCGATGCGGTCGAAGAGCGGCGAGCGGTACGGCGTCGGCTCCGGCGAGACGACCGCGATTGGGGTCGCCGTAGACTCAGCGCCCATGCGCTCCCCCCGCGTCGCGATCGTGTTCGGGAGCTTTCCGCCGACGCGCGAGGGCGGCGCCGACTTCATGGCGCGGTTCGCACCCGCGCTCGCGGAGCGCGGCGCGGAGGCGCACGTCGTCACCTCGGCCGGCGGCGGACCGGAGCGCGAGTCGCTGGGAGATGGGGCGACGGTTCACCGCGTCGTCGACGACTGGACGCTCGGCGACGGCGGACGCCGCGCGCTGCGCCGCGTGGACGAGCTGCTGCGGGCCGAGGGAGTCGAGCTCATCCACGTGTTCTTTCCGGACTCGATCCTGCAGGGAACGTACCAGCTTCCGTCGGCGATCGGCCTCCGCCGGGTGCCGCTCGTCACCACGTTCTGGAACCTCGGCCTCGGCCGCCGGTCCCCGATGGCGCTCAGGCTCTCCGCGCTCGGCCTGATCGCGCGCAGCCCCGCCCTGACGGCCCACGATCCGAGCTACATCGCCGCGCTGCGCCGGCTCGTCGCCGGGACGAAGCCGGTGCACTGGCTGCCCGCGGGAACGAACATCGCGTCCGAGACACGCCGCGCCGCCGGTGCCGTGCGGCGGGAGCTCGGCGTCCGGGACGTGCCGCTGCTCGCGTACTTCGGCCAGCTCGACTTCACGCGCGGCATCGAGGATCTCTTCGGCGCGCTCGCGAGCCTCCGGCGCGGCGGCCGTGACGTGCGGCTGCTGATGCTGGGCGGCGCCGACAGCGCCCGCCACGACCGGTACCGCGCGCTCGGAGACGAACTCGGGCTCGGCGACGCGGTGATCTGGACGCGCTACATCGGCGCCCAGGAGGCGGCGGAGCTGCTCGCCGCCGCCGACCTCTGCGTGCTTCCGTACCGCCGGAGGAGCATCGGGCGCAGCGCGCTGGCGGCCGCGCTCGAGCTCGGCGTCCCCACGGTGCTCGCCGGCACCTGCGCGGGCGTCGAGCCGCTCCTGCCAGGCCACCACGTCGAACTGGTCCGGCCGGGCGCGCCGATGGAGCTCGGAGCCGCGATCGCGCGGCTGCTCGACGAGCCGGAGCGACGCGACGAGCTTGCCGCCGGCGCCCGCGAAGCTGCGCGCCTGTTCGCGTGGCCGCGGATTGCCGAGGCGGCGCTCGGGATCTACCGCGACGTGCTCAGCCGAAGGGGCGGAACAGCCGGTCCGGCGGCTGCTTGAGCGAGAACCCGAGGCTGCGTGAGCCGGCGGCGCTGGCGCGGACGAAGCCGGTGCTGCCCGCTTTCACGACGCGGCTGAAGATCCCGTAGCGGTTCGTCGCGAAGGTCCCGATGGTCTTCCATCGCCGGCCGCTACGCCACTGGACGGTCACGCGGCCGGCCTTCCCCCACGGGGTGCGGCCCCACACGTAGACGCCTTTCGCCCGCTTGTACGCGACGAGCGGGAACTTGAACGAGGTCAGCGACGGCTTGGGCTTGTCCTGGGCGAGCGACGCACCGCGCCAGTAGAGGCCGGACTGCGTCACCTCGGATGGATACGGGTGGTCGCGGAGGTCGAGCCACGTCACGACGCTGATCCCGGCCTTCCACATCACGTACAGCGCCTCCGCCGTCCAGCGCGCGTGGAGCTTGATCGGGACGGCGTTCTTGTCGGGCGGACTGGTGTCCCATGAGAACTCGGTCACCCAGAAGGCCGGCATGTGCAGCGCGATTGCGTGGCCGTACTTGAACGCGGCCGCGAGCAGCGCCTTCATCTCGGGAAGGTCGCCGAGCGAGATGTCGTCGACCCGACGCGCGTGGTGGTATGGACCGCCCGTCGTGAACGGGTGGTGCGACCAGATATCGAAGTGAATGCGGCGATTGCAGCCCGGCTTCGGCTTGTTCTTCGCCGTCATGCAGAGCATCTCCCGCATGAACGCCATCGGGCCGGTTGTCTTCGTCTCGCCGAAAGTGACCGTGAACGGCGAGAGCCCGCCGGCGATCAGCTTGTTGTCGGCGCGGACGCGGTGGACGGCAAGCGTCGCCGCGTCGACGAGCGCCGCATAGCGCATCGGCGCGACCGCCTTCCCGTTCTGGAACTGCGGCTTGAAGAACTTGTTCACGTTCGGCTCGATCCAGATCTGCCAGGAGCGGATCCGCGGCAGCCCGGCGTGGCGGCCGCTGTACCGCTCCGCCGCCGCGCGCATGAACGCCGCGAGATCCCCCGGCGTCGGCGGCGCGCCGGCGCCTTTCTGGCCGACCCGCGCCCACACGGGCGCGTCCGTCACCACGAGGTACGGCTCGAGCCCGTGTGCGAACGCCTCCTGAACCTTCGCGTCCGAACGCGACCAGTCGTAGCCTGGGTCGTTCGGATTGGTCGGATCGGCCGGCCGCTTGTCACGCGGCGCGATCGCGTACCACGACAGCGTCGTGCGCACGAGCGTGGCGCCGGCGCCTCGGATCCGGCTGTAGATCGTGTCCGCGTCAGACAGCGCGAAGTCGGACGGCTCGACGACGGCGGTGCGGAGCGGCCCGGCGGCGGTGGCCGTCGAAGCGACGGCGGCCAGCGCCACGACAAAGGCCGCAGCCGCGGCCACGAGACCCCTCGGCATCGGGCGAATGTACCAGCGCCCTGATTAAGGATTCGTTAGTCCGACCGCCGCAGCCAGACGAACGAGTTCGCCCAGATCGGCCGCATCCGGCCCAGGTGTTCGACCCGCTCGACGACGAACCCGGTGTCTTCCGCCAGGCGCCGCAGCGCGCCGTCGGAGAAGAACCGGACGTGGTCGCCCTCGATGTCGAAGTGGCGGTCGAAGCGCGTCAGGACGAGCACGAGGTTCTTCGCGAGCCCGTGGTACGGCGTGCTGAGCGCGACGTGGCCGCCGGGGCGGAGGGCCTGGCGTGCGCCCTCGAGCAGCGCGCGTGGGTTGAGCAGGTGCTCGATCACCTCGAATGCGATCACGGCGTCGAACGATCCGGGTTCGACCGGCCAGGGCAGCTCCTCGACCGAGTGGCGGACAAACGTGACGTCCGGGTGCCGCTCCCGTGCCAGTGCGAGCGCGCCCTCGGAGATGTCGAGCCCGGCGACGTCGAGGCCGTCGGCGGCGAGCGCGCCGACGACGTCGCCGGCGCCTGCACCCGCATCGAGCACGCGCCGCGCCCCGGCCGAGCGCAGCAGCGGCCGCACCAGCTCGAGCCGGCGCGGCGTCAGCGGATCGCCGAGCGGCGGGGGCTCGTCGCGGCCCCAGTACTCCTCGTAGTGTGCACGCGCGTCGGCCACTCCGGGACAATCTTTATCGAGTGCCTCTACGAATCGTCGTCCATGACTACTCGGGTCACCCGTTCCAGGTCCAGCTGAGCCGGGAGCTCGCGCGCCGTGGGCACCGCGTCCTGCATCTGCACTCGCCGTCGTACCGCAGCGGCAAGGGCGCGCTCGACCGCCTCCCGGACGATCCCGACACGCTGGCGATCGAGCCCGTTGACCTCGGGCGCACGTTCGACAAGTACTCGCCGGCCCGGCGCCTGCTGCAGGAGCGTGCCTACGGGAGGCAGCTTGTCGAACGGCTGCAGCGCGAACCTGCTGATGTTGTTCTATCGGGCAACACCCCGCTCTTCGCACAGAGCCTGCTGCTGGCGGAGTGCCGCCGTCGCGGCGTCCCGTTCGTCTTCTGGCAGCAGGACGTCTACAGCCTGCCGATGCAGCGTGAGGCGGAACGGCGGCTGCCGCCCGTCGTCGGTCCACTCGTCGGCCGCCGGTTCGTCGGGCTCGAGCGCCGGCTGCTGCGCGAGAGCGACGCGGTCGTGACGATTGCCGGGGATTTTCGCGAGACGCTGCTCGCGTGGGGCCTACCCGCGGAGAAGGTGCGCGTAATCGAGAACTGGGCGCCGCTCGACGAGCTGCCGCAGCGTCCGCGCGACAACGACTGGGCGCGCCGCCACGACCTCGCCGGCAAGCGCGTCCTCCTCTACTCGGGCACGCTCGGGCTGAAGCACGACCCAGGCTTGCTGCTCCGGCTCGCCCGCGAGCTGGACCACGAGGCGACCGTCGTCGTGGTCTCCGAGGGGCTCGGAGCGGACTGGCTGCGGCGCGAGGCCGACGCGCAGGCAACGGACAACCTCGTGCTCCTGCCGTTCCAGCCGTACGACGAGCTGCCGGACGTGCTCGCGAGCGGCGACGTCCTCCTCGTCCTGCTCGAGCGGGCGGCGGGCCGGTTCGCCGTGCCCTCGAAGGTGCTCAGCTACCTCTGCGCCGGCCGACCGCTGCTCGCGGCGGTCCCCGCCGAGAACCTCGCCGCCGCCGTCGTTCGTGCGAGCGGCGCGGGCGTCGTCGTCGACCCTGACGACGAGGACGGAGTCGTCGCGGCTGCTCGGCGCCTCGTCGACGGCGACGACCGAGTCGCGCTCGGCCGGGCTGCCCGCACGTATGCCGAGCGTACGTTCGACATCGCCGCCGTCGGCGGCCGCTTCGAGGAGGTGCTGATGACGGCCGCCGGCACCACGCAGGTACCCTCGGCGCCGTGAACGGCAACGACGGCCTCGTCCTCGTCACCGGCGCCGGCGGCTTCATCGGCGGCCACCTCGTTGGCGACCTCCTCCGGCGCGGCGCCGACCGCGTCCGGGCGGTCGACGTCAAGCCGGAGTCGGAGTGGTTCCAGGTCTTTCCGGAGGCGGAGAGCCTCGTGCTCGACCTGCGCGAGAAGGAAGCGTGCGAGCAGGCGGTCGACGGCGCGAGCTGGGTCTACAACCTGGCCTCCGACATGGGCGGCATGGGCTTCATCGAGCGTAACAAGGCGCTCTGCATGCTCTCGGTGCTGATCAACACGCACCTGATCTCGTCGGCGCTGCAGCGTGGCGTCGAGCGCTACTTCTACTCCTCGTCGGCGTGCATCTATCCCCTGGGGCTGCAGGAGTCGCCGGACGTGACGGCGCTCAGGGAATCGGACGCCTATCCCGCGCTACCCGAGGACGGCTACGGCTGGGAGAAGCTCTTCAGCGAGCGGATGTGCCGCCACTTTTTCGAGGACTTCGGGCTGGCGACGCGCGTCGGCCGCTACCACAACGTCTATGGGCCGCACGGCACGTACGACGGCGGCCGCGAGAAGGCGCCCGCGGCGATCTGCCGCAAGGTGGCGCAGGCGCAGTTGTCGGGGAGCAACGAGATCGAGATCTGGGGCGACGGCGAGCAGACGCGGAGCTTCATGTACATCGACGACTGCCTCGACGGGACGCAGCTCCTGATGGAGAGCGACGTCACGGAGCCGCTCAACATCGGCAGCTCGCAGCTCGTCACGATCAACCGGCTCGTCGACATCGTCGAGGAGATCGCGGGCGTGAAGCTCGAGCGGCGCCACAACCCGTCCGAGCCGCAGGGAGTCCGCGGGCGTAACAGCGACAACATCCTGATCCGCGAGCTGCTCGACTGGGAGCCGCCGACGCGGCTCGAGGTCGGGCTCGAGCACACGTACCGCTGGATCTACGACGACATCGTCGCGCGCGCCGAGGGGCGCGCTCTCAGCCCCGCGCCCGTCGCGTCCTGATCCACAACGAGCACGGGAAATGCCCAGCCGCGCTTGCGTCGGCGAGCCCGTCGCGCATCGGCTGCGGCCGGTAGTCGGGCAGGAGCTCGCGGAGCCGACCCGGGCGCTCGTGGTGCAGCGCCGACTCGCAGCACAGCACCTCCAGTGACTCGTTTCCCTGCAGCAGCGCGGCGACGAGCGTCGTCTCCTGGGGGTCGAACGGCTCGTGGAAGAGCGACGGCGCGTACAGGTATGGGAGGTAGACGTCGTGGATGTGGACCGCGACGCCATGCGCGAGCCCTGGGATCCGCTCGAGGTAGAGCTGAGCGAGCTCGGAGCCCGTCCGCACGGCGTGGCTCGAGTCGACGAACAACAGGTCGCCCTCGGCGAGCTCGTCGAAGAGCTCCCGCGGCGCCTCCTGCGCGACGCGCGCGACGACGTCGACTCCGTCGAGCCGCCGCAGCGGCTCGCGGGGCGCCGGCTCGACCGTCGTGATCCGCGCCCGCGCACGACCATCCCTCTCGTTCAGCGCGGCCGCACGCGCGATCACCGCCGTCGTTACGCCTCCGCCGATCTCGAGGATCCGCCGCGGCGGCTGCGAGCGGACGAAACAGTGCAGCACCTGCGCCTCGATCGGCCCATAGCCGGGCCCGAAGCCCTCGGCGACCAGCCCGTCGAAGAACTCGCGGCCGCGCACCTCGCCGTAGTGGTCGCCGCACACGCGCGCGAGCCAGTCGAGCTGCGCCTCGAGGTCCCAGTCGAGCTCGAGCCGCCGCCGCCAGAGCTCGGGGTGCGCGTGCAACCACGCCCGGTCGGCGACGGGGCTGTAGTAGTGCTTCGGCAGCACATGCACTCCGAGGCGGTCCGAGAGCCGGAAGACGCGCCGCGAGGCTTCCTTGAGCGTCTCGCGCGCCCTCACTTGGAGCGCAGCTCGCGGGTCTTGGCGCCGATGATGAACTCGTAGTAGCTCATCAGGACGCAGAAGGCGAAGCCCTGGCGGCCGTCGAGGAACCCGCGCCGCCCGACGTACCAGATCAGGAATCGCAACGGCGTCCGGAACGGCAGCCGCACCCAGATCCGCCGCAGCACGCGCTTGCGCCTGAACGGGTCGAGCCGCAGGAACGCGCGCGGCGTCACGCCGATCGGCTCGTCGCGCAGCTTGCGATACAGGTGCGCCTCCCACGTCGCGTAGCGGTGGTGGCGGTCGAGCCACGCGTCGAGCCCGCGGTAGTCGTCGTGGAGCAGCGGGCTCTGCAGGAAGCCGATCGGGCCGTCGACGACGGCGTGCTCGTGGATCTCGTTGTCTCCGGTCCCGGGGAGCTCGGCCAGCCCCAGGTCCTCCATCCGCCCCTCGCCGGCGCGGAAGAGGCGCAGGTTCCAGTTCGGCCGGAAGCACCGCAGCGACCGGCCCATGAACACGAGCTCGCGGTCGACGCAGTAGCCGGCATTGGTGCCCGTCGCGATCACGCGCTCGATCTCGGCGCGCAGCTCCGGCGTGATCCGCTCGTCCGCATCGAGGAGCAACACCCACTCGTTGCGGAACTCGATGTTCGAGAGCGCCCAGGCCTTCTTCTTCGGCCCGTGACCCGGATAGTGGAACTCGACCACCTCGGCGCCCGCCGCGCGCGCGACCTCCTGCGTCGCGTCCTGGCTGCCGGAGTCGACGACGACGATCTGATCCGCCCACTCAACGCTCGCGAGGGCGGCCGGAAGGTTCTCCGCCTCGTTCCGAACGGGGAGGACGACCGTCAGCGAACCGGTACTCATTGGCGCCCTCGAGGAGCGAGCGCGCCTTCGTACATCCCGAGGATTACCTCCGACAATGCCTCCCAGTCGTACTGACGCGCGAAAACGCGCGCGCGGCGACCGAGCTCGGCGCGCAACGCAGGCTGCGCGAGAAGGTTTGCGAGCGCGGCGCCAACAACCTCCGGGATGAGACTGGCGACGACCGCCGCTTCCGCGTCCGCCAGCTCGGGCGCGATGTTCACACTCGGCGAGATCACGCACGGCAGCCCGGCCGCGAGTGCCTCGATCAGCGCGATCGAGAAGCCTTCGGTGTGAGACGGAAGCGCCCATACATCAGCGGCGCCTAGCGCAGCAAGCTTGTCGCGGCCGACGAGCATTCCCGTGAACACGACTCTGTCGCCGATTCCGAGGCTATCCGCGAGCGCCTCGAGATTGCGACGACGCCCCTCGTCGTCGGGCCCCACGAAGACGAGGATCGCGTCCGAGTCGGCGGGTAGGTGCGCAAACGCCCGGACGAGTATGTCGATCCCCTTCTTTTCGGCTATTCGGCCGAAGAACAGCACGATCGGGTTCGACCGCCCCCCTAAGAAGCGCGTCCGGAAGGCCGACGCCGGCGGAAGGTCGCCGAAGTCGCGCCACCGCACGCCATTCGGGACGACAACATGCGGCCGACGTGGCGCGACGTCCGCGGCAAGACGCAATTCCTCCTCGGCCGTGAAGTGCAGTACTGCCGCACACTCGAGCATCCTCTTCTGCCACGCGCGATCGACTAGCGCCTTCCGCAGCCGTCCGCGCGGGCGCAACCACGGATCGAGCGCGCTGTGTGGACAAACGATGTAGGGGACCCGCTGCGCCGCCGCCTCGCGTGCTGCGGCGAACTGCGGGTAGAGGAACAGCGAGTGGATGTGGACGACGTCGTACGCGGAGACGTCGGCGCGGAGAGCTCGGCGCAGCGTCGGCGAGTACGCGTAACGACGGGGAGGCTGCGCCGGAAACAGCCTCACCTCGACCTCGGACGCTCCAGGCACGAGCTCGCTCTCTCGAACGGACGAGCGGGTCGACGCTTGCGCGGGAGCCCCGAGGTCGGTCGCGTAGACGGCGGTCGTCGCGCCGGCGAGCGCCGCGACGCGCGCCATCTCCACCGCAGTGACGGCGGGACCGCCCGTGCGCGCCGCCAGGGAAGGGAGTACATGCAGGATCCTCATCCGGGAGCCGCGCATGCGGCGATGATTCCGTCGGCGCATGCTTCGATGCTGTACTCGTCGACGATGCACCGGCTCTGCTCGCCGAAGCGTGCTCGCAGCGAATCGTTCGTAACGAGCGTCTCCAAGGCCGACGCGAGCGATTCCGGATCGCCGGACGGGACCACGAATCCATTCCTCTCTGGGCGAACCAGATCCGGCGCCGACCCGACCTTGTCCGTAACGACGACCGGGAGCCCGAAGTTCATTGCCTCGTTGACGACGAGTCCCCAGGTCTCGTGGAGAACCGACGCGAGGCAGAAGACATCCGCGGCGGCGTATGCCGCGGGAACCTCGCTCTGGTTCAAGAAGCCGGCGAACCGCACGTCGGGAATCCCACGGGCCTCCACGAGGGCCGCAGCTTCGTCGTGCTGCGACCCGTCTCCGACTAGCAGCAACGCGCAAGGGTGGCGCGTACGAAGCCGTTCGAAGGCTTCGATCAAGACAAGCGGCCCCTTCTTCGGGATCAGCTTCGCTACCGACACGATCAACGGGAGGTCCGGATCGATGCCGAACTCACCGCGCAGCGCCTCCCGCTGTGGCCTGAGCTCCGTCGCCCTGGCCTGAAAGAAGCCGTTGTCGACGCAGTGGCGGGCCGCGGAGAGCCGCTCCGGCGGCATCCCGTAGTGGAGGAAGTGGCGCCGGCTCTCCTCGCCGGTGTAGAGGCCCCACGTCCGGGCGAACAGCGCCCGAAGGAGGACTCGCTTCGAGACGGCGAGATGTCTGGCGCGCTCGTGAAGCAGCGTCTGGTCTTCGCGGATGAGCACTCGGACGCCGCGCGCGGGCGCCACGGCCGCGACCACGACTGCGTTTGCGTGTGCGTAGCTGTGCAACCAGATGACATCGTGGAGCTCCGCGTGGAGCGTCCGTAGGAGATCCCACTGCAGGGGGGCGCCCCACCGGCCCTGGATGCGCGCACCGGCCGCACTCGGAAGGAAGCGCGAGTGGTACCCCTCCAACAGTGGCGTGTCCCACGCGACGTGGCGACCAAATTCGACGTCTTGGTACCCGCGGACCGACGCGTCCGAGTAGTAGTAGACCGTGAGCTCGACCTCAGGGCGTCGCGCCAGCTCGCGATAGAGCGGCACCTCGTACGGGATCGGGTGCGAGACGAGATGGGCCAGGCGAATCGGCGCCACGTCAGCTCGGCACCGCGACACGATCGACCAGGTCGCCTCGTTCGGGCTCGGGACCTAGCGCCTCGGGGGTGGCGTCGAGCGCCGCGACCTTCATCACGATTCCAGCGAAGAGCCAGAAATACACGTTCATCGGGTCGATGTCGACGTATTGACCCTTCACGCCGTAGAGAACCATCCAGAAGAGCAGTGCGACGAATGCTCCGGAAACAACCTTCAGCTGCGCGTCGCGCACCTGTAGATGGGCGCGAGCGAGTCGGAAGAGCAGCACCAGCAGGAGCGCAAGAACGATCAGGAGCCCGAAGACGCCGAGCTCGAGGTAGGTCTTCACATACCAGCTCTCCTCCGTCCCCTGAGGCTGGGTCTGTAGCTGGACGTCGGGAAACGCGTACCGCGCGCCGACGGAGTCCGAGCCCGCGCCGAGCCCGAGCCAAGTCTTGTGCACTGCCGTCGCGACGCTGCCGGTGATAACGTCGGGCGTCTCACGCGTGAGCGTCTCCCGGATGTGCCCCGTCAAGCCGCAGACGGCAGTCCCCATGATCGCGGCGGCGGCGGCGAAACCGGCGAGCCCGATCGCACAGGCCACCAGCGGGATCCTGTTCGGCGAGCGCCAGCTCAGTCCGAGGATTCCGAGGACGAGCGGCGGCACGAAAACGAACGCCCCGCGGAGTCCGCTCGTGAAGATCGCCGCGAGCAGGAGGACGAAGAGTCCTCCGCCGATCAGCAGCTGCCGTCCGGCCGGGCGGCTGCCGCGCCACCAGGCGTACGAAACCGCGAGCATCGCGGCCAAGAAGAAGTAGTACTGGTAGAAGAACGAGAACGTGCTCGGGACTCGCCGCAGGGTGCACCCTCCGGGCAGAAGGAAGACTTGGTAGTTCTGCGTCGCCGGAGCCGCCGCGTCTCCGTAGATGCGGTAGACGAACGCGCTCTCGCCGGCCCAATAGAGGATTGCCGTCGCAAGCCCGACGACCGCCGGCACGACTGCGAGCACACCCATGAACCCGAGTAGTGGGAACAGCTGCTCGCGCGAGCGGACCAGGAAGTAGCCGAGGAAGAAGAGCGGGACATAGAAGAGCCAGATCTTGATCCCGATGATCCCGACGAGGTGGTTCGGGAGCTTCGGGTTGAACGCCTGGACGACGACGACGAGCGCCAGCAGGCCGAACAGGACGAGCGGCGCGCCGCGGAACCACGGCGCCGTGCGCGTGCGAAAGCTCGACCACAGGAAGCCCACGTAGGCCGGGATCACGAACACGAAGTCCTTCGCGAGCACGGCGACGGCGCGCTCGCTCCGGCTGTGCCCATACGCAAACAGGATCGCGATGCCTGACACGGGGATGTACGCGAGCAGCCCGTAGATCGACCACCGCCAGTTCTTCAGGCCCACGACGAGCCCCGCCCCGACGGCCAGGACGGCGATCGCCAAGATCGCCGGCTGCGCGGAGCCGATCATCGCCCCGCTCCCCTGGCCGCAGCAGGCAGCCCGTGGCCGGCCCGGTTCGGCGCGGACGTCACGAGCAGCCAGAGCAGGACGCCGAAGCTGAGCGCCGACGAGACGGCGAGCGCGAGCGCGACCCCGCGGGCGCCGAGGAGCGGCGTCAGGACCGCGAGCGCAACGCCGAGGAACCCCCACGATGAGATCTCGGCTACGGTCCCGAGCCCCGGCCGACCGAGCCCGGCCGCGCCGTCCGTCAGCACTCGGCGCGCGCTCAGGAAGAGCGCGCTCACGAGCAGGATCCGGGTCAGCGGGATCGCGCCGTCGAACTCGTGCGTGAAGAAAAATGGCACGAGCCAGCCGGCGGCGAGCTCGAGCGCCAGCACGATCGTGGAGCAGACGCCGACGACGAGCCAGAAGAACTGCCACAGTTCGGCCCGCCCATCCGCCTCGGTCGGCTGCGCCGCAACCCGCGGGTACGCGACGTAGCCGATGCTCTGGGCAATGAAGCGCGGCAGGTTCGCGAAGGCGAGCCCCGCGACATAGAGCCCGAGCGACGTGCGCGAGAGCACGAGCCCGACGACGGCCTGGTCGAGCCGGAAGGTCTCGACCGGCGAGGCGGAACCGAGCAGGCCGCGGAGGCCAAACCGGAGCATGCCCGAGAGCGCCCTCGCCCGATCGGCGGCACGCCCGAGCGGCAGCCCGCGGATCGCGACCACCACGGTGACGATTCCCACGGCAGCGGAAGACGCGATCCAGGCGACGCTGATGTTGACGAGGTCACCTGAGCCGGCGGCCCACAGCGCCAGCACGGCCGCGCTGTACGCCGCTGCCGGCAGCGTGCGCAGGACGTTGAAGGCGAGGAACCGCTGTTGGCCCTGGAGGACCGCGAGCCCGTAGAGCTGCGCGAGCGCCGCCGGCACCGCGCCGAGCGTGATCAACGCGGCGAGCTGCACGTCGTGCGGGTCGCTCCAGAAGATGACTGCGAGGAACACAACGTCGATTGCGGTCAGAACCACCGCCTGCAACGCAACAGGCGCGGCGAGCAGCCGCACGATCTCGCCGGCACGGCCGGGGCCGCTGCTCAGGCGGTACGTGGTCGCCAGTGGGAGCCCCAGCGACCCGATCTGCGAGAGGACAGCCGGGAAGAGGACGAGCAGCGCGAGGTTCCCGCGGTCCTCCGCCCCAAGGATCCGCGCCGCCACGACCCCGCTGACGACGAGCGCAGCCTGCCCGAGGAGTCCGGCCGTGATCGACCCGACGAGGGAGGAACGGACGCGAATCAGCGGACAGCCTCTACGAGGTAGTGCGTCGCCAGGTTCAGGTGCCCGCCGCGGGACGCCCAGTTCTCGTAGGCGACGTATGCTCGCCGGGCGGGCAGCGCGAAGTTGAAGTACTCCGCACCCTGAAAGCTGGCGGCGATTTCCACCCTCGCCCACGGCCGCAGCGACCGCTCGAGCGCGCTGTACCAGCAGCGGTCGTAATACGCGTGGAAGACAGTCTCCGGATCTCTATCCATCAATCGGTCCATGACGACCTTCCCGATCGTGTCGGGAAGAAGTCGGTTCGCGAGGGCGAACGCCGCGAATGCCCCCGAAAGCATGGCGACGAGCCGCCCTCCGGGGCGAAGGTACGCGCGCAGGTTCTCGAGCGCGGTAACGAGCGGCCGCACGTGCTCGAGAACGTGGAACCCGGCCACGAGGTCGAAGCGCTCCTCGAGGTCGCGCAGGCGCTGTACGACGTCAGCAACGACGAGTTCGTCGTACGCCCCGTGAGGTGCCCGCTCGAGTTCGATGCGGTCGAGGTCCAGCGCAACGTAGCGGCAGCCGTCCGGCCTCCGATCCGTGGGCAGGCTCGGACGCCGGCCCGAGCCCACGTCGAGGATCGATAACCCTGGCCGCAGCCCGAGCGCGACCGCGCGCTCGAACCGAGCCCGTGGCACGTCGCCGTACCGCGCAGGCAGGCCGTTCGTCAGCGCGTCCATAGATCAGAGCGTGGGCTGAGCTGCCTCGACCGGCGAACCTCGGTCGCTGCGCGGCGGACCTTGCCCTGCTTGGTCGAGAACCGCGCCGCCAGGAACCAGAGCCGGAAGTCGGTCGGGTCGCGGTGAATAGCCTTCTGGATCCACCTGGATGCGCCGGCGTAGTCGCCTGCCTCCTCGTCGACAAGCGCGAGCTGCTGGTACGGAGATGCCGCCCACGGCTGGATCTTGCGCGCGTTGTCCGCCCGTTTGAACGCGGCGGACAGTTCATCCGTCGAGACGGCTGCCTTGCTCGCCTCGAGCTCCCGGTTCGCGAGCAGCGAGTCCGCCTCCGCCGCGATCAGACACAGCCCTACGACAACGATCGCAGCCCGCACCGCGAGGTCGCGCCGGAAGGCGAGCGACGACGGACGCTGCCACCGCTCGGGCATGGAGGCGCGGCCCGTCAATAACCCGAGCAGCGCGATTCCGACGACCGACACGACCGTCATCTCCCACATCCAGTCGACGCCGGCGGCAAACGCGTACGCGACGAATACAGCCCACAGCGCCGCGACCACCAAGCGTCGTTCGGGCGTGCTCGCGAGTGCGCGACGAACGCCGGACACCACCCCGGTCGCGAGGGCGCCGACGATCAGGACGAAGCCGACGATCCCGAGCTCGCCGAGCGTCTCGAGGTAGAGGGAATGCGCGTCCTTGACATACCCGCGCAGCGACCCGTGCTGCGCCCACCACGCCTCGTAGGAGCCGGCGCCGCGGCCGGCAGCGGGCGCGCTTCGGAACTCGTCCATGACCGTTTCCCACTGCTGCCAGCGGCCGCTCGACCCACCGCTCAACAGGTGCCGCTGGATTGAGGTGTTCTTCGGCAGCGTGTTGAGCGCGTACGCAGGCGGCTCGGTGAAGCGATCGAACGCGCGCACCGGATGCGCCGCCATCACGCCGGCCGCGACCACGACCACGGCGACCGTCGCGACGGCGACGCGGCCGGCGCGGCCGAGCCGGGGCGCACGCAGGCGGAACCGTGGCGTAAGCACGTGGACGGCCGCGAAGTAGAGCGCGGCGATGACGACACACGCGACGGCAACGAGCGCGAACGCGACGTGCCCGTCGTGTGCGGCGGCGGCCCCCGGTGCGTTGACGAGGTCGGTCCTCGGCGCGACGATCGCCACCCCGCCGACGGCGCCGAGGGCGGCGAACGCGGCCGCGCCGAGCATCAGCACCGAGGGCGCCAGCGCCGCGAGCGCGACGACCCCGACCACCGCCGTGGCGACGCCACCGCGCGACGACGTCAAGAACACGACCGCCGCCAGCAGCGGGAACGGAGCGACGCTCACCCCGCGCAGGACCGGGTGCGCCGTGCTCGCAGCGACGCGCAGCAGGAGCGGGACCGCGAGCGCGGCGAAGATCGCGAGGCCGTTCCAGTAGCCGAGCGGGTACGTGAGCCGCGTCAAGTCGAGCGGGAGGGCGCGCAGATTCTTCTGCGTGTCGACGACGTCCGGGAAGCAGCGGGTGAAGAACGCGACGGCTCCCGTTGCGACGATCGCGAGCGCTAAGCCGTCGCTCCAGCGCACGAGTGTCGCGCGAGTCGCGGCGAACGCTGCCAGCAGGAACACGCCGGCGTAGAGCGACGCGCGGTTGAACTCGACGAAGGCTTTCCCGGCGCTGTCGGCCCACCCCGCAGACGCCAGCGTCCAGACGGCGAAGCCGAGCAGGAGCGCACCGGCGACGACGGCCGCCCGCTCCAGCCGCACGACCGGCCACAGGCCGGCCGCGACCGCGAGCAGCACCACCCACCAGATCGCGATCGCGAGCGTGTCACGGCTCGTCTCCCCGAACGAGCCACCATCCAGCGCGAGCAGGAACAGGACGCCAGCGACGGCGAGGGCGAGCCCCCAGGAGGCGATCGGCGCGCGTGTGCCGTCCTCCCGGGGCAGGGCGGTCTGAGGCGCCATCGGGTCTGCTAGGGTAGCCGCCGAGCTCGTAACGGCTCCTGAGGAGGGGTCCCGATGGAGACGCGCAGACACGTCCGTCAGCTCGCGGTGGCCGGTGCTGTCGCCGCCTCGTTCACGCTCGCAACGGGTTCTCCGGCAGCTGCCGGCGGCTGCTCGGGCAACATCTCGGGCGGGGGCAACGCAGCGACCGCTCAGTACGTCGAGCAGGTTCCCACCCCGTGCGGAAATACGGCCAGTGGAACGGGCAACCGCAAGACCAAGCTGCCGAAGTCGATCGAGCGGAAGATCGACAGCCAGGGCGGCTCGCAGGCGAAGATCCTGAAGGAGCTCGTGACGTCGGAGGCGAAGGGCGCTCCGCAGCGGAAGATCAAGCTGCGGGAGACGAAGACGACCAAGCGCTACCGCAAGATCCTCGTCGACGCCGAGAAGGAGCAATCGAACGCCCTCTCAGCGTCGTTCGGCGTCGTCACCGACGGGAGCGACGCGCGCCTGCTGACGCTCTTGATCGTGATGATCGGAACCGCCGTGGTCGTCCTCGGGACGGCCGTCAGGCGGCGGCGCATCCGTTAGCGAAGCCGCAGGCACGACCGACGCTGGCGGCGCGCGCCACCCGCCCGCGCGGCTCACGTTCCTCTCGTTTGCGGCGATCGCGCTCGAACGCGCCTTCGCGCTCGTCCTGATCGCGCTCGTCGCCGCCCTCTTCGGCGCCGGCGCGCAGAGCTCGTCCTACTTCCTCGCGTTGATCGTCCCGATCGCGCTCGGCGTCGCGACGAGCGAGGCGCTGTACACCACGCTCCTGCCGCTGTTCACGGCGCCCGGGCGGCCGCCGCGCGAGCTCCTGTACGGAGCGCTCCGCGTGGCGCTGCCGCTGACGGTCGCCGCTGCGGCGGTCTACGCGGCGATCGTCCTGGCCGCCTCGCCCGCCCGGCTCGCGCTCTGGCTCGTGTTCGCCCCGGTCCTCGTCGCGATCGGGCTCAACGGAGTCTATGCCGCGTTCCTGACGGCGGATCGCCGCTACCCGCTCGCGATCCTCCGCGTCCCGCTCGCGTCAGGGATCGCGCTCGCGCTCGCGGCGGCGCTGCTGCCCGCGTGGCGCTCGACGACGGCGATCGCGCTTGCGATCACAGTCGGGCAGCTCGTGACGCTGGCCTTCCTCGCGGTGCAGGCCCGGGGCAGTCCTTGCTCGGATGCGCCGGTGCGCGCGATCAGCGCGCGCGGCCTCGTCGGCCCCGCCGCAGCGGTTTTCGCTGCGACTCTGGTGGCGGGGCAGCTGGTGATCGTGGGCGAGCGGTTCCTCGCAGCCGGCCTCGCCACGGGTGCCGTTGCACTGCTCGCATTTGCGCGCGGGATCGCGCTCCTCCCGGCGATGTTCGCGCAGGCGCTCGGCGGCGGGATCTTCCCGGCCGCCACGGAGCGGTTCGAGGCGCGCGAGCACGAACCGCTCGCGCGCGTCGCTCTGACCGGGATCAGGCTCAGCATCCTTGCCGCGCTCGTGTCGACGGCCCTCGTCGTGATTTGCCGGCGCGACCTCGTCCAGATCGCCTTCGAGCGGCACGAGTTCAGCGCCTCTGACGCGAGCCAGACTGCCACCCTCGTCGGCATCCTCGCCGCGTCGCTCGCGGGCGTCTCGGCCTCCGCGGCGGCGTCGAAGACGCTGTTCGCGCTCGGCCGCCGCAGCCTCACGCTCTGGATCAGCATCGGGGGCGTCGCCCTCTACGTCGCCGCAGCGCTCGTCCTGCGCCACACGAACGGCCTCGAAGGCCTTGCCTGGGCGTTCGTCGTCGCCTCGACCGCCCTTGGGCTCGTGTTCGCCGGCACGGTCGTCCCGGCGCTCGGTCTCCGAACCGGCGCCGTCGTGCGGCATTGGATCCTCGCGCCGCTCGGGCTCGCAGCGGCGTTCGCCGCGGGTGCGCTCGCCGTGTGGGCCGTGATCGGCGGCGACCACGACGGCTTCGTCGCGGCGGTGGCCGCCGTCCTCGCAACCGCGGCGGGGGGGCTCGTCACGCTCGCGGCCGCGGTCCGGCTCGCGAACGGCC
>Ga0126312_10000834_pt1 | contig 19441 bp, 18 predicted proteins | sample Plot104A_FD_92537 | JGI IMG/M metagenome (GOLD analysis project Ga0126312, IMG submission 92537) | Serpentine soil microbial communities from UC McLaughlin Reserve, CA, USA - Plot104A | ecosystem: Environmental > Terrestrial > Soil > Grasslands | place: USA: UC McLaughlin Reserve, Lake County... | reverse complement strand
ATCGCGGATCGAGCTGATCAAAAGCCCCTTGGCGTCGGCCGCCGTGGCCGGCGCCACCACCTTGAGCCCGGGCGCCTGCAGGAACCACGCCTCGGGATTCTGGGAGTGAAATGGCCCCCCCGAGAAGCCGCCGCCCGAGGGAAGGCGGACGACCATCGGGACCGCAACGCCCTGCCGGTAGTGGAGCTTTGCCGCCACGTTGACGAGCTGGTCGAACCCGCAGGAGATGAAGTCGGCGAACTGCATCTCGCAGACGGGCTTCATGCCCTCGCAGGCGGCACCCACAGCCGTGCCGATGATCGCGTTCTCCGCGAGCGGCGTATCGATGCAGCGATCCGCCCCGAATTCCTCCACGAAGCCGTCGGTGACCTTGAAGGCGCCTCCGAAGGCGCCGATGTCCTCCCCGAGGCAGAAGACCGAGGGATCCCGCGCCATCTCGTAGCGGAGTGCGTCCGAGATCGCCTGCAGATAGGTCATCTCCGTGGCCTGCCCACGCTCCTCCGCTGCGACGGGGGCCGTATTCGAATCAGCGGTCGCCGTCATGTCCGGCTCCTCTCATCGCTCGTGGCCCCAGCGCCGTTGGCGCGAGCTTCGTCTCGAGACCAATAGGACCAGGGCGCCTGGCCGTCACCGAGCGGCTCCCACTGCTCCGCGAAGACGCCCTCGGTCGCCCGTTCGGCCTCCGGCATCGGCGAGTCGACTGCCTCGCGAGCGTTCTCCTCGACGTAGTCGCGAACCTCCGAGCGAATTCGCTCGACCTCGTCGGTCGAGAAGCCGTAGTCGCTTGCGAGCCGCTCGGCGTAGCGCTCGATCGGATCTCGCCGCCCCCATTCCTCGAACATCTCCTTCGGCACGTAGCGCATGTCGTCGTGTGCGCCGTGGCCGTGCATCCGCATCGTCTGGCACTCGATCAACGTGGGGCCGTCACCGGCGCGGGCGCGCTCGGCCGCCCTGCGGGTGGCCTCGAAAACCGCCTCGACGTCGTTGCCGTCGACGTTCACCCCCGGGAAGCCATAGGTGTGCGCCCGCTCCACCGGGTCGATCGCGAACTCCAGCTCGTTCGGGGTCGAGTACGCGAATCGATTGTTCTCCAGCACGAAGACGATCGGAAGACGGTGGATGCCCGCGAAGTTCATCGCCTCGTGCCACTGGCCGTTGGCGGTCGAGCCCTCACCGAAGAACGTCAGCGCGATCCGGGGCTCTCGGCGCAGCTTGAAGGCCATGGCCATGCCGCCTGCCACGAGCGCCATGTCGGGAAGCATCGAGACCATCCCCACGCAGCCCAGCCGCCGGTCCCCGAAGTGCATGTTCCCGTCCCTGCCGGCCGTCACCCCGCCGACGCGCCCCATGTAGTTGGCCAGGTAGCGGGCGGGGGTCACTCCACGCACGAAGTGCGCTCCCAGGTCGCGGTGCACGATGCACATCCGGTCGCGCGGGCCGAGCACGTAGGCGGCGCCGACCGAGATCGCCTCCTGGCCGCGGCCATCGTAGAAGGACCCCGGCACCTTGCCCTGCTTGTAGAGGGTGAGGGCGCGCTCCTCGGAGACGCGCATCATCGTCACGTAGCGGAAGAGGTTCGCGCGGTCCTCTCGCGTGAGGTGCACCGCCTCGTCATCGCGTACCTGCCGATCCGCGACAGCGCTCGCGTCGCTCGTCTCCATCTGTCGTCCGCCCTTCCTTCGGGCCAGGCGGTGGGATCTCCACCGGCCGGGCCGGTTCTCGCCGCTCCGGGATCTCCGGGTCGCGACGCCTACGGACCAGGAAGGCGAGGGTTCCACCTCGTCTCCCCTATGTATGAATTGCTACCCGATTCTACGCGGACCAGTAGACCTTTCAAGGCGGTTCATCGGACTGTACGAGTCCTGCCGCCGCCCCCTTCGTACTGACCGCCAAGCGCTCCAGAGCTGTTCACTGCCGGACTGCTCCGCGGTCCGGTGCCCGCTCGCGTGGCCGACGCTGGCTAGAGAGCGAGTGCCAGCGGCTCCTCGAGCAGCTTTCGGACCCGGTCGAGGAAGCCGGCGCCGTCGGCTCCATAGAGGATGCGGTGGTCGCAGGCGAGTGTGACGGGCATCAGTTGCGCCGTCGTGATCTCACCGTTGCGGACGACGGGTCGCTCGGCGATCGCCCCGACCGCGAGGATCCCCGCTTGGGGAGGGTTGATCACTGCGGCGAAGCTGTCGATCCCGAACATCCCCAGGTTGGAGACGGTGAAAGTGCCGCCGGAGAGCTCCGGCGGGGTCACCGTTCCATCGCGAACGCGTTGAGCGAGCCCCCGCGTCTCGGCCGCGATCTGACGCAGGCCCTTCTGATCGGCGTCGAACACCGTCGGGACGACGAGAGCGTCCTGGCCCGCGACGGCGACGCCGACGTTGATGCGGCTGTAGAGCTCGAGGCGCCCGTCGCGGTACGCCCCGTTGGCCCTGGGATGCTCGCGCAGCGCGATCGCGCACGCCTTGACCACCATGTCGTTGAAGGACGGCACGATCTCCTCGCCCGCGTCGGACTTGAGGCGGGCGCGGGCCTCGACTGCGCGGCTCATGTCGACCTCGACCGAGAGATAGAAGTGCGGAGCCGTCGCCTTGGACTCCGCCATGCGGCGGGCGACGGTCTGCTGAAGCCTCGTGAGATCCTCGCGTGAGACGATTCCCTTCGCGGTCTCGGGTCGCTCGCGCACGCCCGGCGTCGGGGCCGCGGGCGCCGCAGGCTCCCGCTCCGGCGCCGCTTCGACACCGGCTACCGCCGCGCGCTCCACGTCGGCCTTCACGATCCGCCCCCCGGGTCCAGACCCCGACAGCGCCGTGAGATCCAGCCCCTTCTCGCGTGCCATCCGGCGGGCCAGCGGCGACGCCTTCAGCCTCCCATCTCCACTCGGGGGCGGCGCCGCGGGAGCCTCGGCCGCGCCGGTCGAGGGCTGGGTAGGGGCGGTGAGCGGCGCCTCGGGAGCGGAGGAGGGAGATGCGGCTGCGGAAGGCTCCGCGGCAGGGGGACGGGGGGCTTCGCGCCTCGCCGCGGCCCCATCGCCGGGCGGCTTCTCACCTGGCTCTCCGACGCGCGCGATCACCTCCCCGATCGGCAGCGTCTCGCCCTCCTGCGCGACGATCTCGATCAGGATCCCGCCGGCGTCGGCCTCGTAGACCATGTTCGCCTTGTCGGTCTCTATCTCGACCAGTTCCTCGCCGCGCTCGACCTGCTCCCCCAACGACTTCATCCACCGCAGGACGGTGCCCTCCTCCATCGAGTCGGAGAGCCGCGGCATGACGATGTCCGTAGCCATGGTTCCTTGTTCCTAGTTGCTTGACACTCGGAGAGGAATCGGGGCTCGCTCGCAAGAAACCAGGAACGAGGAACGGGGAACTCTCACAACGCCCCCTCCAGAGCCGCAAGCGCTGCCGAAACCACGTGCTCAGGGTGGGGGATCGCCGCCTGCTCGAGCCTCTTCGCGTAGGGCATCGGCACGTCGGCGCCCGTCACCCGTTGCACCGGGGCGTCGAGGTAGTCGAATGCCTGCTCCTGGATCAGCGCCGCCATGTTCGCGCCGACGCCGCCGTGGGGCCAACCCTCCTCCACGACGACGCAGCGATTGGTCTTGCGGACCGACTCCAGCACCGTATCCAGGTCCAGGGGGCGCAGCGTTCGGGGGTCGATCACCTCGGCCTGAGTGCCGTGCTCGTTCGCCAGCGTCTTTGCCGCCTTCTGCGCGACGTCGACCATTCGGAGGATGCCGAGGATGGTCACGTCGCCTCCCTCGCGGAGCACGGCTGCCTCGCCGAAGTCGACGAGATGGTCCCCGTTCGAATCGGGCACCTCTCCGCGGGCGCCGTAGAGCGTCTCGTGCTCGATGAAGACCACCGGGTTATCGTCGCGGATCGCCGCCTTCAGCAGTCCCTTCGCGTCGGCCGGCGTCGAGGGACAGGCCACGAGCAGCCCCGGGACCTGGAGAAACATCGCCTCGAGGCTGTGCGAGTGCGTCGGCCCGAGTTGATGCCCCCCGCCACCGGGCATCCTGACCACCATCGGCACCTTGACCTGGCCGTTGAACATGTAGGGGATCGCCGCCATGTGGTTCACGATCTGGTCCATCGCCAGGAGGGCGAAGTTGACGGTCATGATCTCGACCACGGGACGCAGGCCTCCCATGGCCGCGCCCACGCCGGTCCCGACGATGGTGTTCTCCGAGATCGGCGTATCACGGACGCGCTTCTCACCGAACTCGTCGAGCAGACCCTCGGTCACCTTGAAGGCGCCCTGAAAGACCCCGACGTCCTCGCCGATCAGGAACACCCTCTCGTCGCGGCGCATCTCCTCGGCGAGCGCCTGGTTCAGCGCCTCCCGCATGCGGAGGGCGGACATTTACCCCGAGCCCTCCGAGGGCTCCGCCTCGTCGACGTCCTCGAGCGCCTCAGCGGCCTTGCGATCCGCGGCCCGCTGCTGTCGACGCCCCTTGGGGCTCTGCTGGCCGGCGTAGGCCGCACCCGCCTCGGCGAGCTTTCGCGCCTCGCCCGCCGTTCCGATCTCGCGCTCCTCCTCGCCCTTGTGGGGCTCGGGCGTGCGCTCGTCCACCGCGTACCACCCGGGAACCTGGTGGCCGACGACGTACAGGTGGTCGTAGAGCGACTCGAGCGGTGGCTCTGGGGAGCTGTCCGCGAACTCCACCGCATCCATCACCCTCCGCTCGATCCTCTCGCGGAGCTCGTCGACGTCCGCCTCAGAGAGCACGCCCTCCGCCAACAGGCGATCGCGAAACACCTTGACGGGATCCTTCTGACGCCATTCCTCCACCTCCTCCTTGGAGCGGTACACCTCCGGGTCGGCCGCGGAGTGTCCGCGGAAGCGGTAGGTGAACGCCTCCACCATCGTCGGCTGGCGCTCCTCACGCGCGATGCGAATGTGCTCCGCCACCGTCTCGCGCATCGCAACGACGTCCATGCCGTCCACACGGACGCCCGGAACGCCGAGGCACTCGGCCTTGCGCGAGAGGTCCGTGACCGCGGAGTGGCGCTCCACCGAGGTTCCCATCCCGTACAGGTTGTTCTCCACCAGGAACACGACCGGTAGCTTCCAGAGCGCCGCGAGGTTCATCGTCTCGCCGAAGTTTCCGGTGTTGGAGGCGCCGTCCCCGAACATGCACACGGTCACGGAGTCCTCTCCCTTGTAGTCCGAGGCAAGCGCAAGCCCGGCGGCCAGGGGCAGGTTGCCGCCCACGACCCCGTAGCCGCCCATGAACCGTCGCTCGAGGTCGAACATGTGCATGGAGCCGCCCCGGCCCCGCGAGCAACCGTCCTCTCGGCCGAAGAGCTCGGCCATGACCCTGCGGGGATCGGTGCCGCGGGCGATCGCGTGCCCGTGCGTGCGATAGGTCCCGATCAGGTAGTCATCGGGGCGCATCACCGACGTCGTGCCGACGATCGTCGCCTCTTCACCGATCGCCAGGTGCAGGAAGCCGCCGGCCTTCGCGAGCTGGTACTGGCGCCCCGCCTCCTCCTCGAAGCGGCGGATCAGCGCCATCGTCTCGAGTGACTCGCGACAGGTGGACTCGTCGGGCAGCGGAAGCGCGGCCGCTCCCCTGCCGTCGCTGGCTACGTGCGGCTCAACCGTCTTGGCGCGCTTCTCCGCCACTACCATCCAAGATAACTCAGCGCGCACGCAACCGAGGAGCTTTCCGCACCCGGGGGGGCCGGCTTAGGCTCATCGGCGAGCGAAGTTGCTTACCGAAGCGCGGTGCGAGAGGCCGTGACAGCGGCCTCCTCGAGACGGTCATCCCCCCAGAAGACATCCATACCGACCACCACGCTCGGAACGCCTCGCACGCCCAAATCGCCCGCTCGGTCCGTCGCCTCTCGAAGTCCCTTCTTCACGCTGTCCCGCTTTACCGCCGCAAGCACGGCGCGGGGGTGGATCTCGGCTGCCGCAGCCGAGAGCAGCACGGTGTCCAAGTCGCTGAGGTCGCGCCCGGCGGCGAAGGCCTGGCGAAAGGCCGCGAGCGAGAACGAGACTGCCCGGCCGATCTCCTTCGCGTAGGTGGCGGCTCGCATCGCGAGTAGCGTGTTGCCCGGAAATGGATCGGGCCAGCGGAGCGGGGGCAGCCTGTACCCCGAAGCCCGGCGCTCGACTTCGCGCATCCGCTCATTCCGCTCCGGGCCCTTCGCCCACGAGTCGCGGCCGAAGCGCTGGAACAACCCCCCGAGCAGGATCGGCCGCCACTCGGGCGGCTCCGCGCCGGCTTTGACGAACAGCGCGTTCACTCGCTCGGCGGCGAGATACGCGTACGGCGATCCTAGGTCGTAGAAGAAGATCGGGCGCCCGCTCACGCCCGGACGGTAACTGCCTCGGGGCGATTAGCCTTCCTACCGGTGAGTACCGATGTCAGCCATCCGCTCTTCGCCCGGCTGTATCCGCGAATCGCGGCCGAGGCCGGGCGCAGGGGCGCCGAGGAGCACCGGCGGCGGCTGTTGGCCTCGCTGACGGGCCGCGTGATCGAGGTCGGGGCTGGAAACGGTCTGAACTTCATCCATTACCCCGACACGGTCTCCGAGCTGCTCGCCGTCGAGCCGGAGCCGCGGCTGCGTGAACTGGCCTCGGAGGCTGCCGCATCGGCTCGGGTTCCCACCACGGTCGTCGACGTCGTCGCAGACGACCTGCCCGCCGATCACGCAGCCTTCGATGCCGGGGTGGCGTCCCTGGTCCTGTGCTCGGTTCCGGAGCAGCTGCATGCGCTCGTGGAGCTGCGGCGCGTGATCAGGTCCGGCGGCGGGGCTTTGAGGTCAAGTCGTGTGACCGCTTCGGCTTCAAGCCCGACACGCTCACGCCCACCACCCCCCACATCCTGGGAGTGGCGCAGCGCCCCTAGCTGAAAACCTGGACTACTGGTGGATCGCCCAGCCGTCGACGGCTCGGGCGGCGTCGAGGACCGCCTCGGAGATGGTCGGGTGGGGGTGGGCGATCCGCGCCAGCTCCTGGTAGCCGCCCTCTAGCGCCATCGTGTCAACGAGCTCGCTGATCATGTCGCAGGCCCGATTGCCCACGGCGTGGGCGCCCAGGATCTCGCCGTACTCGGAGTCCGCGACGATCTTCACGAGCCCTTCGCGGTCGTCGTAGACGGCGCCAGCGCCGACGCCACCGAGCTTGAAGCGACCGACCTTGATGTCGAGCCCGCTGTCGGTGGCCTCGGCCTCCGTCAGTCCGACGCTCGCCACTTGCGGATGGCAGAAGGTGGCGCCGGGAACCTGATCGATGTTGACTGGATGCGTCGGGTGACCGGCGGCCGTCTCTACCGCGACGACTCCCTCCTCAGACGCCTTGTGCGCGAGGGCCGGGCCGCGCACCAGGTCCCCGATCGCGAACACCTTGGGGTTCGTGGTGCGCTGGTACTCGTCGATCCTTATCCTCCCGGCCTCCTCCGTCTCCACACCGGCCTCCGCGAGGTTGAGCGGCTCGGTGTCGGGCGCGCGACCTCCCGCGATGCACAGGTAGTCGGCCTCCGTCTCGTTGTCGCCGTATCTCACCTTCACGGAACGCTTCCCGACCTCCACGCCCTCGACCTTCGTGCCCGTGGAGATCGTGATGTTCTGCTTCTTGAAGGCGCGCTCGACTACTCTCGCCATGTCCTTGTCCTCGGCGGGCAGGATCTGGTCGAGCATCTCGATCAGTACGACCTCGGTGCCGAACCGGCCGTACGCCGAGGCGATCTCGGCGCCCGAGGCGCCGGCGCCGACCACGGCGAGCTTCCCCGGCTGTTGGGGTAGCGACCACGCGCCCCACGTGTCCACCACCCGCTCGGAGAACTCGACGCCCGGGATCGTCATCGCCACGGAGCCACTGGCGAGCACCACGGCCTCCGCCTCGTAGGTCGTGTCGCCGACCTTGACGTTACCGTCGCCGGTGAGCGATCCCTCGCCTTCGATCATCTCGACCTTGTTCTTGTCCCAGAGCATCTTCACGCCGCTTGCCAGGGTCTGGCTCACCTTCTCTCGGCGGTCCCCGAGCGCCTTCCAGTCGACGCTCGCTCCGTCGACCTTGATGCCGAACTCACGGCCGTTTGAGGCGTGCTCGAAGAGCTCTGCTGTGTAGAGCACCGTCTTCGCCGGGATACAGGCGTAGTTCAGGCAGCGACCGCCCGGCTTGTCCCTCTCAACGACAGCCGTCCGCTGGCCTAGCTGAGCGGCGCGGATGGCCGCCACGTAGCCGCCCGGACCGCCGCCGATCACGATCACGTCATAGGAGTCAGCCACGGGGCGACTCTATAACTCTCGCGAGGAGGGCCGGCGCTCCGGCATCTGGATCCGTGCCAACGCCTTGACCGTGAAGTAAAAGAGCGTGGCAGAGAGCACCACGAGCACCAGGTTTCCGATCAAGAGCCCAACGGTAAGTGCGCTGATCGCGCCAAGGACGGCACCAAGGAGGACGAGCACGAGCGCCGCCTGGAAGCCGAGCACGGCCCAGTAGCGGGTGCGCCACAGGCCATAGGCCATCGCCCCGATCAGGATCACGAAGCTGAGCGAGCCAACCGCGTTGGGCCGCGGATCGTTGCGCAGCACGTCCCAGAGCGCGAACCCGGCAATCGAGAGGACACCGATTGCCGTCGAGATCACGGCGGCCACCGTCACAACGACCGGTCGCTCACCCTGGTCCAGAGGCTGGAGCTTCTCGCGGGCTGCCCTGTTGCGCTCCTCGTAGCGAGCGGCGACCGCGGCGCGGCGCGCGGCACCGCGCTCCTTGCGCTTGCGCCGCTCGGCTCGCTTGCGCTCCCTGCTCGCCATCAGCGCACCGCGGGAGCGCCCTCGAGCGCTTCGCGGAGCGCCCGGGCGGCCGCCTCAGGATCGCCCGCGTCCCGGATCGCGCGCACGACCACTATCCGCGTGGCGCCGGCCGCGACGACCTCGCCGACGTTACGGGCATCGATGCCGCCGATCGCGAACCATGGCAGGGTCGCGTTCTCGGCTGCGTAGCGGACGTACTCCACGCCGGTAGCGGGCCGCCCCTCCTTGGTCGGCGTTGCCCAGACCGGCCCGACGCTGATGTAGTCGGGCCGCTTGTCGCCCTCGGCGGCGCAGGCGGCGTCGAGCTCCTCCCGGGAGTGGGTGGAAAGCCCCACGAGCGCGGCAGGCCCCGCTTGCTGGCGCGCCTCGGCAACCGGAACGTCGTCCTGGCCAACGTGGACGCCGTCAGCGTGGCATGCGCCCACCAGGTCCGATCGATCGTTGAGGACGAACAGGGCACCCGCTTGCGCGGCCGCCCGCCGGAACGGATCCGCCAGGGACACGATCTCCTCGGACGAGCGTGGCGCCTTCTCGCGGAGCTGGATCGCGTCCGCTCCCCCGCGAAGCGCCCGCGCCAGCAGCGCCGCGGGATCGAGCCCGCCGGGCAGGCCCTCGCACACGAAGTAGAGCCTGGCGGCGTCGAGGCAATGCAGGCGCTCTTCGCGGTCGCGTCTCACCTGCCTGAGTCTGGCAGCCCGCGGGAGTACCATGGAGATACAGCGGGAGCCCATGAGCGTGGGCTGAGAGGGCGGCATCCGGCCGCCGACCGTCTGAACCTGATCCGGGTAATGCCGGCGCAGGGATGGTGGCGCGGAACCGCCCGCCCGACGAAGGTGAGGAATCCGTGCCCGAGGAGATTCCAAGCGGCGATGCAAAGCGCGACGAGGTGGTCGTGCCGCTGCGCCGATCTCGCTCGCGGGACGCCACTCCTGAGTCGCTCGATGCCCTGGTGGTGGGCGCGGGCGTCGTCGGGCTCGCTTGCGCCTGGCGGCTAGCGCGGCGCGGGATCCGGGTACGCGTGCTCGAGCGCGACGGGCCGGGCGCGGGGGCCTCGGGCGTCGCGGCGGGAATGCTCGCGCCGGTGGGGGAGGCGAACTGGGGCGAGGAGGCGCTCATGCGCCTGGCCATCGCATCGGCGGAGGCTTGGCCTCGCTTCGCCTCGGAGCTCGCGGCCGACAGCCAGCTCGAGGTGGGCTACGAGGCCCTCGGCGGGCTGCACGTTGCGCTCGACCGCGATGAAGCCGATGAGCTGCGTCGCCGTTTCGAGCTCATGGAGTCGCTGGACCTGGGGGTTGAGTGGCTGCGACCGCGGGCGTGCCGCAGCCTCGAGCCGGGGCTTGCCCCGGCTTGCGCGGCGGGCGTGCACGCACCCCGCGAGGCGGCGGCGGATCCACGCCTCCTGCTCCCCGCGCTCGGCGCTGCCCTCGTGCGCGCGGGCGGGCAGCTCTTCGTGGAGGCGGAGGTGATCGATGCGCTGATCGACGACGGCCGCCTGGCCGGCGTGCTCACCGCCGATGGACAGGAGCATCGCGCCGAGCACGTCGTCCTCGCGACCGGCGCCTGGTCTGGCGCCACCGCCTGGCTGCCGCTCCACGCCCGCCCGCCCGTGCGGCCCGTGAAGGGTCAGATCCTCACCCTTCGGGGCAGCCCAGATCAGCGCGTGTGCGAGCGGATCGTCGCCTCGGAGTGGGTGTACATCGTTCCGCGTGCGGACGGGCACGTGGTTGTCGGGGCGACCGTGGAGGAGCGAGGGTTCGACATCCAGGTGACAGCCGGAGGCGTTCACGAGCTCCTGCGCGAGGCTTACCGCGCGCTGCCGGACATCGGAGAGCTTGAGCTCGTCGCGACGTCGGCGGGGCTGCGACCCGGCACGCCGGACAACTTGCCGCTCATCGGCCCGGGCGGGCTCGACGGGTTGGTGCTGGCGACGGGCCACTACCGCAACGGCATCCTCCTCGCTCCCATCACGGCCGAAGCCGTCGCCGGGCTTTTGTCGGGGAACCCCCTCCCACCCGAGGTCCATCTCGCACACCCGGGCCGATTCGCTGGCGAGCGTCCGCCCGGCCTTGCGGCCGCGCCGGGGATTGAGGAGGCTCCGCGGTGATCGTCGAGCTGAACGGCAAGCCGACGGAGCTGCCAGAGGGCGCGACGGTCGCCGACGCCGTCAGGAGGCTCGGTGCGAATGGCGAGAGGCGTGGTATCGCCGTCGCCGTGGACGGCGAGGTGGTGCGTCGTGCGGAGTGGGACCACAGAGCCCTTCACGACCGCCAGGGTGTTGAGGTCGTTCAGGCGGTGCAGGGTGGCTAGCCAGCGGACAGCGGACAGCGGACAGCGGACCGCACTTCAGGCGGGGTTCTGGCTTGGCGGACGGACCTGGAATTCGCGGCTCATCGTCGGCACGGGCGGGTTCCGCTCCCTCGAGGCGATGGAGCACGCGCTCGTCGCCTCGGGCACCGAGATCGTGACCGTCGCCCTGCGTCGCGTCGACCCCGCGTCCAGCGGCTCGGCGCTCGAGGTGATCGACCACCTCGGCATCTTCGCCCTCCCGAACACCGCGGGCTGCTACACGGCCCGCGATGCGGTGCGCACGGCTCGCCTGGCGCGCGAGGCGTTCGAGACCGACTGGATCAAGCTCGAAGTGATCGGCGACGACCGGACGCTGTTCCCCGACGCGGTCGAGCTGGTGGACGCGGCGGAGACCCTCGTCGGCGAGGGCTTCACGGTGCTGCCTTATACCAACGACGACCCGATCCTGGCCCGGCGGCTGGAGGACGCCGGCTGCGCCGCGGTGATGCCGCTCGGCTCTCCGATCGGCTCGGGGATGGGCATTCGAAATCCCTACAACGTCCAGATCATCGTCGAGCGCGCCTCGGTACCGGTGATCCTCGACGCGGGGATCGGCACGGCCTCGGACGCGGCGCTCGCGATGGAGCTGGGGTGCGACGGGGTGCTCCTGTCGAGCTCTGTGGCGCGGGCGAAGGATCCGGAGCGGATGGCCGGCGCCATGCGACAGGCCGTCGAGGCGGGCTACGCGGCCCGTGCAGCAGGCCGGATTCCGCGCAGGCTTCACGCGCAGGCCTCCACGCCGGGTGAGGGGCTTCCGGAGCTCGGCTAGGAGTTAGGAGCCCTCCCGAGCGCCCCAATCCCCGCGGATTCGCCCGTCACGACAATAATCGTGGTCAACGGCGCCCCCGTCGTTCGAGCGGGTGCCGGCTGACTCCGTCAGTGGCGCTTTCGGCGCGCGATCTGGCGGTCGGTCCACTCTCCCGCGCTCCCGAACGCCCACGCCACGCGGTGCGCCGCGCGGCCGGCGGGCGAGGGATCGAGCGGCTCGACGGCCGCGTCTGGCTGCCTGCCGAGCTCCACCGCGGCCCTGCGCACCGCTCCAACGTGCCGCCGCAGGCGCCGCTCCCAGGAGCGGCAGAACTCCGGCAGCCTCTGGTCGCCGCGGGTCTCGCTGACGGCGGCGAGGTACCCGAGCAGCGTGGCGATGTGCTCGAGATCGTCGATGACCAGCCTCAGCGCCTGGTTTCGCTCCAGGAAGCGGTCAAAGACGGCGCCACGCACGGCGCCGAGGTTGGCGCCGGTTCCCTGCGCGGCGACTCCCCCGTGCAGGTCATGGCGGGCGGTCATGGGTGCGAGCTCCTCGAGCAGTCTGTTCAAGCGCTCCGCCGCCCTGTCCAGGGTCGGGCGCACGTCGGTGCCGCCGAACGCCGCGGCGATCCGATCGAGGCGCTTGATGGCTTGGCCAGCGATCAGATAGAGCTCGCGATAACCGCGGTTCTCGGCGGGATGGAGCGGCACGGCGGAACCGTATTCGAAGCGGCGCGGCAAGCGTGATCCGCCGCTACAGTCGGGCGCTCCATGGCCGCTGCGATGGGAGGGGAGCGCCGGCTAGGGCGGCGGCTGCTCGCGCTCGCGTACTGCCTGCCGCGGGTCCTTGTCCGGCCGGAGTCCCTTGTACACGGGTGCCCGCAGGGTGCCGGCGGCCGTCCACTCGCGGAAGGCGATCTGGGCGACGAGCTCAGGCTGCACGAAGACGGCCTCCTTCGGTGGCTGGCGGCCCTCGAACGGGCTGTCGTCCCTGCGCAGCGGCTCGAGGATCCCGGCGAGCCGGTCGAGCTCTGCGTCGCTGAAGCCGGTGCCGACGCGCCCGGCGTAGCGGAGCCGAGCTCCTTCGCGGCCTTCCTCGTAGTAACCGACGAGGAGGGCGCCGAGCGTTCCCGTGCGGCGGCCCTGCCCAGGGAGCCAGCCGCCGATGACGAGCTCCTGGCTGCGGAGGTTCTTCACCTTCAGCCAGGCGCGTGTCCGGCGCCCGGGCAGGTAGCGGCTGTCAAGCCGCTTGGCGACGAGCCCCTCGAGGCCGCGCTCCTCCGTGAGGCGGAGCAACGCCGCGCCCTCGCCGCGGTGATAGCTCGGCGTCTGCCAGTGCGGGCCCTCCAGCTCCAGCTCGGCGAGGCGCTCCCGCCGCTCGGTGTATGGGAGGTCGAGCAGCGAACGGCCGTCGAGGTAGAGCAGGTCGAAGATTAGGTACGTGACGGGGCAGTCGGACATCCGGCGGCGGACAGCGGCCTCCGAGGCGAGGTTCATGCGCCCCTGGAGGCGCTCGAAGCTGGGGCGGCCGTCGTCGAAGGCGACGACCTCGCCGTCGAGCACGGCGTCTCGAGATCCGAGCTCGGCGGCGAGGACGCGCAGCTCGGGGTAGTGCGACGTGATGTCTCGGAGGTTGCGGCTTTCGAGCCGGAGGTGGCCAGCCTCGCAGTAGGCGAGCGCGCGGACGCCGTCCCACTTGAGCTCGTATGCCCAGGCCCCCTCGTCGGGCGGCAGGGTGGAGAGCGTGGCGAGCATCGGCTTCAGGCGCTGCGGCATCGGCTCCCGCTCGGGATCGGCAGGCGGGTCCATGCGATGGATCATCCAGTTGTCGCCGTCGGTCTGGAAGAGGGCATACTTCCCCCGCACCCGCTCGCCTGAGAACGTCACGATCAACTTGGCGTCTTCGAACTTCTCCGCTTCGTAGGTGCCGCGATCCCAGATCTCCATCGTCCCGGCGCCGTACTGACCCTTCGGGATCTCGCCTTCGAACTCCAGGTACTCGAGGGGGTGGTCCTCCGTGTGGACGGCGAGGCGGTTCTCCTTGGGGTGCTGGGGCACCCCCTTCGGCAGGGCCCAGGAGGCCAGGACCCCGTCGTGTTCGAGCCTCAGATCCCAGTGGAGCCGGCGCGCGCGGTGCTCCTGGATCGTGAAGCGGTTTGCCTTCCCATCCTTCGGCTTCCCCCCGCGCGGCTCAGGGGTGCGCTTGAAGGAGCGCTTCTTCTCGTACTCCTTGAGGCTGTCGCCTGCCATGGGTAAGCCCATGGTAGGCGGCGCCGGTCAGCCCTCCGCCTGATCGTGCTCCGTGTCCTGCTCGACCTGCTCGGCGTTCGTGGTCGACTCCGCATCCTGGTCGCCGCCGTAGGACTCCTCGCCTGCCTCCGGTTGCTTGTCCTCCTCCTCCCGTTCGTCTCTGCTCCGGGATTCGGGAACGTCGCGAAGCGTCTCGGCGTCGGGCGGCGGGTTCTCCGACTGGGCCTCGCCGAGCGACGCCTCGCCGAAGCCTTCTTGGTCTGGTCGTGGGCGTTCCATGCTCAGCGCCCGCTTGGCTTCTACGGCGTCGCCTACCACTCCGCCCTGGTGCCGATCTTCGGCACGGACGTCAACACGGAGGCCATGGCCCGAGCGGCAAAGCTGGTGGGCCCGGACGCCGAGGTGGAGGCGCTCTATGTGCTCACCGTGCCTCGCGAGCTCGAACTCCAGCAGGGCCTCGACGAGGAGGAGCAGCTTGCGCGCAACGTGCTCGAGGTCGCCCGCCTTCAGGCGCGGGCCCGGGACCTGAAGGTCCGCGCGCGGCTGATTCGCACCCGCAATCCCGGGGCGGCGATCGTCGAGGAGGCGACGTCGCGGCACTCGGATCTCATCTACATCAGCACCGGACACGCACCGAGCGGTGAGCGCCTCCTGGGATTAACGACCCGCTATGTGCTCGCGAACCGACCCTGCCGGATCGTGATCGAGGGCGGAAACGCCCCGCCGGAAGAGACCTCAGCCCCTGACGCAAAGCCGGCGGCGGCGCGGCCTGCTTCCGCCGCTAAGGGAACCGCCTATACCGTTTGAGGAACTGCAGGCCGAGCCGATGAGATCCGGTTCCGAGCCTGGAAGGCGAACGGTGTCGCAGGTTCGATGGCCGCCGGGGCCGGATGCCCCCGCCCGGACTCGAACCGGGATCTTCCGGCTTAAAAGGCCGACGCGTTATCCAATTACGCTACGGGGGCACCAATCAGCTTAGGGGCCTTTCCCGGTCTTGCTGTGAGACCTTCGAGGGTCGAATTCCGATGCGTAGCGTCGCAATTCGACCGGCGACGAGGCGCTTGCCCCCGCTAGTGCCGGAAGTGCCGCCGCCCGGTGAACGCCATCGCCGCGCCGGCCTCGTTGCAGGCGGCGATTACCTCTGCATCCCGCACCGAGCCGCCCGGCTGCACCAGAGCCGTCACCCCGGCGTCGATCGCCAGCTGCGGTCCGTCCGGGAACGGAAAGAACGCGTCGGAGGCAAGCACGGAGCCCGCGAGCAGCTCGGCGGCCTGATCCCCCCGCGCCTCGCGCGCTTTTTCGATCGCGAGCCGCACGGAGTCCACCCGGCTCATCTGACCAGCGCCGATCCCCAGCGTGGCGCCGCCCTTGGCGACCACGATCGCGTTCGAGCGCACGTGCCTGCACACCTTCCAGGCAAACCACATGTCGTCCCACTGCGTCTCGTCAGGGCTCGCCTGCGTCACCACGCGCATCGACTCCCGGTCCCGGTCGACTCGGTCCGGATCCTGAACCAAGAGACCGCCCCTCACCCTCTTGTAGTCGCGCTCGCGCGGCTCGTGCCCCCGCTGCTCGCTCAACTCGAGAATCCGCACCGCCTCCTTCTGTCTCAGCACGTCCAGCGCCCCCTCGTCGTAGCCAGGCGCGATCAGGACCTCGACGAAGTGCTCGTGAAGGCGCTCCGCCAGCGCCTTGCCCACGAGCCGATTGAGCGCGATCACCCCGCCGAAAGCCGAGAGGGGGTCGCAGGCAAGCGCCTTCTCGTAGGCACCGGCGATCGACTCTCCGATCGCCACGCCGCACGGGTTGTTGTGCTTGACGATCACGCACGCCGCCCGCTTGAACTCGTCCAACAGCCGCCGCGCCGCATCGAGGTCGAGCACGTTGTTGAACGACAGGCCCCGTCCATGCAGCTTCGCGACCCGCGAGAGCACATGCGAACGCGCCCCGACCTCGACGTACAGCGCCGCATTCTGGTGCGGGTTCTCGCCGTAGGAGAGATCCAGGAACTTCTCGTGCGCCATCACCCAATGCTCGGGAAAGGCCTCGTAGCGAAGACCGAACCAGCGGCTGATGGCCGCGTCGTAGCGCGCCGTGAACGCGAACGCTTCGTTCGCCAGCCAGTGCCGCGTCTCCGCGGACACGTGGCCGCCGGACTCCTGCAGCTCTGCCAGCACGGCGTCGTAGCTCTCCGGCTTCACGACCACGGCGACGAAGCGGTGGTTCTTCGCGGCCGCGCGAATCATCGTCGGCCCCCCGACGTCGATGTTCTCGACCGCCTCCTCGTCCGTGACGCCATAGCGCGCCACCGTCCGCTCGAACGGATACAGGTTCACGCACGCCAGATCGATCAGCTCGATCCCCTCCCTCTCGAGCGTCGCGACGTGGTCCGGATCCTCGCGCACCGCGAGCAGCGCCGCATGGAGCCGTGGATGCAGGGTCTTCACCCGACCGTCGAGCATCTCCGGCGACCTCGTGAGCTCCGCCACGTCGCGCACCTCTACCCCCGCCTCGCGCAGTGCGGCGGCGGTCCCGCCAGTGGAGACGATCTCGACCCCGAGCCCCACCAGCCCGCGAGCGAACTCGATCACCCCTGTCTTGTCCGAGACGGAGATCAGCGCCCGACGTACCTTCACCTCGCCCCCCGGAACCTCCGACCGCTGCGCGCGGGCCGCCGGCGCCGGATCATCCATGCCTAGACCCTCTGCGGTCATCGACGTGAACGAGTCGTCGGTTGTCGGCGTCGAGGCGGACGGCCCCCTGCGCGATCAACAGAATGGTCCGCGGCAGCAGCTCGTGCTCGACTCGATGGATCTCCTTCTCCAGTTGGGAGCGGTCGCGAGTGTATGGCACGTCGATCGCCCGCTGCATGATGATCGGCCCCGAATCGACGCCCTCGTCGACGAAATGCACCGTCACCCCGGTGACGGCCACGCCGTGCTCGAGCGCCCTACCGATCGGGTCGAGCCCCGGAAACGAGGGCAGAAGCGCCGGATGGACGTTGACGATCCGGTTGCGAAACCGGCACACGAACTCCGCTGAGAGAAGCTCCATGTACCCCGCGAGCACCACCAGATCGATCCCGCGCTCGTCCAGGAAGTCCGCCATCGCCGCGTCGCGTGCCGCGCGATCCGGATGGTCCTCGCGGCGGAACACCGCCGTCTCCACGCCGACCCGGCGAGCCCGATCCAGCGCCGTGGCTCCGGGGTTGTTCGAGAGCACGCACGCAACCTCGATCCCCTCCCGCCCGTGGAGCCGGTCGATGATCGCCTGCAGGTTCGTCCCCGTCCCGGAAGCCAGAACGGCGATGCGAAATGGGCTCAATGGGCGGCCGGGCTGGCGACCGCTTCGCCTGCCATGACCTCCAGCGCGAATTTGCCGTTGCCCTCGCCGCCGTCGCCGAGCGGATAGTTGCCCGTGAAGCAGGCGTCGCAGTGGCCCCCGGCGGGCGTGCCGACCGCCTCGTATACGGCGTCCATCGAGAGGTAGGCCAGCGAGTCGGCGCCCAGCTCGGAGGCGATCCCCTCCACGGAGCGCCCGTGGGCGATCATCTCCTCACGCGTCGACATGTCGATCCCGTAGTGGCAGGGGTGGCGGATTGGCGGCGAGGAGATTCGCAGGTGCACCTCCTTCGCGCCGGCGTCCTTCAGCATCCCGACGATCTGCCGCGTGGTGTTGCCGCGCACGATCGAGTCGTCCACCACGACCACCCGCTTCCCGGCAACGATCTCGGGCAACGGGTTGAACTTCATCCGCAGCCCGTGCTTGCGCAGCTCCTGGCCCGGCTCGATGAACGTGCGCGCGACGTAGCGGTTCTTGATCAGACCGTCGTCCTGCGGGATCCCGGACGCTTTGGCGAAGCCGTTCGCAGCGGGATTGCCTGAATCGGGGACGGAGATCACCAGGTCCGCCTCTACCGGGGCCTCGCGCCACAGGATCTCGCCCATCCGGCCACGCACCTGCTGTAGCACCCGTCCCTCGAGGCGAGTGTCGGGCCGGGAGAAGTAGATGTGCTCGAAGATGCAGTGCGCGGGCCGGTCTGAAGGAACCACCTGGCGCGTCTCGATCCCCTCCTCGGTGAGCGAGATCAGCTCGCCGGGCATCACCTCGCGGAGAAGATCGGCGCCGATGATGTCGAAGGCGCAGCTCTCGGAGGCAACAACGTAGCGGTCGCCGAGCTTGCCGAGGGAAAGCGGACGGACCCCGTACGGATCGCGGAAGGCAACCACGGCGCGCTTTGTCATGACCACCGTCGAGTAAGCCCCCTCGAGGCGCGGCATCACGGCCGCCACCGCGTTCTCGATCGGGCGCGGCTCCTCCACGGACAAGAGCGCCGCGATGATCTCCGAATCGGAGGTGCCGCGGAACTGCAGTCCGCGCTCTCGAAGCCGGTTGTAGAGCTCGACGGCGTTCGTGAGGTTGCCGTTGTGGGCGAGCGCCACCTCGCGTCCGTCGTCGCGCCACACCGGCTGAGTGTTCTCCCACGAGCTGCCCCCCGTGGTCGAGTAGCGCACGTGGCCGATCGCCATGTCGCCCTCCAGCGCCCGAAGCTTCTCCTCGTCGAACACCTGCGAGACGAGCCCCGTCTCGCGAAGCGTGGTGATCAGGCCCCCCTTGCAGGTGGCGATCCCCGCCGATTCCTGCCCGCGATGCTGCAGTGCGTAAAGGCCGAAGTAGGCGAGGCGGGCGACGTCGTGCCCGGGTGCAAATACGCCAAACACCCCGCACTCATCGCGCGGGCCGTCGCGGTCCGGAATAGGCCGCTCGGTAGAGGTCATGTGAGCGTCTCTAGCTGAGAGAGGAGCTTGCTGAGCAGGCGAATCCGCCCGCAAGCCAAGGCTAGCACCGGGGGCGGCGCGCCTCGACATCGGAGCGCCCAAGGGGCAGCCGCACCTTCGCGCCTAGGCGGGGAGCGCCTCCTCCATCCGCTCTCGGAGCGAGCGCCAGGCCGCCTCGGCCTGGGCCAGCGGCACGCTGATCTCGGCCTCGGCGGCTGACAGCTCGAGGAGGTCCCCGCCCGCCTGACCGATGAGGAGTACATCGACGTCGAAGGGCGCGGCGTCGCGGGCGAGCGCCTCGAGGTAGGAGCGGTCTCCGGCCAGGAGGAACCCGCCCGGTCCCTCGCCGAAGAGACAGGTCTCGCCCGAGCCTCCTCGAAGCTCGACCAGCTCGTCCAGGTCCACCCTCGCTCCGACCGATCCCGCGATCGCCCTGGTGGGACCGTTCGCGCCGTCGCTCGCCGGCTCCGAGCTGGCGAAGCTTCGGGGCGACCTCGGGCCTGGCCTTCCCGAGACTGCCGCCGCCGCGGTGCGCAGTGCGATCGAATTCGTCCGCGATGCCGT
>Ga0126312_10000833_pt1 | contig 19461 bp, 19 predicted proteins | sample Plot104A_FD_92537 | JGI IMG/M metagenome (GOLD analysis project Ga0126312, IMG submission 92537) | Serpentine soil microbial communities from UC McLaughlin Reserve, CA, USA - Plot104A | ecosystem: Environmental > Terrestrial > Soil > Grasslands | place: USA: UC McLaughlin Reserve, Lake County... | reverse complement strand
GCGGCGTTGACGGCAGCGCCCACGCCGGGCTCGATCCCGTCGGCTTCGTTCAGCTCCTTCGGCACGCCGATCCGCAGCCCGCGCAGGTCTTCCGCCTCCGGCACCTTGACCGGCCGAGGGAGTTCGACCGTCGTGCTGTCGCACGGGTCGCGCCCCGCGATCACCGAGTAGAGAAAGGCACAATCGGCCACGGTCTTCGTGATCGGTCCGACCTGGTCGAGGCTGGAGGCGAAGGCGACGATGCCGTAACGGGACACGGTTCCGTAGGTCGGCCGCAGGCCGACGACGCCGCAGAGCGCGGCCGGCTGCTTGACCGACCCGCCGGTGTCGGAGCCGAGCGCCCACGGCACCATTCCTGCAGCGACGGCGGCAGCCGAGCCTCCCGAGGAGCCGCCGGGGACGCGCGTCGGGTCCCACGGGTTTCGCGTCGGGCCGTAGGCGGAGTTCTCCGTCGACGAGCCCATCGCGAACTCGTCCATGTTCGTCTTGCCGAGCACGCGCAGACCGCGGGCGTGGCAGCGCTCGGCCACCGTGGAGTCGTAGACGGGGACGTAGTTCTCGAGGATCTTCGAGCCCGCGGTTGTCGGGATGCCCTTGGTGCCGATCACGTCCTTGAGCGCGATCGGGATCCCCTCGCCGGGCGCGTCGGCGCAGACGTGCAGGAAGCAGTTCAGCTCTGGATCCCTCGCGTCGACGACCGCGCGGTAGGCCTGGAACAGCTCGTCGGAGGAGACGTCGCCGGCGGACAGGAGGTCGTTCGCGCCCTTCGCGGTCAGGCGCAGCGTGTCGATCACGGGCGAACCCCTCGCCAAACTGCCCCCGGGGGTCCCCCGCGACCCCTGTAGAAACCGTACCGAGCGAAGGCGCACATGTCTGCGCCGGGATCGCGTCGAGAGGTGCGCACGGTCATCACGCCCGCGGGACGCGGAAGTAGTCGCCGTCTCGTTCAGGCGCATTGGCCAGCGCCTCATCCGCAGCGAGCGACGGACGCGGCTCGTCCTCGGCCCACACGTTCGCGAGCTCGAGCGGGTGCGCGGTCGGCGCCACGTCGGACAGCTCGAGCTCGGCAACCTTCCCGACCGCCTCCAGGATCGCGCTGAGCTGGTCCTGGAATCGCTCGATCTCCTCCTCGGTCAACGCGAGCCGTGCAAGCCGCGCGACGTGCAGTACCTCGTCTCTAGTGATCGCCATGCCAAGATCCTTCCAGACGTCGGTGGATCGAAGTCGGCCGCCGGCGAAGCCGGGCTTTGCGCGGCGAGAGCCGCAGCCAGCGGCGGCGGTGCCCCCAACAAGAAGAAGGGGGTCAACGGGGAAACATGGTTCGCCCGTTATAAGGAAGGGCCCTTTCGGGCCCTTCCGACACAACGTCTCGTACGAGCCTCAGACTGGCTGAACGTTTGCCGCCTGGAGACCCTTGGTCCCCTCGACGACGTCGAACTCCACGCGCTGGCCTTCGGTCAGCGACTTGTAGCCCTCACCGGCGATGGCGGTGAAATGGACGAACACGTCGTCCTCACCCTCACGCTCGATGAAGCCGTAGCCCTTCTCGTTCGAGAACCACTTCACGGTGCCCTGAGCCAACAAAAACCCTCCTCACCACAAAACAACGACGGCCCGGGCACCGAGCCGCCGACCTTGACTAGAACGCGGGAACGATAACAGCTACCGCACGGACGAAAGCGGAGTGCGCCGAAGCCGCGCCGCCCGCACCGTGTTCTGGAGCAGCATCGCGATCGTCATCGGCCCGACGCCGCCCGGCACGGGCGTCATCACCGCCGCCCGCTCCATCGCGTCGGGATGGACGTCGCCGACGAGTCCCTCCTGCGTCCTGTTCATGCCGACGTCGACGACCGCGGCGCCCTCATTCACCATCTCCGGCCGGATCAGGTGGGCGACGCCGACGGCGGCGACCAGGACGTCCGCGGCGCCGGTGAAGCGACCGAGGTCGGGCGTGCGCGAATGGCAGACCGTCACGGTCGCGTGCGCTGCCAGCAGGAGCTGCGCGACAGGTTTGCCGACGATGTTCGAGCGGCCGACGACGACCGCGTGCTTCCCGTGCGGGTCGACGCCGTACTCCGCGAGCAGCCGCATGATCCCGAGCGGCGTAGCACCGACGAGCCGCGGTCGTCCGAGGGTGAGCAGCCCGGCGCTCAGCGGATGCAGGCCGTCCACGTCCTTCGCCGGATCCACTTCCTCGACCGTCGCCGTCTCGTCGAGGTCGCCGGGGAGCGGCGACTGGACGAGCACGCCGTCGATCGCGTCGTCGGCGTTCAGCTCGCGCACGACTTCGAGCAGCTCTTCCTGCGTCGTCTCGGCCGGCAGCCGCCGATCGACCGCGTTGATCCCGGCCGCGCGCGCGGCCTTGTGCTTCAAGTCGATGTAGATCTCGGACGCCGGATCGTCGCCGACCAGGACGGTCGCAAGCCCGACGTCGCCGAGCTCCGCTACGTCCGCCGCGACCTCTGCGCGCACGCGCTCGGCAAGCGCGCGGCCGTCCATCACCGTGGCCACTACGAGAGCGGCAGCCGGACGTCGCTGACGTCGATCCCGAGCGAGGAGGCCATCTTGACCCCTTCGGCGAGGTCCTCGCGCAGGCGCTCGATGTCGCTGTTCCGCATCAGGCCGCCGATGCGCTCGCGTGCCTTCGGCCGCCAGAGCACGTGGTTCGCGAAGATCGGCAGCATCTCGTTTGCCACCTTGACGAGCTGCCGCTGCACCTTCTTCGGCGCCTCGTCGAGCAGCACGCGCTCGTACGCGACGCCCGAGCGATGATGGATCCCGTCGTCGACGGTCAGCCGGTTGCAGAGCTCGGCGAGCACCGTCTCCGGCGCGGAGCGCGCGATCAGCCGGAAGCGCGGGATGATCAGGCGCTCGAAGAACACCTGCATCAGGAACACCTTCTCCTCGAGCGAGTCGAGCTCGAGGAACATGTGGGCGAGCTGGTCGAGGTACGGATCACGCTCCGTCGCGCCCCCCACCAGCGCGATCAGCTTCAGCCACGCCTCCGTGTGGCGCGACTCGTCCTGCACCATCGTCGTGTAATAGAGCTTCGCCTCGTAGTGGCGCGCGCCGTCGAGCAGCTGCGACGCCATCTCGACCGCAAACACATCCGCCTGGTACTGCTGTGTGATCACGGAGCGCCAGAGGTCGAGCCGGCGCGCCTTCTTCTCCGGCGAGCCTTGGGTCTCGGGCACCGGCGGCAGGTCGTCCCACGGCAGGTCGCGGACCTGCCACTCGGCCCGCTTCGCCAGCTCGTAGTAGCGCAGGACGCCCTCGTGCTCCGTGCTCGGAGGCGGAGCCGCGATCGGCGTCTCGACCATTGTTTCCATCGACGGCAAGCTTAAGCTGTTTCCGTGGAGCCCCGACGCTGGCCGCGGAAGAACGACGCCGACGCCATCCGGACGCGTCAGGACGCGCTCCGCCCGCTGACGGACGACGGTGAGGTCTTCTGGGACGACCTCGAGCGCTTCTCGCGCGCGACGGAGGCGCTGACGGGCGTCGCGGTCGTGCCGGTCGCGGTCGTGGGGCCGCTCGAGGTCGAGCTCGCGGACTACGAGCTCGTCGAACCGCAGGGAGCGCTCCACGAACGGGGACGCGCCAGCGAATCGATTTACGTGCCGCTTGCCAACACGGAAGGCGGGCTCGCGATCTCGTTGCACCGGGGCGCACGCGCCGCGGCCGAGTCCGGCGGATTCCGCACGTACGTGCTCAGGGATCGGATGACGCGCGCCAGCGCGTTCAGCTTTCAGAGCACGAGCGACGCGGTCGCCTTCGCCCATTGGATCGAAGGACAGGTCGACGAGATGCGCACGTGGCTCGCGGGCGCGCCCGTCCAGGGTCTCTCAGGGCACGCGAGGCTGCGCGAGGTCGAGACGCACGTCGTGGGGTCGATGTGCCACGTGATGTACGCGTTCACGACCGGCGACGCCGTCGGCCTGAACATGGTCACGCGCAACAGCTATGCGCTCAACCAGGCGTTCGTCGCCGAGCGCTCGCCGGTCGCGCCGCTGCGGTCGATGCTCGAGGGGAACATGGGCGGCGACAAGAAGCCGTCACACCGGTACTTCGAGCGTGGCGGGCACGGCAAGACCGTGATCGCGGAGACGATGCTCACCGACGACGCGATCCGGCGGGTGCTGCGGACGAAGCCGGAGGACTTGCTCGACCTCGCCTACATCGGAACGCACGGCGCCGTCGCGTCCGGGATGCAGTCAGTTGCGTTCACCCCCGCAACGGCGATCGCTGCGATCTTCACGGCGACGGGCCAGGACATCGGCATGGTCGGAACGAGCTCGATGGCGCACGGCGCGGCCCACCGGGTCGAGGGCGGGATCAACGTCTCGATCCGGCTTCCGGGGCTCGAGGTAGCGACCGTCGGCGGCGGGACGACGCTGCCGTATGCGCGCTCGTGGCTGTCGGTGCTGGGGTGCGCCGGCCGGGGCAAGGTCTACCGCTTCGCGCAGATCGTCGCCGCGGCGGCCCTCGCTCTCGAGATCTCCGCCTCCGCCGCCATGGCGACGGCGGGATCGCGGGAGTTCTTCAAGGCACACCACGAGCGCGGCGGCCTCCGCTAGAAGCGCTTAGCGCAACACGGCGAAGAGGATCAGCGCGACGACCGCGGCGACCACGAGCAGCGCGGCCGCCACCGCAACGCCTGGCCGGCCGATCTTCGCGTACGGCTTGCCCTCAGGCACTTCGCCGGGGCGGAACGGATCTGGCGCCCGCTCGGTCACGCCCACGCTAGGGCTTCTCTCCCACGCCCGTCGCGACCTCGCGCACCCGCGCAGGCCCGCCCGTCTCCGGCGCTAGCGGCGGCGTCTCGATCCCGGCGCGCTCGCGCAGCCCGTCGAACAGGTCGAGGAACGCCTGCTCGGAGCTGTGCGCGGGCGACCAACCGAGCTCCGTCCGAGCGCGCGCCGTTTCGAGCAGCGGCGTTCCGAGCGCCAGGTCGATCCATCCCGGCGGAGACGGCTGCAGGTGCAACCGCCACGAGACGTCGGCGAGCCGCCGCACCACGGTTCCCGACAGCCGGACCGGACGTGCATCGAGCAGGCGCGCAAGCCGTTCCAGGTCGAGCACTGGCTCCGCGGCGATGTTGAACGCGCCCCGCACGTCATTAACGATCGCGAGGCGGTAGGCCTCGCCAACGTCGTACGAGTGCACCGCCTGGAACCGGAGCCCCGGAACACACGGGAGGAGCGGGAGCAGGCTGCGCCGCAGGAGCGGGCTCGGCAGCAGCGGTCCGATGAAGAGCCGCCGGATCCCCGAAGCCGCCTCCCGCTTGAAGATCAGCGCGGGCCGCAGCCTCACGACGCGCATCCGCTCGTGCTCGCGCTCGATCCGATCGAGCCGTCGCTCGACCTCCGCCTTGTGCCGCGAGTAGAAGCTCGTCCGAATGCCGTCGGTGGGCCAGCTCTCGTCCACGCGCTCCTTCGGGCCTGCCGAATACGCGCCGACAGACGACGCGTACACGAGCGCCGGCACCGACGCCTCTGCCGCTGCCTCGAAGACACGCTCGCTGCCGACCACGTTCACGCGCCAGAGCAGCTCCTGGTCGCGCGAGGGCTGGATCAGCCAGGCGAGGTGGACGACCGCATCGACGCCGCGAAAGTGCGGGGTGAGGTCGTCGCTCGCGACGTCGGCCTCGACCCACTCCGTCTTTTCGACCTTCAGCTCGGGGCGGCGCCGCGCGATGCCCAGGATCGACTCGATCCCACTGTCGCTCTCGAGCGCGCGCAGCAGGCTCGTGCCGGCGTTTCCGCTCGCTCCGACGACGACGACTCGCATCTCCTCGAGCTGTCAGATGTCCTTCTTGACGAGGTCGAAACCCGGACGCCGCTCGATGATGTGCTCGACGCCCGGGTCCTCGTGGCCCGGCAGGACGAAGTGCCCGCGCGGGCGCAGCTCGTCGTAGTCGTCCGCGCTCAGCTCGAGGTCTTCCAGGCATTCCCGGCTGCTGCACTCACAGAGGACCGTCAGCCGGTCGGGCCAGCTGAGGAGGCGCAGTCGCTCGTTGGCCGTTTTGAAAACATCCTGAACTGCGCGCGCCTGCGCCGCCATGCGTCGTTCTTAGCCGCAGTCGAACTTTCGAAACGCTCAGGCGCGTGGATCGGTCGTCACCGCGACCTCGGCCTCGCCCGGCAGCTTCTCCACGACGACGTAGCGCGAATGTCGCTCAACGATCCGCTCGATCTCGAGATCGGCATGCGACTCGAGCGTGAAAAACCGGGTTGGGTGCCGGCGGACCGCCTCGTACTCGGTGCGGCTCATCTCGATCCGCGCCATGCACTCGATCCCCCCGCACTCGCAGAAGAACTCTTCCTGATCCGCCGTCGGCGCACCGACGGCCGCGGTGTCGATGTGGTCGCCGATCTCGGTGACGCGCTCGTTGAGGTCCCGGAACAACGCCTCGTTTTTTGCCCGTTGTTCTCCCGCCGACACGAGTACTCAGTCTGGCACGTTCGAGTCTGGATCACCACTCGCGGGCCGGCGCAACCGGAAACGGCCAAGCTCGCGGCCGAGGAAGAGAGCCTGGCCGCTGAACCCGTCGCCGTCGGGCTCGAGCGCGTCCACGAACCCCCGGAACGGACCGAGGTAGTGGAGCGACAGCCCTTCGACGCGGAACCGCAGGCCCGGGAACCGCCCGATCCTCGTCTCGCCGCGATCGCCGTAGATCCGCTTGTGCACGCCGATCATGGGCGGCAGTAGCCCACTCGTGCGCCGGACGTCCCACTCACCGTCGAGCATGAAGAGGCGCCGACCGGAGTCGAACCGGTGTACGCGGCTTTGCAGGCCGCTGCCTAACCACTCGGCCACGGCGCCGGGCGCGTCGGAGTGTAGCCGCGGCGCTCGGGCGCCTCTGCCGCGCGCTTAGGAGACGGTGACGGTGACTACTCGGCTCGTTGCGCGGTCGTAACGCGGATCCTTCAACACCGCCCGCACCTGGACACGGCCGTGAACCGAGCGCGGAACCGCGACGGTCGCCGAGACACCGCCCACGCTCGTCTTCGCCGAGCCGCGCCCCGTCGCGCGGACCTTGCCGCGCTGCCGAACCTCGACCGTCCACGTCGCGGCGCCGGCGGCGGTCGGACGCAGCGTTCCGCGGACGACGAGCCGATGACCCCGCACCGTCACCTTCGTGAGCGTCGTGCGGGAGCTGCGATCGCACGCGTCGCCCTTGCCGTTGCGGTTCCAGTCGACCTGCGTCGCGTTTGCCACCGTCGGGCAGTTGTCGCTCGCGTCGGCGCGCGCGTCACCGTCGGCGTCGGAGAGGGTCTGCACGCTGTACGTCGCCGACCCGCCCGACGCCTCGACGGACAGGAAATACGTCCCGCTGCTCGGCGGCACGAACGCGAGAGTCTCGGCGGTCCCGGCGTCGGTCGGGCCCTTCGCGATCGTCCCCCCGACGATCTTCGGCGTCCCCGGCGCATACAGCGTGAGCGCGAACTCCGCACCGAACGCCGCGTGAAGTTGGACGATCACCCCGCGGCCCGCTGTGAGGTCGAGCGCGTACACGTCGCGCGGGTCACTCGAGAAGCTCAACCGGTCCGAGGCCGAGCCCGGCACGCGGAGCGGGTGCGCCCCTGTCGGCTCGTCGTCGAGCTGCTCCTGCGTGATGAAGCCGTGCCCGATCAGGGCGTTCAGCAGGGTTCCGTGATTGAGCCCGCCGGTGAGCTGAGCGTCCGCGAAGATGAGCGCGAGCGACGCGTCGGCGAAGCCCGAGATCGGGCTGTAGCTGAAGTGGGACTGCAGAATCAGCCGGTCGAACCCAGGGCCGATCGCCTTGCGGAGCTCCCAGAGCAGCCCCGACCACGCCTGCCCGACGCAGTGGATCTCCTCGGCGACGCACTGCCGGCGGGCTTGCGGGAGCGTCCAGCCGCGGTCGAGCCGGCGCAGGCACGGAAGCGTGTCGTTGCTGACCGCGCTCGTGTCCCACTCGGCGAAGCAGACGTTGAACGTGTCGGCTACGCCCTGGTTGGCCGACTGCGCGGCCTGCCAGTAATCGCCCCACCCTTCGCCGATGGCGCCGCCTTCCTCCGTGTCGCCGAAGCCGGCCGCCTGCGAATCCTGCATCGCATGGGCGTACTCGTGGTCGATCACGTCGGCGTCCTGCGCGTCGTTGACGCCGCCGTCGCCGAAGTTCAGGCTGCCGTCGGACGGGCGGTAGAACGAGTTGTCGTCCCCGGACGCGTGGATGTGGACGGGGATCGACCGGTTGGCGATGTTGGCGAAGCCGAGGCTCTGGATGTAGCGCTGCATCCGGTCGATGTGGAAGTACGCCATCGCGCCGTCGAAGCATCCGCAGTTGCTCGATCGCGTGACGGCGCTGAAGTCGCGATTCGTTGGGCACGTGCTGTTCCGCCCGAGCACGACGGTGACCGACGCGCCCGCCAGGCACCCCGACGGATCGAGGTTCGCGAGCGTCACCGAGCGATACAGCGGCGTCAACGCGGCGCTCTCCTTGTTGCCATCGTCGGAGAGGCCTGTGCGCGAACCCTGCTCGACGACCGGGTTCGGATCGAAGACGAGCGCCTTCGTCGTCGCGCGGTCGATCCGGTTCCGGACCTGGAGGACGCTGGCGGCCCGAGAGTCGACGAGCACGTCGAAATCGCCGACGGGACGGGCCGCGGGGATCACGACGCGCCAGACGAGGCGCGCACCCGAGCCGCGCGGAAGGAGCGCGAGCGACGCGCGGACAGGACCGGCGAGCGTACGAACGCGGGCGGCGCGCTCGGCGAGGCGGATCGCGTGCGCGCGCTTCACCTTCGCAGGGGCCGGGCGCGCGAGCCGACCCCGCGTGTGGTCGAGCAGCAGGTCGCCCGCGGCACCCGCTGTCGAGAGCGTCGCCCAGGAGCCGAGCACCGGAATCCCGCCGACTTCCTGACGGACCTGAACATACGTCGCGCCGAGGCTCCGCCGTTCCGAGACCTGTTGGAGCTGAGCGACCGGCGCGTTTGCCGTCTCCAGCTTCGCCGCGACGCGCGCCGACAGCCCCGCCCCGAACGCCGGAGTCGCGAGCACCGGGAACGAACCGGCCGCAGCCGCGACTACCGCGAGGAGGCGCACAGCGCCCAGTATGCCCGTGTCCGCGCTCGAGCGCGTGGTTCCCTTCTCTGCTCGTATCGGAGCGATGTTTCGCGCCTTCCGCCCGCGAGTAGGATGATTTTCACGTGCAAGAGCCGGCTGAGAGCGAGCGCGAGGGCGTTGCGCGTCTGACGCGCCCGCACGGCCACGACATCGTCGTCATCGGAGCGTCCGCCGGCGGGATCGAGGCGCTGAGCCAGATCGTCGAGCTTCTGCCGGAGGATCTTCCGGCGGCGGTCCTGGTTACCGTGCACCTGGCACCCGATGCGCATAGCGCGCTGCCTGCGATCCTCGGGCGGAAGGGGCTGCTGCCGGCGGTCGAGCTCGAGGACGGCATGCCGCTCGGGCAGGGGCGGCTTTACGTCGCGCCACCCAACCGCCACCTTCTGATCGACGACGGGCACATCCGGCTCAGCCGCGGCCCGCGCGAGAACGGCCACCGCCCGGCGATCGACCCACTGTTCCGTAGTGCTGCGCGCACGTACGGCGCACGAGTCGTCGCGGTCATCCTGTCGGGGAACCTGGGAGACGGCACGCTCGGGCTGAAGAGCGTCCACGCCCACGGCGGCGTCGCGATCGTCCAGGATCCCGACGACGCGTTGCACCCGAGCATGCCCACCCACGCGATCGCGTCAGACGAGCCCGACTACGTCTTGCCGGCGTCGGAGATCGCCGCCGTCATCACGCACTTGGCTCTCGAACCCGCCGCGGGGCGGCAACGTCCAGACGGGAACGGCGCGTCCGACTCTTATGAGGACGGCGACATCGCGGAGATCAGCTGCCCCGAGTGCGGGGGCCCGATCTGGGAGATCCCACAGGGCGAAGGCAGCCGCTACCTCTGCCGAACCGGCCACTCCTTCACGGCCGAGAGCCTGTTCACGACGCAGAGCGAGGGTCTCGAGTCGGCGCTGTGGACGGCGATCAGGGTGCTGCAGGAGCGACGCGACTTGGCGATCCGGATCGCAGAACGGCTGGAAGCGCGCGGTGCCGAGCTGGCGGCGCGCAGGTTCCGCATGAACGCCGATGACACGACGCAGCACGAGGACGTGCTCCGGCGTGTGGTGGAGAACGTCGACGCGCTCGCCGACACGACGGTCGACGACTCGCGCGCCGAAGCGGCGGCGGAGTAGCTGCAACGTGCGCGCCCCGGCTGAGCGAAACGACGAGCTCGAGGCGCTCCTCGACTACATCAAACGCGAGCGGGGATTCGACTTCACCGGATACAAGCGCCCCAGCCTGACGCGGCGCATCGACAAGCGCATACAGGAGGCGGGTTGCCCCGGATACGTCGAGTACCTGAGCTTGCTCGAGGCCGAGCCGCAGGAGTTCGCGGAGCTGTTCAACACCATCCTCATCAACGTCACGAGCTTTTTCCGTGACGCGGAGACGTGGGCCTACGTCCGCGAGGAGATCGTCCCGAGGCTGCTCGAAACGAAGGCTCCCGACGAACCGGTCCGGGCCTGGTCGACGGGTTGCGCCTCGGGAGAGGAGGCCTATACGGTCGCCATCGTCCTCGCGGAGGCCCTCGGCGAGAACGGGTTCCAAGACCGCGCGAAGATCTACGGCACCGATGTCGACGAGCAGGCGCTGACGAGTGCGCGCGCCGGGACGTTCCGGGCGGAGCAGCTTGACCCGGTTCCGACCGACCTCCGCGAGAAGTACTTCGAAGCTGCGGATTCGGACCGGATGATGGTCCGCCCAGACCTCCGGCGAGCGGTGATCTTCGGACGGCATGACCTGATCCAGGACCCGCCGATCTCGCGGATCGACCTGCTCCTCGCGCGGAACACGCTCATCTACTTCAGCACGAAGTCGCAGGAAGCGATCGTCGAGAACTTCCAGTTCAGCCTGAACGACACCGGGTACCTCCTGCTCGGACGGTCGGAGGCGGTCGCGGGGCGCTCGAAGCTGTTCGAGCCCGTCGACCTCAAACGGCGCGTGTTCGCGCCGCTGCCGCGCAGCGGCGACTTCCGCAACCGGCTGCTGACGCTGATGCGGGACACCGACGACGGCGACACGTCGCCGGCGCATCTGACGGAACGGCTGCGCGAGACCGGATTCGAGCTGTCGCCTGTCGCCCAGGTGGTCGTGCAGCGCGACGGGCGCCTTGCGTTCGCTAACGGCCGCGCCCGCAGCCTTTTCCGACTGACCGCGCGCGACCTGCGGAGGCCGTTCTCCGAGCTGGAGATCTCCTACCGGCCCGTCGAGCTCAGGTCGCTGATCGACCGCGCCTACGAAACGAAGGCGCCCGCCACGCTCGAGGAGGTCCCGCTCGCCGACGGCGGGGAGACGTATTTCTACGAGGTGCAGGTTGTTCCGATGATCGGCGTCGACGGCGTCGTCGGCACGAGCATCACCTTCAACGACGTCACGCGCTACAAGCGGATGCAGGAGGCAGCCGAGGGGGCTCAGACCCAACTCGCGACGGCATTCGAGACGGAGCAGTCGAGCGCGGAGGAGCTCGAGACGACGAACGAGGAGCTCCAGTCGACGAACGAGGAGCTCGAGACGACGAACGAGGAGCTCCAGTCGACGAACGAGGAGCTCGAGACGCTGAACGAGGAGCTGCAGGCGACGAACGAGGAGCTCGAGACGCTGAACGAGGAGCTTCGGCGCCGCACGTATGACCTCGACCGCGCGAACCAGGTGATGGAGGGCGTGCTCGAGCAGGTCCGTGTGGCGATCGTGGTCGTCGACCCCGAGCTCCAGATCGAGGCATGGAGCGAACGCGCCGAGCAGCTCTGGGGGCTGTCTGCGGAGCGTGTGATCGGGAAGAACCTGCTCGCGCTCGACATCGGCTTTCCGGTCGCGGAGCTGAAGGAGCCGGTGCGCGGATGTCTCGCCGGTACAGCAGACGGATTCGAGCTCGAGGTCGAAGCGGTCAACCGGCTCGGGGAACGGATCCGGTGCCGGGTGACGTGCGCGGCGCTCCGCGACGGCCGCTCGGTGCGCGGGGCGATGGTGGTGATGGAGGAGCGGCCAGGCGCGGACACGTGAACGAGCGTCCACATCCGCACACCGTCCTCGGCGAGAGCATCCGCTCCTTCGCCGCGGTCATCGACGAGGTGACCCGGCGGGTGGCGACCCTCGACGTCCCACACGACTCGCGCGACGAGCAAACGCTCCGGGACGGCGCGCGCGAGGTCGAGGAGGCGTGGTCGAGGCTCGCAGGTGCCCAGGAGGTGCTCGAAGCGGAGATGCACCAGCTCCGCGACCTGCTCGAGGCGGAACGCATTCGATACCGCGACCTGTTCGAGTGGGCGCCGGACGCGTACGTCGTCACGGATGCCGACGGAAAAATCCTCGAGACGAATCGCGCGGCAGAGCACCTCCTCGGCATGAGCCGCGACATCCTCGTCCGCAAGCGCTTCGAAACTCTCCTCGAGCGCCACGGCCAGCGCTCGTTCCGCACGATACTCACTCGGTTACCCGGCCTCGAGCGCCTCGGCGACTGGGAGCTGACGATCTGTCGCGGAGACGGCACCGTGTTTCCCGCTGCGGTGACGGTCTCGTCAGTACGCGACCGGAACGGATTGGTGACCGGCCTGCGCTGGCTGCTCCGCGACGCCACCGAACGGAAAGAGGCGGAAGAGCGGGCGGCGGCGGCGCAGGTTGACCTCAAGCGACGCGTTCGGGAACGAACCGACACCCTCGTCGCCGTCGACCGCGAGCGGGCCGAGACGATGGCCAGGCTCGAGGCAGTGCTCGACCAGATCCCGGCCGCGATCGTGATCGCGCACGCGACGACCGGAACCATCGTGACCGCGAACGACTACGCGGAACAACTGCTGGAGCAGGTCGCGGGGGCGGATGCGGGCTTGGAGACGTGGCTGACGATCGGCCGCAAGGCCGGCGGCGCCCCGTACGCGCGCGACGATCGGCCTATCGTTCGTGCGCTTCGCACGGGCGAGGCGAGCGCGGGAGACCAGATCGTTTTCCAACGCCTGGACGGAACCTTCGGCGTGTTCGAAACGAGCGCCGCGCCCGTCCGGAACCCGGAGGGCGAGGTCGTCGCGGCGGTCGCCGCGTACTGGGACGTCACGGAACGCGAGCGGCGCGCGCGAGCCGAGCGCGAATTCGTTACGAACGCCGCGCACGAGCTCCGGACGCCGCTCGCTGCGATCGGCAGCGCCGTCGAAGTCCTGCAGAGCGGCGCCAAGGAAACGCGCGCGGACCGCGACCGCTTCCTGAACCACGTCGAGCAACAGACGAAGCGTCTACAGCGGCTCGTACGCTCGCTGCTCGTGCTCGCGCGCGCGCAGACGGGACAAGAGGCAGCCGAGACGGAGGTGATCAACGTAGAGAGCCTCTTGGACGAGATCCAGCGGCAAAGCCCGGACCGGCTCCGGGTCGACGTCCGTCTCCGCGAGGGGACCGGCGTCGTCGCGCATCGCGACCTGGCCGAGCAGGCGCTCCTCAACCTCGTCCTGAACGCAGCGAAATACGCGCCCGACGGCGAGATCGTGCTGAGCGGCAGCGAGGAGAACGGCTTCGTCGCGCTCGAGGTGGTCGACTCAGGCCCGGGCATTCCTCCCGACGAGCAGGAACGCGTGCTCGAGCGGTTCTACCGGGGCGAGGACGGTAGCGGGGTCGAAGGCTTCGGACTCGGCCTCGCGATCGCGGCTCAGGTGGCGGAGTCACTTCACGGACAGCTCGAACTCAGCCCGAGCGAAGCGGGAGGCACGCGCGCTCGGCTACTACTTCCGGCGGCGCATGCCTGACAGTATCCTGATCGTTGAAGACGACGAGGCGATCGCAGACGCGGTCTCGTACGCGCTGACGTCGGAGGGGTTTTCGGTCGAGACCGCGACCGACGGCGAGCAGGCGCTCGAGCGCGCGCGATCGCACACCTACGACCTGATGGTCCTCGACCTCCGGCTGCCCAAGGTCTCGGGGATCGAGGTCTGCCGTACGCTGCGCGGCGAGAGCACGATCCCGATCCTGATGCTGACGGCGAAGGACTCCGAGCTCGACCGCGTCGTCGGCCTCGAGGTCGGCGCCGACGACTACGTGACGAAGCCGTTCTCGATGGCGGAGCTCATGAGCCGCGTCCGCGCGATCCTCCGCCGACGGCGCCTCGACCGGGAAGGTGCGGAGCCGGTTCGCCGCGTCGGCAGCCTCGAGCTCGACCTCGTCCGGCACGAGGTGAAGATCGACGGGCAGACGATCCGGCTCACGCCTTCCGAGTTCCGGCTGCTCGCCTTCCTCGCCTCCGAGCCCGAGCGCGTGTTCACGCGGCGCGAGATCATGCAGCACCTCTGGCAGAGCGAGTACGTCGGAGACGAGCGTGCCTCCGACATGCACGTCTCGAACCTCCGTCGGAAGATCGAGGCGGATCCGGACGATCCGACGAGAGTCGTGACGGTTCGCGGCGTCGGGTACAAGCTCGTCGCCGCCTGAATCTCAGCAAACCTCTATCAAGCACTTAGACAACCGCCACCCGACGCGCCGCGGCGGCCCCTACCCTCGATTACATGTTGCGCGCGGTCGAGCAGACCTGGAGCGATCCGGGTCTGGAGGAGCAGTCGGTCGAGGGCTCATCGCTCGGACCGACCGCTTACCTCATCCGCCTCGCTGGAGAGTTCGACCTCCACACGAGGCCCGAGTTCGAGCGACGGGTCCTGGAGGCGCTGGGACGCGGCGCCACCCAGATCGTCGTCGACCTCTCCGACGTCAGCTTCATCGACTCCACGACGATCGGGATCTTGATGCGGACGCGAAAGCGGCTCACGCCGCTTCGCGGACGACTCTTGGTCGTCTGCGCCGACCGGAACATCCTGCGGCTGTTCGAGATCACGGCGCTCGACCGGATGTTCGAGATCTACCGGACGCGGGCGGAGGCTATGGAGCACGTCGATGGCGACGCTCGCAGCTAGGCCTAAGCCCGATCCGCTCGCGCGGCCCCACAGCCCGCGGCTGGTGTTCTTCCACTCGGGGTTGTCCGGTCGCTGCCGCCGCGTCGAAGGCTTTGTCGCACAGGTGCTCCAGCGGCGCCAGAACCACGACACGTTTGTCGTCCACCGCGTCGCCCAAGAAGAGCACGTAGACATGTTCGAGCGGTTCAAGATCGACGAGGTGCCGACGCTGGTGGTCGTCGACGACAAGATCGTGCAGGGCAGGCTCGAGCGCCCGAGGAGCTGCCGCGAGATCGAGCAGTTCCTCGCGCCCTGGCTGAAGTAACAGGCGTTCCTACGCCACTTCCCGATCTGACGCCGTTGGTTTCCTGACGCGTCGGTGAGTGCCGTAGGCCGGGGCGGCGTTTCGACGCACGGAGCGCGAAACGCCCGTGCGGCCCAAAGTGTGACAACGACCGGTGCTGGAAACGCTGACTTCGTCATGCCTTTCGTCACGACTCGTTGACTATGCGGACACCGAACCGACGAGACGGCTATCTGCCGATTCGCGACTACGCGGCGATCGGCGACGGGCGCACCGTCGCGCTGGTCGGGCTCGACGGCTCGATCGACTGGCTGTGCCTACCCGACCTCGACTCATCGAGCGTATTCGCGGCGCTCTTGGACGCCGAGCGGGGCGGCGCGTTCGAGCTCCGGCCCGACGAGCCGCACGAGGTGTCACGCCGCTACGTCGACGACACGAACGTCCTCGAAACGATGTTCAAGACGGCTGAGGGCACGGTTCGCGTCACCGACGCGCTGACGCTTCCGCGCGCGGGGCTCGCGCCGGGACGTGAGCTGGTCAGGCGGATCGAAGGTGTCGCGGGCTCCGTCCACCTCCGCTGGTGCGTGCGGCCGCGTTTCGGCTACGGGCTCGGGACCACGCGGCTGTCGATGCGCAGCGGCATCCCCACTGCCGACAGCCGCGGCGATGCGATCGCAATCCGCTCCTGGGACGCCGGCGAGCCGCGGGTCGAGGGTGACGCGATCCGCGGCGACGCAGAGGTAACGGCCGGCGCGCGCGGGTTGATCGTCCTCGGAGCAGATCACCAGGAACCGCTCGTCTTCCCCGCGCGCGACGAGGTCGAGGCGCGCCTCGACGCGACGATCTCGTTCTGGCGGGCGTGGACCGGCGCACGCAGCTACGACGGGGCGTGGCGTGACGAGGTGATCCGCAGCGCGCTCGCGCTCAAGCTGCTCGTCTACGCACCGTCGGGCGCATACGCGGCCGCGCCGACGACGTCTCTCCCCGAGGCGCCCGGCGGCGAGCGCAACTGGGACTACCGCTACTGCTGGATCCGCGATTCCGCGTTCGCGATCGACGCGCTCCTCGAGCTCGGCTGCCAAGAGGAGGCGCACGCGTATCTGTGGTGGATTCTGCACGCGTCTCAGCTGACTCACCCTGAGCTCCAAGTGCTGTACGAGCTGGACGGCGGCAAGGAAGCGCCGGAGCGCGAGCTCCCCCTCCAGGGCTATGGCGGCGCGCGCCCGGTGCGGATCGGAAACGGCGCGGCCGAGCAGCTCCAGCTCGACGTCTACGGAGACCTCTTCGAGACCGTGTGGTTGTACGTGCGCGACGGCCAGAACGCGCTCGATCGCGACACGGCGAAGCGGCTCGCGGAGACGGCCGATCTCATCGGTCGGGTCTGGCGACAGAAGGACAGCGGCATCTGGGAGGACCGGAGCGGTCCGACCCACTACACGCAGTCGAAGGTGATGTGCTGGGTCGCGCTCGACCGCGCGTGCCAGCTTGCCGACGCCGGCGTCCTACCCACACGCCACGCAGGCGCCTGGCGGCGCGAGGCAGAGCAAGTCCGCGCGTTCGTGGAAGAGCGGTGCTGGTCGGAGACGAAGCAAAGCTACGTTCGTGCAGAAGGCAGGGACGACCTTGACGCGAGCATCCTGCTCGCACCGGCGCTCGGGTTCGGCGACGAGGAGCGGATGCGCGCGACCGTGGATGCCGTGCGACGCGAGCTGGCCGATGGGCCACTGGTCTGGCGCTACCGCGCCGACGACTCGCTGGAGGGCGACGAGGGAGCGTTCCTCGCCTGCTCGTTCTGGCTCGTCCAGGCGCTCGCGGCGACGCGGCGCACCGACGACGCGTGCGAGCTGATGGACGAGCTGCTGCCGCTGGCGAACGACGTCGGCCTCTACGCGGAGGAGCTCGACGGCTCGAGCGGCGACTTCCTCGGGAACTTCCCGCAGGCGCTCACGCACCTGTCCCTGATCGAGGCGGCGCTCGCGGTCGCCGACGAGGACACGCTGTGATCTGGGGAGCGCTCGCGGGGGGCGTCGCCGGCACGGTCGTGCTGACGACCGTGCTTCGGGGTGCGAGCGAGCTGAAGCTGACGCGCATCGACCTGCCGTTCCTGCTCGGAACGGTGATTTCCAAGAACCGTCTGCGCGCGAAGGCCGTTGGCTACGTGCTCCATTTCCTGTTCGGACTGCTGTTCGCGCTCGCCTACTGGGCGATCTTTCGCGCGATCGGGATCAGCGGCTGGTGGCAGGGCGCGCTGTTCGGCCTCGCGCACGGGCTGTTCGCCTCGACGGCGCTCGTGAACATCCTCCTCCCCGTCGTCCATCCGCGGATGGCCTCGCCGCTGACCGCGGCGGATCACTCGCCGCTGCTCGAGACGCCGGGCTTCTTGATGCGGAACTACGGCCGGTCGACGCCGGTCGTCACGATCGCCGCCCACGTCGCGTACGGCGCGATCGTCGGCGGGTTCGTCGCGCTGGCGTCCTGAACGGGCCGAGCTGGTCAGCGCGAGCGGAGCGCGACGGCCGCCGCGGCCGCCCCGGCGACCGCGGCGACTTGCGCTCCGCGGCGGAGCCGATGGCCGTTCGGACCGGGTCTTCCACCGGCGTGCTGCTCGGGATGCGTGCCGGGAGGCCCGGCGGGACCAAAGGCCTGAGCCAACTGGAGCACCTGGGCGACGTGCAGCGCGCGCCTGCCCGTCCGCTCCTGCTCGATCTGGCTGCGGCAGGAGAACCCGTCCGTGACGATCAGCGTCTCCGGCGGCGCCGCGCGAACCGCCGGCAGCAGCACGCGCTCGCCGCAGGCGACGGAGACGTCGTAGTGGCCGTGCTCGTAACCCCAACCACCGGCCATCCCGCAGCACCCTGACTGCAGCTCCTCGACCTCGAGCCCCATCCGCTCGAGCAGCTCCTTGTCCGGACCGATCCCACCGGTCGCGCGCTGGTGGCAGTGCCCGTGCAGCAGCGCCTTCCGGTGCAGCCGCGGCGGCTGCCACTCGGCCGCGTCCTCCGCGAGGAAGTCGGCGAAGTGGTGCGTCTGCTTGGACAGTCGGCGCGCGTCCTGGTCGTTCGGCCACAGGTTGAGGAGCTCGTCGCGGAAGACGGCGACGCAGCTCGGCTCGATCCCGACGACCGGCGTGCCGGCGCGGATCTCGTCGTGGAGCCGCCCGAGCACGTTGCGGAGGTACGCCTCGGCGAGGTCGAGCATCCCGTAGTCGTACAGCGGCCGTCCGCAGCAGAGGTGTCCCGTTGGCACGAGCACGTGGAAGCCGGCATCCTCGAGCGCCTCCACCGCCGCGATGCCGACCTCGGGCTCGAGGTAGTTCGTGAACGTGTCGGCCCAGAGGATCACGCGGCGCCCGCCGCCGTTGCGAAGCGACCGGTCGGCGAACCAGCGCTTGAACGTGAGCGGCGCGAACTCCGGCACCTGCCGCTGCGTGTGGATCCCGGCCGCCGCCTTGAAGACCGCCGACCGCGTAACCGCGTTCGCCACGCCGGGCAGGCGCGACGCCACCCGAGCGGCCTGGTCGATCAGCCCGAACGTGTACGCCGCCCGCGGCCGGAGCCGGCCCCTGTAGTGCCGGTGGAGAAACTCCGCCTTCAGGGTCGGCATGTCGACGTTGACGGGACAGTCGTTCGTGCAGCCCTTGCACGACAGGCAGAGGTCGAGCGCCTCCTCGACCTCCTTGGAGCGCCAACCGTCGAGCTCCTCGCCGTTCAGCATCTCCCACAGCAGGTGCGCGCGGCCGCGCGTCGTGTGCTTCTCGTCGCGCGTGACCATGAAGCTCGGGCACATGACGCCGCCGTCCGTACGCCGGCACTTTCCGACGCCCACGCAGCGCGTCGTGGCGTGCGCGAAGCTGCCGCCGTCGCGCAGGAACGCGAAGTGGGACTTCACCTGCGGCGGCGCGAAGTCGGGCCCGAGGCGGATGTTCGAGTCGAGCGGGTACGGGTCGACGACCTTCCCCGGGTTCATCTTCCAGCCGGGGTCCCAGATCGACTTGAACTCGCGGAACGCCTCGATCAGCTCCCGCCCGAACATCTTCGGCAGGAGCTCGGCGCGCGACTGGCCGTCGCCGTGCTCGCCGGAGATCGAGCCGCCGTACGAGACGACGAGATCCGCAGCCTCCTCGACGAATGCGCGGTACTTGGCGAGGCCGGGCCTGCTCGAGAGGTCGAAGTTCCAGCGGGCGTGGATGCAGCCGTTGCCGTAGTGGCCGTAGAGCGC
>Ga0126312_10000831_pt1 | contig 19499 bp, 17 predicted proteins | sample Plot104A_FD_92537 | JGI IMG/M metagenome (GOLD analysis project Ga0126312, IMG submission 92537) | Serpentine soil microbial communities from UC McLaughlin Reserve, CA, USA - Plot104A | ecosystem: Environmental > Terrestrial > Soil > Grasslands | place: USA: UC McLaughlin Reserve, Lake County... | reverse complement strand
GTGCTGAGCACGAGCTCGGCGGCGATCTCGCGGTTCGTGTGACCAGAAGCCACCAGGCGCATTACCTCCAGCTCGCGGCGGGAGAGGCCACCGTTTTCGTAGTCGACAGCCGCGCGGCGCCCGAGCCGTCGCTCGACCGACTCGCCGAGCTCTGCGACCTGGTCGGCTGCCTGGGCGGCGAGCGGTGCGGCGCCGAGGCGGCGCGCGATGGAATGGGCCTGCGCGAGCCGCTCCACCGCGGCCTCGTGCTCGCCCGCCGCGGCGAGCGCGACGCCGGTCCGGAGCTGGATCTGCGCACGCTCGTAGGGGATCTCGAGCGTGTCGTGGAGCTCGGCCGCGCGCCCGAGCTGCTCGGCCGCGGCCTCTGAGTGCCCTTCGGCGAGCGCCGTCTCGCCCAGGGCGTGCGCAAGTGCCGCCATGGCATCCGGGTGGCCGGTCGACGCCGCGATCCTCGACAGCGCCTCGGCGCACGCGCGTGCCTCGCCGAGCGCGCCGTGGCGGGCAAAGAAGCAAGATGCCCAGCGAAGCCCCCAGACCGCATAGTGGTGATCCTCGCTCCCCGCCCAGCGATCCAGCAAGAACCGGCAGTGGGCGTGAGCTTGGTCGAGGTCTCCCTCGAGCTCCTCGAGGCAGGCGAGCGCAGCCGCGCTGTCTACGGCCATCGAGACCACATCGAGGCGCGACGCCGTAGCGAGGCACTGGACGAGCAGAGGCCGGGCTGCTGACGGGTCGCCGCGGAAGGCGTGGATCGCGCCGAGAACACCGTCCGCCACAACCGTGGTGTCCGCTCTCGCGCCCGAGAAGCGCAGCTCTTCCGAGAGCTCGACGGCGCGCTCCCAGTCGCCCAACTCGCGCAGCACGTAGGCCAAGCAGCTGAGGCAGGTGTGCTCCATCCCGGCGGACCCCTCGGCCTCGCAGAAGCTGACCGCGGTGGCCAGGGCATCGCGCGCGCCACCGTAGTCACCGGCGATTTCGCGGGCAGTGCCCAGCCGTTGATAGACCTCCGCCGCGACGAGCGTGAGCTCGTGTTCGAGGGCCAGCGACAGCCCCGCCCTGATCGTCTCGGTCCCTTCGTCAAAGTCTCCGCCCTTGACACGCGCGACCCCCTGAAGCCCAAGGGCCCGCGCGCGCAGGTCGGTGCGGTCTGCACGCCCAGCTTCCTCACCGGCCCGCCGCGTGAGCTCGACGGCCTCGCCGTGCTTCCCGGCGCTCTGCAGATAGCCAGCGGCGATAAGTCGCTCCGCGGCGGCCTCGCCGGGGAGGCCGTTCGCGGCGTACGCGTCGGCCGCGACGCGACGGGCGGCGAGCGCCCGCTCGCGGTCACCGTGGAGCTCGTAAATCGCGGATAGCCTCCGCTCCGCATCAGCCAGCGCACGGCCGACCCCCTCGGAGCGCCGTGCCGCCACCACCTCGCGCTGCGCGCGGGTGGCCTCCGCCAACTCGCCCGAAAGCTCTGCGAATCGCGCATATCGCTCGAGCAACTCGATCCGCTCGACTCCCCGTTCCCCTTCGGGCCAAAGATCGAGTGCCTGGCGCGCGACGCGCGCGGCATCACGGTAGGCGTGAACGGCGGACAGCTCGCCGACCTCCCGCACCAGCGAGTCGAGCGCACGGGATCCGTCCCGCGCCGCGAGCCAGTGCGCAGCCACCTCGGCCTGACTGCCGTGGCGCGCCTCCAGCGCCACTGCGAAGTCGCGATGAAGCGAGCGGCGGCGCAGCCAGGGGACGTCTTCGTAAATCGCGTCACGCGCGAGCGGATGCCGGAACGCGGCGCGCCCGTGCGTGAGCTCCACGATCAGGCCGATCTCCAGGAGCTCTTCGAGACCAGCCTCACAACCCAAAGCGTCGATGAGCTCCAGGTCGAAGCTGACGCCCGCCACCGAGGCCGCCTCCGCCGTCCCGCGAGCCGCCTCGGACAATCCGCCTGCGCGCAGTAGCACAGCATCGCGGATCGTCTGCGGCAGCGGCACGTCTGCATCCAGGTCAAGCTCCACGCCATTCCCCCCGGCTCGCAGGCGGCCTCCGGCCTCGAGCGCCCGGGCAAGTTCCTCGATGAAGAAGGGGATACCGCCCGTCCGCTCGTGCAGCGAAGTCGCCAGGGGGGCGGACGGGGCGGAGCCGAACAGCCTCTCGGCCAGCTCCGCCGTGCCGTCGGCGGTGAGCGGCTCGAGCGTCAGCTCGCGAAGCGTGCCGTTACGGCGGAGTTCGTCACGAAGCCGCCTGACTGGGTGTGCGCGCGGGATCTCGTCGGAGCGATAGGCCCCGAGCACGAGAATGGGCAGCTCATGAAGTGCGCCGGCGAGCACGGAGAGCAGCTCGAGCGTGGTGTCATCCGACCACTGCAGGTCGTCGAGGAGCACCACTGCCGGCCGCTCAGCGGCCGCTGCGGCCAGCCCGCAGCGCACCGCCTCGAAGAGCGTGGCGCGATCACTCTCCTTGACCGCCTCGCCGAGCTCTGGGAGCAACAGAGCGAGATGCGAGCGCAGAGGGCCGCAACCCGAGAGCCCATCCGGCTCCGCGCGGATGAACCCCCGCAGGGCGGAGATGAACGGCCCGTAGGCAAGTGCCGCCGCGTCCGCGGCGCCGCGTAGGAAATAGGCGTCCACCGGCTCCGCGACTTCCTCGGCGAAGCGCGTCTTGCCCACGCCCGCAGCGCCGGTCAGCAGCACCACTGACCCTCGACCCTCGAGCGACTCATCTAGGGCCGCCTCCAGCCAGGCGCGCTCGGAATCGCGCTCGATCAGGACCTCGCGGCTCACGAGGCCAGTGTAGGTCGACCCCTGAGACCCGAGGAAACGATCGGGTCGCAAGGCACACGTCAAGCAGATCTTCCTCAAGCTTGCCTCAGCGCGAACCCCGCGCTCGTCGACGGGTGCCCGCCGTCCTCGCCTACCTGCGGGCGGCGACGTAGCGGCTTGGTCCCGGAGGGCGCTGCTTAGCGGGTGCGCCGAACGTCACTGTCCCGTTGCGAATCCGTTCGCCCGACCCGTTGAGTGGTCACCACGGGCCAGAGAGGGTGCCGGCCCATGGCGAATCTCCGCCGTACCGAGTCCGGCCAGGCGGCGTTGCTTCTGGTCGGCGCGATGGCCGTCCTGCTGGTCGGCGCGCTGATCCTCGGCTCATGGGGGATGGCGCTCGGCGCCCGCGGCAAGCATCAGCGGGCGGCCGACCTTGCCGCGGTCTCGGCGGCCCGGGCGATGGCCGGCTCCTACGAGCGCCTGTTCGAGCCACCGCTTCTGCCAGGCGGGGCGCCGAACCCACGCCATTTGTCGCTCGCCGGTTACGAACAGCTGGGCCGTGACGCCGCGCTCCGAGCCGGGCGCCGGAACCGGGTCCCGATCCGCGCAGCGGATGTCCGCTTCCCACGCTCCTTTGCCCCGACGCACGTGACCGTGCTCGCCCGCGGCGAGGCGCGCGTGCGAGTGCACGGCTCGCACCGGGGTGCCGGCCGGATCCCGGTCCGTGCACGCGCCACGGCGGAGCTCACGGCGACCGGCGGCCCGACCCTGCCGGCGAACGCCAGCGGCGGCGGCTACCACGGCCCCTTGGCCTACCGCCAGGGCAAGCCGATGAGGCCCGACGTGGCGCGGTCCTTCGACCGCATGGCGGCCGCGGCCCGCGGCGACGGCATCTACCTGATCGTCGTCAGCGGCTACCGCTCGGATGCAGAGCAGGCAAGGCTCTTCGCCGCTCATCCGGATCCAAAGTGGGTGGCGCCACCCGGCAAGAGCCTTCACCGGCTGGGCACCGAGCTCGACCTCGGCCCCGCCTCGGCCTACGGCTGGCTGCTCCGCAACTCCCGCCGCTTCGGCTTCATCAAGCGCTACGCCTGGGAGCCATGGCACTTCGGCTACGTCCGCAACGCGGGCAGCACCTCCGTCGGCTATGGCGGCTCGCGGGACGATCACAGCGCGGTCCCGTCATTCGTGCCGGCGCGCTTCCGGAGCATCATCGCGCGCGCCGCGCAGCGATGGAACGTGGGAGCGGCGCTGCTGGCTGCTCAGCTCTATGCCGAGTCGGGCTTCAACCCGTACGCTCGCTCCCCCGCCGGCGCCGAGGGGATCGCGCAGTTCATGCCTGGCACCGCGGCCGGTTACGGGTTGAGGAACCCGTTCGACGCGGAGGCCGCGATCGGCGCCCAGGCGCATCTGATGCACGACCTGCTGCGCCGGTTCGCCTCGGTGCCGCTGGCGCTCGCGGCGTACAACGCGGGCGCGGGTGCGGTGGAGAGATGCATGTGCATTCCGCCGATTCCGGAGACGCAGGCCTACGTCGCCAAGATCCTCGGACTGCTGGGAGGCGCCGGCGACATGGCGCCGCCGACATTCGAGGTGCGGCTGGTCGAGTAACGGGCGCGCTTACCTGGGGTGAATGGCAGAGACCCCCGCCGTGGGGCGCCGATCCGGTCGGGGCCGCGCGGGTCTAGCGAAACACGGGCGCGGGCTCGACCAGCCCGATCGGAAAGCCCGGCCGGCCCGCGAGACCGCCGAAGAGGTAGAAGAGCCGCGACCGGTTGACCGCGAACGACTCCAGGTTGTCGCCGGAGCTGCCGCCGGCCCCGACCCAGGCACGGCCTCCGCGCTCGAGCGTCTCGCTGCGCCCGCCCGCCAGCCGGCGACGGAGGATGTCGTCACTCTCTGCAATGCCCGCGACGGATCGCTGCCAGTAGACGAAGCCGGCGTCCAGTCGCGGGCCGCTCAGGAACGCCCCCTTCGCCCGGGCCACGAGCCGCGAGCGGTGGCGGCCGATCCGGAGCACGCGAACCTCGCTGATCGCTACCCCGACATGCCGCGCGAAGGCGACGGTCCGGCCCAGGAAGTCGTAGGCGACCGGGGCCTTACGCATGACGCGGCGCAGGCGATGCCCGGGGCGCTTGACGAAGAGGCCGCCGGAACAGCGACCGCGCCGGCTGAGGAGGATCACGTCGCGGGAGATGTGCGGCTTCGTCTCGTTGCAGCCACGCCGGGACACCGATGCGAGCCGGTGCTCGCGCCGGCTCGTCGGACGGTACAGGTAGATGTCGCACGACTGCCGCTCGTCCTTCCCGCAGCGGGCGTAGACGAGCACGGTCCGACCGCGGTCGTCGGTGCCGAGGTCGATGCCCGCGAAGGAGGCGGCCGGGCGCACCGGCAGGGCGTGGGCGGTGGCGTCGAATCCGCCGCGCAGGTGGGCGCGCCCGCGGCCGTCCGTCACGGTCCACGCCACGTGGTTGGCGCGTACGTCGATGTCGCCCACCGGATGGGTGAGGGTGAAGTAGCTGTCGGCGGTGGCGGACGCCGGCAGGGCGAGCGCGGCGACCAGGCCGATCGGAGCGAGGCGACGGCGCATCACGGGTGACATTAGGCTGCCGGGCATGGCCCCGCTGACCGTCGACGGCATCGAGGAGCTCAAGCAGCTGGTGGGCGAGACCATCGGCCCGAGCGACTGGCGCGAGGTGACCCAGGAGATGGTGGACGCCTTTGCCGAGCTGTCGGGCGACGATCAGTGGATCCACGTGGACGTGGAGCGGGCGAAGCAGGAGAGCCCCTTCGGCACGACAGTGGCCCACGGCAACCTGACGCTTTCGATGATCGACGGCTTCCGGCGCGGGCTGCTCGAGTCGACCGGCTTCAAGCTCGGCGTCAACTACGGCTGGAACAAGGTTCGCTTCCCGGCGCCCGTGCCCACCGGATCGCGGCTCCGGGCGAGCGTGGAGGTGGCCTCGGTGGACGACGTCGGCGGCGGCTGGTTCCAGGTGGTCCAGCGCTGGACGGTCGAGGTCGAGGGCTCCGAGAAGCCGGCCTGCGCCGCCGAGAGCGTGGGCCGCGCGCTCGTCTGACGCGGGCCTATCCTCGGTGGTCGAGATGGCCACCCAGCTCGCAGAGCAGCGCAAGTCACTTCCCGACTCCCCGGGCGTCTATCTGTTCAAGGACGTGAAGGGGAAGGTCATCTACGTCGGCAAGGCCAAGTCGATCCGCAAGCGGGTCGCCTCCCACTTCTCGAAGCCTGCGACACGTGGAGACATGTCCGGGCAGGCCCGGGAGGTCGACTTCGTCGTCACACAGACCGAGGCCGAGGCGCTGCTCACGGAACAGGAGTTCATCAAGCAGCACCGGCCGCTCTTCAACGTGCGCCTGCGGGACGACAAGTCCTACCCGTATATCGGCATCTCGCTCGACGAGGACTTCCCGCGCGTCTACTTCACTCGCGAGCGTCACCGGAGGGGGCGCGCGTACTTCGGACCGTTCAGCAACGCCAAGCGGGTACGCGAGACCCTGGACCTGCTCGGCAAGGTCTTCCAGCACCGGACCTGTGACGGCCCCGAGCCCGGTCGTGCCTCCGGCAGCCCCTGCCTCGACTACTACATCAAACGCTGTCAGGCGCCCTGCGTCGGCTACATCTCGCAGGACGAGTACCGCCGAAACATCGAGACGATCATCGACTTTCTGTCCGGCCGCTACCGTCACATCGAGCGGGAGTTGGAACGGGCCATGAAGCAGGCGGCGGACCTGCAGGAGTTCGAGCAGGCCGCGCTGTACCGCAACCGGCTCAAGGCGGTCCGCTCGCTGCTGGAGCGGCAGCGGGTGGCCAACGAGGCGGTGGGCACGCTCGACGCGATCGCCGTTGCGAGCGAGGAGGAGGACGCCAACGCGCAGGTCTTCCAGGTTCGAGACGGGGTGCTGGCCGACCGTCAGAGCTTCTACCTCGAGAACGCCGCCCGCCGGGACGAGGCGGAGGTGGCCGAGGAGTTCGTGCTCCAGTACTACGCCACGGCCCTGTCCACGCCGCCCCAGGTGATCGTCCAGGGGAGCGTGGGCTCCGCCGACATGCTCGCGGAGGCCCTCACGGAGCGGCGCGGGGGGCCGGTCGAGGTGCGGCACGCCGAGCGCGGCGACAAGCGGCGCATCCTCGAGCTTGCAGAGCGCAACGCGCGGTTGGCGCTCGACCAGGATCGGCTGCGCTCTGAACGACGACGCTCGCAGCGGATCGAGGCGCTCGACGGCCTCCAGCGCGCGCTCCGGATGGACGTGATCCCGATGCGCATCGAGTGCTTCGACATCTCGAACCTGATGCACGCCCATACGGTTGCCTCGATGGTCGTCTTCGAGGGCGGCGCGCCGAAGAAGTCGGACTACCGCCGCTTCGGCATCCGCGAGGCGATCCAGGACGACGTCGGTGCGATGTCCGAGGTCCTCGGGCGGCGGATGGCCCGCTACGTCGCGCAGCGGGAGCGCTCGCCGCACGACCGCGAGTACGACGCGAGCTTCGCGGCCGTGCCGGCGCTGATCGTGGTCGATGGCGGCAAGGGCCAGCTCTCGGCCGGCCTGAACGAGCTCCAGCCGTTCCGCGACCTGGGAACCACGGTGGTCAGCCTTGCCAAGCGGATCGAGGAGGTCTTCCTGCCCGGGCAGGCGCGGCCACTCGTGCTCGACCACCATACCCCCGAGCTGCAGCTACTCCAGCGGGTCCGCGACGAGGCCCACCGGTTCGCCATCGAGTTCCACCGAGGCCGGCGGGACCGCGCCATGACGCGGTCGGTACTGGACGACCTGCCGGGGGTGGGCCCGGCCCGCAAGCGCCTCATCCTCCAGCACTTCGGCTCGCCCGAGCGCTTCCTGGAGGCGAGTCGCGACGAGCTGGAGGCCGTCCCGGGGCTGCCCGGCAAGGTCGCCCGCGACGTCTATGCCTACGTGAACAAGGTGCGTTAGTGCTCCAGGACTTCGTCGTAATAACGGGCTTCTCCGGCGCGGGCAAGTCGCAGGCGATGGCCTGCTTCGAGGACGCCGGCTACTTCTGCGTCGACAACCTGCCGCCAGAGATGATCGGGTCGCTCTCCGACTTGCTCGGCCACGAGGGCAGCAAGGTGGAGCGTGCCGCCGTGGTCTCCGACGTGCGCGGGGGCGAGTACTTCGACGGCGTCGTCAAGGTGCTCGACGACCTCGAGAACCGGGACCTGCCGTTCCGGCTGCTCTACCTGGAGGCCTCCGAGGCGGCGCTGGTCAACCGCTTCAAGGAGACGCGCCGGCGCCATCCGCTCGCCGAGGGCGGCCAGGTAAGCGAGGCGATCCGGCGCGAGCGCGCGCTCCTCGAGCCCCTTCGGGAACGGGCGGACGTCTCGATCGACACGACCGACCTCTCGGCCGCGCGGCTGCGCAAGGTCGTGGCCGACAAGATGCTCCCGCATGGATCGATCGGCAAGCTGGCTGTCACCTTCCTCACCTTCGGCTTCAAGCACGGCACGCCACGCGATGCCGATCTGGCTTTCGACGTCCGCTTCCTGCCCAACCCCCACTACGAGGCGGAGCTGCGGGAGCTCACGGGCCGAGATCAGCCCGTGATCGACTATGTCGAGAACTCTGACGGGATCCACGAGTTCTACGAACGGCTGACACCCCTGCTCGACTACCTGCTGCCCGCCTACGAGCAGGAGGGCAAGGCGCATCTGACGATCGGCGTCGGCTGCACTGGCGGCCGCCATCGGTCGGTGGTCATCGCCGAGCGCCTGGCCGGTATCTACGCCGAGCGCGGCGACTACCTGGTGGATGTGGTCCACCGGGACGTCGTCAAGCCGCCGCGGCGGCCCTAGGCGTTAGATTCAACCGGCACCACCGAGCAAAGGAAGGGGAATCTGGATGGCCCTGAGGGTCGGAATCAACGGCTTCGGCCGGATCGGGCGCAACGCGTTCAGGGCGGCCCATGCCCGTGGCGCAGACATCGACTGGGTCGCCGTCAACGACATCACCGAAACGGAGACGCTCGCCCACCTGCTCAAGTACGACTCCATCCTGGGCCACTTCCCGGGGGAGGTCGAGGCCACCGAGAGCGGGATCCTGGTCGACGGCAAGGAGCTCCGGGTCCTAGCCGAGAAGGACCCGGCCGCGCTCCCCTGGTCGGATCTCGGCGCCGACGTGGTGATCGAGTCGACCGGGCTCTTCACCGCCCGAGACGACGCCTCGAAGCACCTCGAGGCGGGCGCCAAGAAGGTGATCATCTCTGCGCCCGCAAAGGAGCCGGACGTGACCCTCGCGCTCGGCGTCAACGACGAGGCCTACGACCCCGAGCAGCATCATGTCATCTCCAACGCCTCCTGCACGACCAACTGCCTCGCGCCGGTGGCAAGGGTGCTGCACGACGCGGTCGGCATCGAGCGCGGCGTGATGACCACTATCCACGCCTACACCGCCGACCAGCGCCTGCAGGACGCTCCACACAAGGACCTGCGGCGGGCCCGGGCGGCCGCCGCCAACCTCGTTCCCACCTCGACGGGCGCCGCGAAGGCGATTGGCCTCGTGATCCCGGAGCTCGAGGGCAAGCTGAACGGGATCTCCGTCCGGGCGCCCGTGATCACCGGGTCTGTGGTGGATCTCGTCTGCACCGTCGGGCGGCCGACCAGCGTCGAGGAGGTCAACCGGGCCTTCGGAGGGCGCGCGGACAGCGGTCCGCTGGAGGGCATCCTCGAGTACACGGAGGATCCGATTGTCTCGAGCGACGTCATCGGGTCTGCCTACTCGTCGATCTTCGACGCCGGCCTGACGATGCTCATCGACGAGCGCCTGGTGAAGGTCGTGGCCTGGTACGACAACGAGTGGGGCTACTCCAACCGGCTCGTCGACCTCGCCGAGCGAGTGCTCGCCGGCGCCCCAGTTGCCTGACGCCTCTCCTGCGCTGGGAAAGCGGACCGTCCGCGACCTGGATCTCGAGGAGGGGACCCGGGTGCTCGCGCGGGTCGACTTCAACGTCCCGCTCGAGCAGGGCACGGTGGCCGACGACAGCCGGATCCGCGCCGCGCTTCCCACTATCGAGCTGCTGCTCGAGCAGCGCGCCAGACTCATCCTCTGCTCGCACCTGGGTCGACCCAAGGGCCGCGATCCGGAGACCTCGCTAGGCCCGGCGTCCGAGCGCCTCGGCGAGCTGGTCGACGCCCAGGTGCACCAGGCTCCGGAAGTCATCGGCCCGCAGGTACGAAGGGGGGCGGAACGGCTCGCGCCCGGGGACGTGCTGGTGCTGGAGAACACGCGCTGGGAGCGCGGCGAGACGAAGAACGATCCCGCCCTGGCCGCGGAGCTCGCGGAGCTGGCCAAGGTCTATGTGAACGACGCCTTCGGCTCGGCGCACCGGGCGCACGCGTCCACCGCGGGCGTGGCCGAGCATCTACCCGCGGTGGCGGGGCTCCTGCTTGAGCGGGAGGTGGTGACCCTGAGGGGAATCGTCGAGGCGCCGGAGCGGCCGCTCGTCGTCGTGCTCGCCGGCGCCAAGGTGTCGGACAAGATCGCCCTCATCGACCGCTTCCTCGAGACCGCAGACGCGCTTCTGATCGGCGGCGCCATGTGCTTCAGCTTCTTCCGGGCCCTGGACAGGCCCACCGGCGACTCCCTGGTGGAGGAGGAGGGCGTGGAGCTCGCAAAGAGGGCGCTGGAGAAGGCGGAGGGGAGCCGCTGTCGCCTGCTGCTGCCCCTGGACCTGGTGCTCGGCGATCGCTTCGACGCCGACGCAGACAGGCGTGAGCTGGACGGCACCGAGGTGCCGGACGGCTGGATGGGGCTCGACGTCGGCCCGCGCACGGCCGACGCCTACGCCGAGGAGGTCGGGGCGGCGGGCACCGTCTTCTGGAACGGTCCCATGGGAGCCTTCGAGCTCGAGCCGTTCTCGGGCGGCACCCGCGCCCTCGCCGAGGCGGTGGCATCGGCCGCGGCGACGACGGTGGCGGGCGGCGGCGACTCGGTGGCCGCCCTGCACGAGTTCGGACTCGCCGATCGGTTGGACTGGCTCTCGACCGGCGGTGGCGCCGCTCTGGAGCTGCTCGAGGGCAAGGCCCTTCCCGGGGTGGAGGCCCTTGACGATGCCTAGGCGCCCGTACATCGCCGGCAACTGGAAGATGTGGGGCACCCGGGCCGAGGCCGGGGCCTACTGCGACCGGCTGCTCGAGCTGCTCCCCGACCCTGGCCGCCGCCCGGCGGACGTGAGCGTCTGCGGCCCCTTCACCACGCTCGACGTGCTCGTGCAGAAGCTGAGCGGCAGTGAGGTGAAGGCCGCCGCGCAGAATATGCACCAGGAGGAGCGCGGCGCATACACCGGGGAGATCTCCGCGGCGATGCTGCTCGAGCTCGGGGTCGACGGCGTCGTGCTGGGCCACTCCGAGCGCCGCGAGCACTTCGGGGAGACCGACCGCGCGCTTCAGGAGAAGGTGCCGGCGGCGCTCGGGGCGGGACTCGAGCCGATCCTCTGCGTGGGCGAGACCGAGGAGGAGCGCGAGGCCGACGAGACGCAGCGGAAGCTCCGCCACCAGGTGCAGGAGGACCTCGAGCGGGTCGAGGACGAACGGCTCGCGGACGTGGTCATCGCCTACGAGCCGATCTGGGCGATAGGCACGGGCCTCACCGCCACGCCCGAGCAGGCGCAGGAGGCGATCGCCTTCGTGCGGGCCCTGGTCGGAGATCGCTCGGAGGAGGCCGCTGAGCGGGTTCGCGTGCTCTACGGCGGCAGCGTGAAGCCCGAGAACGCCCCGGAGATCCTCGCCCAGCCGGACGTGGACGGCGCCCTCGTCGGCGGCGCCAGCCTGGACCCCGAGGGGCTGGCGCGGATCGTCGCCGCAGCGCCCGAATCGTGAGCCTGCCCGACGGACCCGGCACCCCTCCGGTGGGGCGGGTCTGCCTGGTCGTCCTCGACGGATTCGGCCTCGCCGAGCCGGGACCAGGCAACGCGGTCGAGCAGGCCGACACCCCCATCTTCGATGAGCTCTGGGAGAGCCATCCGCATTCGACCCTCACGGCGTGGGGGCCGGCCGTCGGCCTGCCCGAGGGGCAGATGGGCAACTCGGAGGTCGGCCACATGAACCTCGGCGCGGGTGCCGTGGTCAAGCAGGAGATCACCCGCATCGACGAGGCCATCGCCGACGGCTCGTTCTACGAGAACGGGGCCCTGCGCGCCGCCTGTGCGGCCGGGCGCGAGGCGGGCAGGCTCCAGCTGCTCGGGCTCGTGTCGGAGGGCGGCGTCCACGCCAGCATGCACCACCTACGCGCCTGCCTCGAGCTGGCGGGACGGGAGGAGGTCCCGGACGTCCTGCTGCACGCCTTCACCGACGGGCGTGACACCCTCCCCGACTCCGGCGCGGGCTACATCGCGGAGGTAGAGGGCTGGCTGCGCGAGCTCGGGAACGCCCGCGTCGCCAGTGTGAGCGGCCGCTACTACGCGATGGACCGGGACAAGCGCTGGGACCGCACGAAGCTCGCCTGGGACGCGATCGTGCACGGACAGGCCGATACGCCACGCGCCGACTCGGGGGAGGCCGCCGTGCGCGCCGCCTACGAGCGCGACGAGACCGACGAGTTCATCAAGCCGACGCTCGTGGGGGAGGGGGGCCGGATCCGCGACGGCGACGCTGTGCTCTTCTTCAACTTCCGCCCCGACCGCGCCCGCCAGCTAACTCGGGCCCTCGGGGAGCCCGACTTCGACGAGTTCGATCGCGGCCAGGCGCCGGAGGTCTCGCTCACCACGCTGACGCAGTACCAGGAGGAGTGGGACTACCCGCTGGCCTTCGCGCCGGCCGAGCCGGACACGACGCTTGCCGCGACGCTCGCCGAGCGCGGCCTCACCCAGCTGCATGTGGCCGAGACCGAGAAGTACGCCCACGTCACCTACTTCTTCAATGGCGGCGAGGAGGAGCCCCACAGCGGCGAGGAGCGCTTCCTGGTCGATTCGGTCCGCGACGTGCCGACCTACGACCACAAGCCGGAGATGTCCGCCCGCCCCGCGGCCGATACCTTCGTCGAGCACTGGCGCGAGGGCGATTACGCCTTCGGGATCATCAACTTCGCCAACCCCGACATGGTCGGCCACACCGGCGACATCGACGCCGCGGTGAAGGGGATCGAGACCGTCGACGAGTGCCTGGGCGACGTCGTCCGCGTCGTTCACGAGTCCGGCGGCGCCTGCGTCGTCACGGCGGACCACGGCAACGCCGACCATATGCTCGAGGACGACGGGAGCCCGAACACTGCGCACTCTATGAACCCGGTGCCGATCGTGGTCACGGCTGAGGTCGCCGGCCTGCGCGAGGGCGGCGTCCTCGCCGACGTCTCGCCGACGATCCTCCGCCTGCTCGGACAGGAGCAGCCAGGGGCGATGACCGGGCAGTCGCTGGTAGAGAAAACTTGACAACATAGAACTCAGGTTTCTATACTCCTCCTCAGTAATGAGGTATTGGACTCAAGGAGGTGAGGAAATGGCCCTTCTGATGAAACCTGAGCCTTTCTCTCAGGAGGTCAACCGTCTCTTCAGCACCCTTTTCGACCAGAGCGACACCGGCGCGCGGCGCTGGGTTCCTCCGATGGACCTGACCGAGGCTGACGATCACTTCGTGCTCAAGGCCGATCTGCCGGGTCTCGCCGAGGACGACGTCGCGATCGAGATCCAGGACAACACGCTCACCATCTCCGGCGAGCGCAAGGAGGAGCACGAGGAGCGTCAGCGAGGCTGGTATCGCGTTGAGCGCTCGTTCGGTCGGTTCAGCCGCTCGCTGAGTCTGCCGGAGGGCGTCAACGCCGACGCCGTCACGGCCGAGTTCGACAAGGGCGTGCTCGAGGTCCGGATCCCGAAGCCGGAGGAGCGCAAGCCGCGTCGCGTGGCCATCAAGGCCGGCGTCGCGAACGGCGACCAGCCGGCGGTCGAGGGCACGGCCACCGAGGCCTGAGAGGGGGCCGTTGGCGGCGCCGGCGGGCTACGCTCGCCCGGTGCCGCCACCGATATTCGAGATCGACGCCCGCGACGGGGCAGCCCGCGCGGGCGTCTTGCATTGCACGCATGGCGAGGTGCACACGCCTGCGTTCGTGCCGCTCGCCTCCACCGGAACCGTGAAGACGCTCCATGCCTCCGAGGTGGCGGAGCTCGACTACGAGATGGTGCTGGGCAACACGTTCCACCTCTTCATCAGGCCGGGACACGAGCACGTGCGCGAGATGGGCGGCCTGCACGAGTTCATGGGCTGGCGACGGCCGATCGTGACCGATTCGGGCGGATACCAGGTGTTCTCGATGGGCCACGGCTCCGTGGCCGAGGAGGTCAAGCGGCGGCGCGACCCGCGCGAGTCGATGGTGCTCTCGATCGGCGATGAGGGGGTGCGCTTCAGCTCGTACCTCGACGGCTCGGAGCGCTTCATGGGACCGGAGACCTCGATGGAGGTCCAGGCGGCGCTCGGCTCCGACGTCGCGCTGGCCTTCGACGAGTGCACGCCCTACCACGCCGACCGCGACTACACCCGCCGCTCGCTCGACCGGACGCACCGCTGGCTCGACCGCTGCGTCGCGTGGCACGCCGAGCACGCGCCGGAGGGCCAGCTGCTGTTCGGGATCGTTCAGGGCGGCGTGCACGAGGACCTGCGGGCGGAGGCCGTCGAGCGCATCGCGAATGCGCCGCTCGACGGTGTGGCGGTGGGCGGTTCGCTGGGCCGTGACAAGGAGCAGATGCGGCGGGTCGTCGGCTGGTCCCTGGACGGCCTGCCGGAGGAGCGCCCCCGTCACCTGCTGGGTATCGGCGACGTCGATGATGTGCTGCACGCGGTCGGCGCCGGGATCGATCTCTTCGACTGTGCGACTCCGACCCGCCTCGGCCGGCACGGCACGGCGCTCGTCCCCGATCCGGGCGCACGTTGGCGTCTCGACCTGAACCGATCCGCATCGAGAGGCAGTCGCGAGCCGATCGCGCACGGCTGCCCGTGCCCGGCCTGCGGCGAGCACACTCGCGGCTACCTGCACTACCTGGCGCGGGCGCGGGAGCCCACCGCAATGCGGCTCCTGACCCTGCACAACCTGACCTTCATGGCCGAGCTGATGCGCGGCATTCGCGCGGCGATCGCGGCCGGTGAGCTCCGGCGCCAGATCGAGCGGGTGTTGGGCGGCGAGGAGCCCTACGGAGGGGCGTAGAGCTCTAACCGGTTAGCGAGAGTGGTCCTGCAGGAACTGGTGGACGCCGTCGATCTGCTGTTGAGCATCTCCCTTGTCGACCGGATCGACCTGGTTGCTGCTCGACGACAGCAGCGCGACGCCCACGGCGGCGATCGCCGCCAGGATCGCCAGCAGCGCCAGGAAGGTGCCCAGACGGCCAGGCCGGCGCTTCCGGGCGGCGGCCCTTTGGGGGCGCTCGCGCCGGCCCGGTGCGGCGGTCGGGGGCGAGGGCACCGGCGCCTGCCGTGTCCGGAGCGCCTGGGTAGCGGCCGTGACATCGCCCAGTGCGCGCGTGGCCTCCGCGCTCGTGGCGGTCAGGGCTCGCGTGGTCTCGGTCGCATGGCCGTGAAATCCGGCCTCGAGCGCGTGCGCCATCTCCAGCGCGGTGCCGTAGCGGGCGTCCGGGGCTCGCTGGAGCGCGACGCGGATCGCCGCGCCGAGCTCCGCTGGGACCTCCGGCCGGTAGGTCTCCACGGACTCGACCGATTCCTCCTGCTGCTTGAGGGCGAGCTCGGTGAGCGAGGCGTACTCGTGCGGCAGCCGCCCCGTGAGGAACTGGTAGGCGCAGACCCCGAGCGAGTAGATGTCGGAGGCGGGCCCCGCCTCGTCGCCGCGGGCCTGCTCCGGGGAGAGGTAGGCCGCGGTACCGAGCACCGAGCCGACCTGCGTGATCCGCGTCTGCTCGGCCGCCTTGGCGATGCCGAAGTCGGCCAGCTTGGTCGTGCCGGTCTCGCTCGCCAGCAACAGGTTGCCGGGCTTGACGTCGCGATGGACCACGCCCGCCCGATGGGCGTAGTCGAGCCCCTGGCAGGCGTCGCGGACGATCGCAACCGTGTCCTCGACCTCAAGTCGCTTGTGCTCGCGCAGCAGGTCTGCGCAGGAGGGGCCGTCGACGTACTCCATGACGATGTAGTGCCTGTCCGACACCTCGTCCCGGCCGGAGTCGAACACCTGCACCACGTTCGGATGCATCAGCCGGGCAGCGGCGAGCGCCTCGCGGCGGAAGCGCGCCACGAAGGCCTCGTCCTCGGCCAGGTGCTCGGCCAGCAGCTTGATCGCCACCGGCCGCTCCAGGACGGTGTCAGTGGCCTGGAAGACGGTCGACATCCCACCCGCGCCAAGGCGGCGCTCGATGAGATAGCGGCCGGCGACCTCGCTCGGCGGCGACATCAGTCTCCCTCCGGAGCGGCTAGCCCGCCGCCGCCCAGTCCGTTGGACGCGCCCTCCTTGGGCTTCTTCGGCTTCTTCGGCTTCTTCGGTGTGGTGTTCGTCGGTGGGGCGGTCGTCGTCTCGGTGGGGGCGGTCTGGGTCACGGTGGGTGTCTCGGTGACGGTGGGCGGCGGGGGCTCGGTGGTCGTCTTCTCGGTCTTCGTGTTCTCGCACTGATCGCGCACGAGTCGGAAGAGGTTCTGGAAGCTCTCCTCGAGTGCGTCCCGGACGTCCTTGTCCACGTTCGAGGGCAGCCTGTCGATGGTGTTCTGGACGACCGTCGTGTTCGGATCGCTGCCGTCGGTCACGTCCCTGCAGGCGCCCGCGTTTACGCGGCTCCGGATCGACTGGAGCTGGTTGTCCAGGACCTGCGCCGAGCCCCGCGGGATCGGCTTGCCCTCGTTGTCCGAGCCGCAGCCGGCCGCGAGCAACGCGAGTGCGCAGCCGGTCGCCGCGAGTATGTGGTTTCGCTTCCTCACTGTCCGCTGTAGAGCCGCTCTCCCAGGACCGTTGGAAGGCCGGCCTGCTCGATCGCCCTAGCGGCGTCGTCGATCGGATACTCGACCCGCCGCCACGTGGCGGTCCACGTCTCTGTGTCTAGCAGGAGCCAGGCCGCACGTGGGTCACCGTCCCTGGGCTGCCCGACCCCGCCGGGGTTTATCAACCAGCGGCCCTCCGACATCATGAGCCGCGTCCCCCCAGGCGTCTGGGAGCCCACGACGTTCGGGGTTTCGTTCTTGTGGAAGAAGAGCGCCACGTGCGAGTGCCCCACCGCGCCGACCCTGGGCTGCATCAGGCGGATGCAGTCCTCGGCCTGCCCGGTCGAGAGCACGTACTCCCACACCGGGTCGCGCGGCGAGGCGTGGTAGAGCCCCAGGGCCCGCCTGTCGTCCTTCGGATCGAGCGCGCGCAGGAAGGCCATCGCGTCCTTGCCCATGTGGTCGCGCGTCCAGAGTGCGGCAACCGCGGCGGTCCGGGAGAAGTCCGCGATGTCGATGTCGCCGGTCACGACCAGATCGTGGTTGCCGGCCAGGCAGATGCTGCAGGACTCGCGTGCCAGGGCCACGCACTCCTCGGGCTGGGCGCCGTAGCCCACCAGGTCGCCCAGGCACCAGATCTCGTCCACACCCTCGTCGCGAGCGTCTTCCAGAACCGTCTCGAAGGCGGGGAGGTTCCCGTGGATGTCCGACACTAGGGCGAGGCGTGTCGGTGTGCTCTTTACAGTGTCCTGGGAATGGAGGGTCATCGCTCGCGGCTGCCGCTGGCGCTCCTGGCGGCGGTCGTCGCCGCTGGGGCTGCCACGTGGCTCCTTCGACCCCGGAACGGCCTGATCGAGCCGACGCCCGTCGAGGCGACAGCCTACTTCAGCCATGCCGAGCTGGAGAGGGCAAAGGACTTCCGGGACACCCAGCGGCTGCTTGGCCTCGGCGGCCTGGTGCTGAGCGGCGGGACCCTCACGCTGCTGGCCTTGCGCCCGCCCAGGCGCCTGCTCGATCCGCTGGCCCGCAGGCCGCTGCTGGGCGGCGCCGCGGCGGGCGCGGGCATCTCGCTGGTCCTCGTGGCGGTGGGGCTGCCACTTGCCGCCGTGGCCCACAACCGTTCGGTTGACGTGGGCCTTTCAACTCAGAGCTGGGGAGGCTGGCTGGGCGACGCGGGCAAGGCCGCCGCCATCGAGGCGGTGTTCGCCGCCGGGGGCGGCGTGCTGGGGCTCGCCCTGATCCGCCGCTTCAGGCGCAACTGGTGGGCGCCCGCCGCGGGATGCGTGGTTCTCCTCGGAATTGCAGGTCTGTGGCTGTTCCCGGTGGTGATCGACCCGATCTTCAACCGCTTCGAGCGGCTACCTCCCGGAAAGCTCCGCTCGGAGGTGCTGGAGCTCGCCCACCGCGCCGGTGTCGACGTGGGCCAGGTCTACCGGGTCGACGCGAGCCGGCGGACCACCGGCGCCAACGCCTATGTGAACGGGCTCGGCCACACCAAGCGCGTCGTGCTCTACGACACCCTGATCGATCGCTTCCCGGACGATCAGGTGCAGTCCGTCGTGGCACACGAGCTCGGCCACCAGAAGCACGACGACATCTATCGCGGATTGGGCTGGCTCATCCTGGTCGCGCCGGCCGGCACCTTCCTCGCCCAGGCCCTGGCCGAGAGGCTCGGCCGGCGGGAGGGCATGGCGGACCGCTCGCGCAAGCCGGGCCCGGCCGCCCTGCCGGCGGTCGCCCTCTCGCTGGCGCTCGTCTCGTTCGCGCTGGGCGTCGTCTCCAACGTCCTCTCACGGGAGGTCGAGGCAAGCGCCGACGCCTTCTCGCTTCGCCTGACGCATGATCCCGCTGCCCACATCGCCCTCGAGCGGCGGCTGGCGATCACCAACGTCGCAGACCCCAACCCGCCGAATCTGCTCCACGTGCTGTTCGACACCCATCCGACCACCGTCCAGCGGATCGGGATAGGGAAGGCCTGGGAGCGGAAGCGCTAGGACGAGCCCTCGGGCTCGTCGAACTCCGGGAGGTCGCGAATCCCCTCCCGGGTCTGCCACTTGGAGAAGTTGTCCTCCATCGCGTCTATCAGCTCGCGCATGAAGCGCGGGGACAGGTTGACGCGGGAAACGACCACCCCGGGAACCTCGCCCTCGTCGACCTCGTGGTCCACACGCGCGAAGGTGATCGTGAACTCGTAGTCGGAGTGCGAAACGTTGGCGAAGTTCGAGTAATGACCCGCCATCGTCTCCGGATCGGTGTGGATGTTGAAGTGGCGCTCGCCGTTCTGTTCTTCTGGCACGGCTCTAGTATCGCAAGCCCTCCCATGCGCATCTCGGTGATCGCGGTCGGCCGGCTGCGTCCGCCCTACGTGGACGACATGTCGCACTACCACAAGCTGCTCGCGGGCCTTGCCCGCGTGGAGGTGACCGAGGTGCGCGAGGACGAGAAGGTCCCGGCGCGAATCCCCGACCGCTCCTACCTGGTGCTGCTCTCGAACGAGGGCCGCACCTTCGACTCGGTTGAGTTCAGCGACTGGCTCGAGGAGCGGCGCCGGGAGGGCCGCGACCTCTGCTTCGTGATCGGTGGGCCCAGGGGCCTCGACCTCGAGCGCTGCGACCTGAAGCTCTCGCTGGGACCGATGACCCTGCCGCACCAGCTCGCGCGTGTTGTGCTGCTCGAGCAGCTCTACCGCGCCCACAAGATCCTGGCCCGGGAGCCGTACCATCACTGACCCCGTCGCCGACCTCCGCGGAGCAGTGAGCCAGGCGGCCACCGAGCTGCGCGGGGATGGCCTCGTCGACCTCCCGCGCCTCGAGCGCCCGCCCAGGGCCGACTTCGGCGACTACTCGACCAACGCGGCGCTGCTGCTGGCCCCCGAGCTGGGCGAGCCGCCGCG
>Ga0126312_10000829_pt1 | contig 19538 bp, 16 predicted proteins | sample Plot104A_FD_92537 | JGI IMG/M metagenome (GOLD analysis project Ga0126312, IMG submission 92537) | Serpentine soil microbial communities from UC McLaughlin Reserve, CA, USA - Plot104A | ecosystem: Environmental > Terrestrial > Soil > Grasslands | place: USA: UC McLaughlin Reserve, Lake County... | reverse complement strand
GCCCGGGAAACGGCGACGCTCGACCGGCTCAGCGGCGGCCGACTCACGCTCGGCGTCGGCCTGGGGAGCGACCGGTTCGCGAGCGAGTACTCGATCACCGGCGAGGAGCTTGACGACCGCCGACGCGCAAGCATGCTCGACGAGTCGCTCGAGATCCTGGCGGCCGCCTGGTCGGGCGAATCGGTGCACCACCGCGGCGAGCACTACACGGTCGACGGCATGCGTTTCCTGCCGCGGCCGGTCCAGCGGCCGGGCGTACCGGTGTGGGTCGCGGGCTACTACGGCAAGCCCAGGCCGGTGCGCCGGGCGGCGCGGCACCAGGGTTTCTTCCCGCTCGCCCTGGACCACCCCGCACAGCTCGCCGAGATCGTCGCCGACCTGGCGGCGCTGCGCAGGCAGGCCGGCAGGGACCCCGCGGAGCCCTACGACGTCGTGGTCGCCCTCCCGCCCGGCAGCGATCCGGCGCCCTACGCCGCAGCAGGCGCCACCTGGTGGCTCGTCGAGTTCCCCTGGGACGCGCTATCGATCGACCAGGTGCGCGGTGTGATCCGCGATGGCCCGGCGGCCCCGGCGTAGTCTTCCCCAAGGGATTCCTCGCTGGCACAAAGGGCTCGTGACGTGCTCGGGAGACATTGCATCCCACGCTGCTCGTCAGGCTGGACCCCAAGTCGTCCGTTTGGGGCCGAAACGGTCGGGATCGGCCGATATCGAGCGGCACCGAGTCGCATGAGTCAGTCCCCTCCTCTGCATGGTGTGCATCGCTTTCCGGAGATAGGGTCCACGCCGAGGATGGACCTCGGGTTGGCGGACACAGTCGCGCTTGTCGGCGGCGGCGGGCGGGGGCTCGGACGAGCAACCGCGGAGGTGTTGGCGGCCGAGGGCGCGGCCGTCGCGGTCTTCGGTCGCGGCCGTGAGACGCTCGAGACGGCGGCAGCGCAGATCGCGCAGCGCACGGGCGCGCATGTCGTGCCGATTACGGCCGACGTTACGTCCGCCGCCGACTGCCAACGCGTGGTGGCTGTCGCCGTGGCCGAGCTCGGTGGCCTCGATGTGCTTGTGACGAATATGGGCGGACCGCCGTATGGAGCCGCCTCGGATCGCACCGACGAGGAGTGGCAGAGCGCCTGGGAGCTGGTGACGATGAGCGTCGTCCGCCTGTGTCGAGCAGCCGCGCCCCACATGGAGGAGCGTGGCGGCGGAAGCATCGTGAACATCACGACGCCAGGCGTGCACCAGCTGATCCCCGCAACCGCGCTCTCGACCGTCGCGCGGCTGGCGACGACCGGCTTCGCGAAATATCTGGCCACGGAGCTCGCCCCGCGTGGCATTCGCGTCAACAACGTGCTCCCGGGCTGGATATCGACGGCGCGCGTCGAGGAGCTGGCCGCGGCGGAAGCGGCCGAGCGCGGGCTTGCCGCCCAAGTGATCTACGAGGAACAGCGGGCGGCGATTCCGATGCGCCGCTTCGGCGAGCCGACCGACGTAGCTGAAGCGATCGCCTTCCTGGCGTCGCCCCGCTCGAGTTACATCACTGGCACGAATCTTCGCGTAGACGGCGGCTGGTCGATGGCGATCGCGCTCTGACATGGGGCCGCGTGAACCGTTGAGCGAAATCGGAATCGAGGGCTTCGAGTACGCGTCGGTCGGGGCCGGCCGCTCGACGTACAGGGTCGCGACCGCCGGTGCCGGTCCGGCGGTGCTGCTCCTGCACGGGTTTCCGCAGTCCCACTACTGCTGGCGAAAGGTCGCGCCCGCGCTCACCGGCGCGCATGCGGTGGTCGTCTGCGACCTGAAGGGTTGCGGCGGCAGCCGCGCGCCGCGGGGTGGCCCCCTCGGAGAGGGCTACAGCAAGCGGGAGCTCGCCGCAGAGCTCGTGGACGTCATGCGACAGCTGGGCTTCGAGCGCTTCTCCGTCGTCGGGCACGACCGCGGCGGTCGCGTCGCCTACCGGATGGCGCTCGACCATCCCGAGGCGGTTCGACGGCTGGCCGTGCTCAACATCGTGCCGACGCTCGACCAGTTCGAGCGGATGGCGGAGCAGGTGTCGCTCGACTACTACCCGTGGTACTTACTGGCCCAGCCGGCACCGTTGCCTGAGCGCCTCGTCGCCGCGAGCGCGGAGTACTTCGTCCGCCACACGATCGCGTCTTGGGCCGCGGACCGCGCGGCGATCGACGCCGACGCGCTCGCTTACTACGCCCGCGCGTTCACGCCGGAGGCGATCTCGGCGTGGTGCTCGGATTACCGGGCGGCGTTCCATCTCGATCGACAGATCGATGCCGAGGACCGCGCAGCGGGCCGAAAGATCGCCTGCCCGGTCCTCGTGCATTGGGGTGGTGACGAGGGCGCGATGTCGAACGGGCCGCTCGGTGTCTGGCGCCGGTGGGCGGACGAGGTCGAGGGCGGGCCCGTCCGCGGCGGCCACTTCATCCCCGAGGAGGCCGCCGGCGAGCTGACCGCGTCATTGACCCGCTTCCTCGACTCGTGACCGACGTGCGGCTCCTGCGCGAGTAGCGGTGCCGCTCCGGCACGGGACCGTGAAACGTGCGGAGGCGTGGGTTCCGGATCGTTCGCCGGGGCCCGCGATGCTCGTCCGCACGGCGTACCTGAAGGAGACCGCCGCGCCGGGCGCGGTCGTCGACGTCGGGCTCGCGACCGAGCGGTCAGGTCTCGGTGAGGAGCACGACCACCAGCAGAGCGCCGAGCACGGCGCCAAGCCCCGAGAGCATCGCGACGAGCCGCTCACCGGGCTGGGCGAATTCGCCGCGGCTGATCGCGTCCTCGACTTCGCGGTAGCGCCAGAACGCGTACACGGAGCAGAAGGCACCGACAGCTGCGAAGCCGATCCCGATCGTGGTGTAGGGCCAGGTCTCGCCGCCCGCGAGCGCCGGGACCAGCTTTCCCGACCCGATGCTGACGGCGAAGGCGGTCAGTCCTGTGCGCCACCACGCGAGGTAGGTCCGCTCGTTCGCGAGCCGGGTTCGCCGCGTGGCGTCGCCGGCCTCCTCGAGGCGCTCGCCGCCGTGTGGCCCTGACTCGTGCGCGCGCACCGCCTGAACGCTATCCGGCCACAGGGCGGATATCTTCGGCATCGTGCCCCCTCTCAGCGGCCTGCCGCGCGCTCCGTTCGAGATCACGCCCGAGCAGCAGGAGATCCGGCGGACCTGCCGCGACTTTGCCGCGAACGAGATCCGCCCGATCTCGCTGGCGGTCGACGAGGGCGACACCGAATTGCCGCGGGAAGTATGGAACCGCGCAGCCGAGGTCGGCCTGACCTCGTTCATGCTGCCCGAGCCACTCGGTGGCGGCGGCATGACCGACTGCCTTACGGGATGTCTGGTCCAGGAGGAGCTGTCTCACGGGTGCGCGGGAATCGGCAACCTGATCACCTCGAACGGCTTCTTCGCGGAACCCGTGCTCGCCCTCGGGAGCGAGGATCAGCAGCGCCGCTGGCTCGAGCCGCTCACGGGCGAGCGTCCTCCGCTCACCGCGCTCGCCGTAACGGAGCCCGAGACGGGCTCCGACGTTGCGTCGATGCGGACGACCGCCCGCCCGAGCGATGGCGGCTATGTGCTGAACGGCCAGAAGAGCTGGATCTCCAACGGCGGCGTGGCGGACTACTACGTCGTGTTCGCCACCGTGGCGCCGGGCAGCGGCTACCGCGGCGTGACCGCCTTCGTCGTCGCGCGCGAGGACGACGGGTTCTCCTGGGGACCGCCGATGCGCAAGATGGGCCAGCGCGCGATCATCAGCACCGAGCTCTTCCTCGACGAGGTGTCGGTGGCGGCCGACCGGCGACTGGGCGAGGAGGGCGACGGGTTCCGCGGACTGATGCAGACCTTCGATCGGTCGCGCGTCACACTGGGCGCATCCACCACCGGCCTCGCTCGCGCCGCGCTCGAGTACGCGACGGCCTACGCTCGCACGCGGGTCCAGTTCGGGAAGCCGATCGCGGAGCACCAGGCGGTCTCCTTCCGGCTCGCCGACATGGCGCTCAGGGTGGATGCCGCGCGACTGCTCGTGTGGCGCGCCGCCCGGCTGCTCGACGCGGGCGAGCGCTCGACCGCCGAGGCCGCGATGGCAAAGCTGTATGCCTCCGAGACAGCGATGTGGTGCACGTGGGCGGCGGTCCAGACGCTCGGCGGCTGGGGGTATTCGCGCGAGCATCCCGTCGAGAAATGGATGCGGGACGCCAAGCTCGAGGAGATCGAGGAGGGCACCTCGGATATCCAGCGGCTGGTTATCGCGCGCGAGCTCCTGCGCGACTAGAGAGCGACGAAGTCACCATATTGCAGGTTGTCGACAATCTGAGATAAAGCGGGTATCGTGCCCAGCCGAGCGACCTGCCGCTGAGTGAACCCAGACGTCTTCATCACCTGTGCCGTGACGGGGGCCGGGGCCACCGCGGACAAGAGCGAGCTTGTCCCGGTGACGCCGAGACAGATAGCGGACGCCGCGATCGAGGCCGCCCGGGCCGGTGCCGCGGTCGTACACATACACGTGCGCGACCCAGCGACTGGCAGGGGCGCGCGTGACCCGGCGCTCTACCGCGAGGTCGTCGAGCGGATCCGCTCGTCGGACGTGGACGCCGTGCTCAATCTCAGCGCCGGGATGGGCGGCGACCTCGTGCTCGGCGGCGACGAGACTCCGCTGCCGCTCGACCCGGACGGGACCGACATGGCGGGTGCCGCTGAGCGGCTCGCGCACGTCGAAGAGCTCATGCCCGAGATCTGCACGCTCGACTGCGGCAGCATGAACTTCGCGGCCGGCGGCGACTATGTGCTCGTGAACACGCCGGGGATCCTGCGGGCGATGGCCGGCAGGGTGCAGGAGCTCGGCGTCCGTCCCGAGCTCGAGGTGTTCGACAGCGGGCACCTCGTACTGGTCAAGGAGCTGATCGGCGAAGGGCTGATCGACGACCCGGTGCTCATCCAGCTGTGCATGGGCATCCCCTACGGTGCGCCGGACGACCCCACGACGCTCATGACGATGGTCGGCCGGCTGCCGGACGGCTGCGTTTTCTCGGCGTTCTCGATCGGCCCGATGCAGCTGCCGTACGTAGCGATGGCGGCGCTGGCGGGCGGCAACGTGCGCGTCGGCCTCGAGGACAACATCTATCTCTCGCGCGGGGTCCTCGCAACCAACCGCGACCTGGTGGAGCGCGCGGTGACGATCCTCGAGTCGATGAACGCCCGCGTGCTCGGCCCCGATGAGGTGCGGACGAGGCTCCAGCTGCGGCGCCATGGCTGAGCTCCCTGATGCGCGACCGCGGAGCGTCGCGCTGCTCGGTGGTGGTGTGATCGGCGGCGGCTGGGCGGCGCGCTTTGTGCTGAACGGCGTCGACGTCCGGCTGTTCGATCCCGACCCGGAGGCCGGCCGCAAGGTCGACGCCATGATCGCGGGCGCGCGTCGTGCGTACCGCAAGCTCACGCTGGCGCCGCTCCCCGCCGAGGGAGCGCTCTCGCTGGCGGCGAGCATCGACGAGGCGGTCGAGGGCGCCGACTTCGTCCAGGAAAGCGCCCCCGAACGCGAGGACGTGAAGCGCCGGCTGCTCGCCGGCGCATGCCTCGCCGCGGATCCGGGCGTAGTGTTCGCGTCGTCGACGTCCGGTCTCCTGCCCTCGCGGCTCCAGGCCGACATGGAGCACCCCGAGCGGCTCACCGTCGGACACCCGTTCAACCCCGTCTACCTGCTTCCGCTGGTCGAGCTGTGCGCCGGCGAACGGACGTCGGCGGACACCGTCGAGCGCGCCGCGGCCGTCTACCGGTCGGTCGGAATGCGTCCGCTCGTGCTTCGCAGGGAGGTCGAGGGATTCGTGGCGGACCGCCTGCTCGAGGCGCTCTGGCGCGAGGCGCTCTGGCTCGTGCGCGACGACGTGGCGACCGTCGACGAGATCGACGATGCGATCCGCTACGGCGCTGGGCTGCGCTGGTCGTTCCTGGGGACGTTCCTGACGTACCGGATCGCCGGCGGCGAGGCCGGCATGCGCCACTTCATGGCGCAGTTCGGGCCGACACTGCGCCTTCCCTGGACGAAGCTCACCGACGTGCCCGAGCTGACCGACGGGCTGATCGACAAGATCGTCGCCCAGTCCGACGCGCAGGCGGGCGACCGGTCGATCGGCGAGCTCGAGGAGCTGCGTGACGACTGCCTCGTCGCCGTCATACAGGGGCTACGTACCCACCGTGTGGGCGCGGGCGCCGTGCTCGACGACTACGAGCGCGCGCTACTCAGCTCCGCGCACACCAGGCGGATGGCTGACGGCGACGACGCCTACTCCCCGCTCCGGCTGCACAGCGCACGGGTGCTGTCCGAATGGGTCGACTACAACGGCCATGCGCACGAGAGCCGCTACCTCCAGGTGGTCGGCGACGCGACCGACGCGCTCCTGAGCTACATCGGGGTCGATGCCGCCTACCTCGCGGCCGACGGCAGCTACTACACGGTGGAGACGCACCTGTCGCATCTGCACGAGGCTCTCGCCGGCGACCGCCTCGAGGTCACGACCCAGGTGCTCGGCTTCGACGACAAGCGCCTGCACGTCTTCCACGAGCTGCACCGCTCCGGCGACGACGTCCTGCTCGCCACCGCGGAGCAGATGCTCGTGCACGTCGACACCGTCGCCGGCCGCGCCCAGCCCGCGGGCGCCGAGGTCCTCAGCCGGGTCGCGAAGCTAGCCGCCGCGCACTCTCGCCTCCCGAAGCCCGAGCGCGCCGGTCGAGCGATCAGCATCCCGGCACGAAGCAACCAAACAGGAGTGTGACGCTTTGGATCTGACCCTCAGCGCCGAGCAGGATGACCTCCGTGCCCGCGCCCGCGCCGTCGCGGCCGGGATCATGGCGCACGAGCAGCAGTGCGAGGAGCAGAACGGCCTCCCGCCCGAGACACACGCCGAGATTGCGGCGCTGGTCCGCGCGCATGCGCTGAACGCAATCAACATGCCGGTCGAGTGGGGCGGCCAGGGGCTGAGCATCCTGGACCAGGTTCTCGTCCAGGAGGAGCTGGGGCAGCTCACCAATGCGCTGTGGGACACGGTCTGGCGGCCCGCGAACGCCCTGCGGGCCTGCACGCCCGCCCAGCGTGACGAGTACCTGCTTCCGGCCATACGCGGCGACCGGCGTGACTGCTTCGCCGTCACCGAGGAAGGCGCCGGCTCCGATCCGTCGCTGATCACGACAACCGCCGAGCGCGTCGACGGCGGCTTCCGGATCGACGGCGAGAAGTGGTTCGTGACCGTGGGCGACGTGGCCGACTTCGTCCTCGTGCTGGCGCTCGTACTCCCTGAGCGCGCGCCGACCCTGTTCCTGGTCGACAAGAACCTGCCGGGGGTGCGCGTGCTGCGCACGCCGCGCTACATGCACACCTTCGTCTTCGAGCATCCCGAGTTCGGCTTCGACGACGTGCAAGTGCCTGACAGCGCGGTGCTGGGCGATGTCGGCGGCGGCTACGACCTCACGCGCGACTGGTTCGTCGAGGAGCGCCTCATGATCGCGGCGCGCGCGGTCGGCGCCGCGGAACGGGCGCTCCGCTCGGCGGTGGACTGGGCGCGCACGCGAGAGCAGTTCGGCCGAGTGATCCTCGACCACCAGCTGATCCAGGGCATGGTGGCCGACAGCGTGGTCGAGATCGCCACCAACCGGGCGCTTGTCCGGCAGGTCGCATGGGAGGCGGACCACGGTCTCGACCGCCGCCTGCTGCACGCCAAGGCGGCGGTGGTCAAGCTCTCGGCGTCGGAGGCCGCCGGTCGGGTGGTCGACCGATCGCTGCAGATCCACGGCGGCCGCGGCTACATGCGCGAGAACCCATGCGAGCGCCTGTATCGTGATCTGCGCGTGGACCGTATCTGGGAGGGCACGTCCGAGATCCAGCGGGTGATCATCGCCAACGAGGTGACGAAGCGCGGGCTGGACGGGATGCTCTCCCACGGCGCCGCGCCCGGACTCATGGCCGAACCGGCAGGCAGATGAGCGGCCTCGCTGCCGGAGAGCGGGAGCGGGCGCACCGCGATCGAGTCGGCGGGCCCGTGATCGACATCGACGTTCACGAGATGCTCACCTCGGTATCCGAGCTCGCGCCCTATCTCGAAGAGCCGTGGCGGTCGCGCATCACGATGCCCGACGGCTGGCAGGGCCTGCCGGGGTTCCCCTACTCGTATCCACAGATCGGGGGCCTCGCGCGGGCCGACGCCGTTCTCGAAGGCGGCGCGCCCGCGGGATCGAGCTACGAGCGAATGCGCGAGCAGGTGCTCGACGCCTACCCGATCGAGCACGCGATCCTCACCGGGCTGTTCCACCCGACCGACGTCGGCGTGCAGCCGGAGTTCGCGGTCGCGCTCGCGAGCGCGTACAACGACTGGCTGGTCGACAACTGGCTTCGCAAGGACGAGCGCCTGCTCGGCTCGATCGCCGTCGCCGCCCAGTACCCGGACGCGGCTGCCCGCGAGATCGACCGCCTCGGGGCGCACGAGCAGGTCGTGCAGGTGATGCTGCCGGCCACCTCGCGCGATGTGCTCGGCCGGGCTTTCTACACGCCGCTCTTCGAAGCCGCCGTTCGCAACGATCTCGTCGTCGGCTTCCACCAGACGAACGACACCCACACCGCGGTCGGGCTGCCGCCCTACTACATCGAGTGGCACACGGCGATCTCGCAGGTGTGGCAGTCGCAGCTGATCGGCCTCGTCTTCAATGGCATGTTCGACCGCCTCCCCGAGCTGCGGGTCGCGATGATCGAAGGCGGCTGGACATGGCTGCCGAGCCTGCTCTGGCGACTCGACCTGAACTACCGCAGCCTGCGTCGCGAGGTGCCGTGGGTCAAGCGCATGCCGAGCGAGTACGTGAGGGAGAGCGTCGGATTCTCGTCGCAGCCGATGGAGTATCCGGACGATCCGCGCGACCTGTACCGGATATTCGAGATGGTCGGCACCGATCGCTTCCTCATGTTCGCCACCGACTATCCGCACTGGGACTTCGACGCGCCCGACCGCGCCATACCTCACACCTTCCCGGCGGACGTGCGGCGCAAGGTCCTGCACGACAACGCGGCCGACTTCTACCGGCTGCGCTGACGGGCCGATGAGCGAGCGCCATGTCGTCTGCGCCGTGAGCGAGCTCCGGCCGGGCGAGTCCCGCGTGGTCTCGGCCGGGACGCGCGAGCTGCTCGTGGTCCGCACCGGCGACGAGAGCTTCACCGCCGTCCCGAATGTCTGCCCGCACCAGGGCGCGCGCCTCTCGGACGGACGCGTGGAGCGCATCTGGACGGCGGGCGACGGGCGCGTGCACGAAACGCTCGAGCGGTTCGCGGTCGTATGCCCATGGCACAACTTCGAGTTCGACCTGTCCACGGGCTGCCGTCCGTACGCGGACGCGGAGCAGTGCCGCCCACGCCTCAGGCGCCACGAGCTGCTGGTCGAGGGCAAGGACGTCGTCCTCTACGTCTGACGCGCTTCCCCGCGCAGCAGGACCCGGGCGTCGAGCCCGACCGCACCGTCCGGCAGGGCGAGCAGCGGGTTCACCTCGAGCTCCGCGATCTCGGGGTGCGCGGCGGCGACGCGCGACAGCGCCGCAACGGCGGAGGCGGCGGCGTCGAGGTCGGCCGGCGGGCGCCCGCGTGCCCCGAGGAGCAATGGCGCCGAGCGCAGCGAAACCAGCAGCTCGCGAGCCGTCGGCTCGTCGACCGGGGCGAGCGCGACGGCCGTGTCGCGCAGGAGCTCCGTGAACACGCCGCCGAGGCCGACCAGCGCCACCGGCCCGAAGCGGGCGTCCCAGCGGACTCCCGCAATCAATTCGACGCTGTCGCCGAGCGGCGCCATGCGCTCGACCACCACGGCCGGCGGCGCCACCCGGCCGCGCAGGCGGGCGAACGCGGCCTCCACCGCGCGCTCCTCGCGCAGACCGAGCACCACGCCGCCGGTATCCGACTTGTGGAGGGTCCCGAGCGCCTTCATGACCACCGGGTAGCCGAGCTCGGCCGCCGCCGCCACCGCGGTCGCCGCGGTGGATACGACGCGGGCGGGCTCGAACGGCACGCCGCCTGCCGCGAGTAGCTCGCGGGCGTCCATGTAGCTCGCGGCCGCGATCGGTTCGGCCGGCGACGGCAGAGCGGGCACGCCGCGTGGATCGCGTCCCGCGCGGTCGGCCAACCCGGCGAGCACGCCGACGGCCCGCTCGATCGTGCCGTACACCGGCACGCCGCGCCGCCGCAGCGACTGGGCCGCCGCACCGTTCGGATGCATCGTCTGCACGACGAGCGGACGGCCGCTGCGCTCGACGGCGTCGGCCAGCGCCTCCGCCGCGGCCGCCTCACCGCGGCTGAGCGCCTCGGCGTAGTCCGTGTAACCGCCGAAATAGCCGGACATCAGCACGGCGTCGACCTCGCCGGACTCGAGCGTCGCTCCCGCCGTGCGGTCATAGCTGTGGACGTCGCTCTCGCCGCCGCCCGCCAGGTCGATCGGGTTGGCCACCGCAGCGGTCGGGGGCAGGCCGGCCCTCAGCCTCTGCCGAAGCTCGGCGCTGAGCGCGGGCAGCTCCAGCCCAGCCGCCCTCGAGAGCGCGGCGGCGACTCCGCCGTGGCCGCCGCCGTCGGTGAGCACGGCGAGGCGCCGGCCGCGCGGCGGTCCCGCGCCCAGCAGCCCCTGGGCGAGGTCCACGAGCTCCTGCGGCGCGAGCACGCGGTGCATCCCGGCGGCGTCGCAGGCCGCGTTGATCGCGGGACCGTCGCTCGCAAGCGCACCTGTGTGCGAGCGCACGGCGCGAGCGGCAGCCTCCGAGTGCTCGACCGCGAGCAGGACGATCGGCTTGCCAGCCCGGATTGCGATCTCGGCGGCGCGGGCGAATGCCCGCCCGTCGCGAAAGTCCTCGAGGTAGATCGCGATCAGCTCCGTGCCGTCGTGCTCGGCGAGGTCCTGGATCAGCTCGGCCGCCTCGAGGTCCGCCTGGTTGCCGAGCGACACGAATCGAGAGAAGCCAAGCCCCGCCGCCTCCGCGAGCGCGCCGATCTCGAGCGCGAGGTTCCCGCTCTGCGAGAGAAGCCCGATCGAGCCGCGCGGCAGGTCGTTCGGGACCAGCTCGAGCTCCGCGGCGGCGTCGAAGATGCCGAGGCAGTTCGGCCCGAGCAGGATCACGCCCGCCTCGCGGGCGCGGTCGGCGAGCGCGATCTCGCGGGCGCCGCCGGCGTCGCCGTCCGCCGAGCCGGCGGTGATCACGACGACGGCTCGGGTGCCGGCGGCGATCGCCTCGTCCATCGCCCGCTCGAGCGCGGCCGGCGGCACCGCCAGCACGGCGAGGTCGGGCGTCTCGGGCAGGTCCGACAGTGCGCGGTGGGCGCGTCTGCCCATGACCTCGCCGCCGCGATGGTTGACCAGGTACACGGATCGCCGCGATGCCCCGCGAAGCGCGCGACGCGCGAGCCAGTTCCCCCACTTGACCGGGTCGTCGGAGGCGCCCACGACGGCTACCGATGCCGGCTCGAAGAGCGGCGTCAGGTCGCGCCGGGGAGCCAGGCGCCGCGGCGAGCTACTGCGAGCCGTCACCACCGTCGCGGCTCCCGGCGTCGTCGCTCGTGCGATCGAGCTCCTCGCCGATCAGGCGGGCGGACAGGCGGAGGTGCTCGATGACGTAGTCGGGCGCGCGCGGGTCGCGCTGCTCGATCGCGTCGAAGAGGCGCTCGTGGTCGCTGACATAGTCCGACCAGGGGTATGCCGGGTGGTGGCGCAGCAGCATCCGCGTCTCAGCGGCGAGCGTCTCATGCGCGCGCCTCAGGCGCGGGCTGCCGGCCAGGCGCACGAGCTCCTCGTGAAAGCCGATGTCGGCCTCGATCGTCTCGTCGGTGACGCGGTCGTGCCCGCGCGCCGCGGTCCGCAGGTCGTCCATGGCGGCGCGAAGCGACCCGAGATCCGGCGCCGGCTCGGACTCGACGGCCAGCCGGGCCACCCCGGCCTCGATCGCCTCGCGCGCTACGTAGACATCGAGCCGGTCGGCGAGCGACATGACGCGGACGAACGCACCGCGGTGCAGCTCGTAGTCGACGAGGCCTTCCTGCACCAGCTGCCGGACCGCCTCGCGCACGGCGCTTCGCCCTGTCCCGAGCGCCCGCGCGAGCGCCACTTCGCGGAGCGCTTCGCCCTGCGGGATGCGGCCGTCGACGATCGCCTCACGCAGCTCATTCAGAACCTGCTCGGTGGTCGAGGCTCTGTCGACCGTTCCCAATCGCCAGTTGTGCGAGCTTGCGGGCATCTGTAGATTGTCGACAACCTACAGGAGTAGGTCAAGGACCGAGCGGCGTGGCATCACGATCTACCACCAAGCGGACCCGGCGCATCGAGCCGCGCCCGACGCTGGAGCTCGTAGAGGTCGGCGCCGCCGCGGACGTACTTCCGCGACCCCTCCGCGCCCGGCTCGAATGCCCACGAGCTCGCCGCGCCCTCGCGGAGGCCGCTCATCACGAGCCGCCGCTCGCGCTGGCTCGCGAGGACGCGCCGGGTGAGCCCGTCGGGGTCCCAGTGGCGGGCGAGCTCGTCCCGGAGCGCGTCGACGGTTTCGGCGTGCTTCGGGTCGTCCGCGAGGTTCACGAGCTCGGCCGGGTCGTCGGCGAGGTCGTAGAGCTGATCGGGATCGTGCGGGCAGGCGATGAGCTTGTACCTGCCTCGGCGCACCATCACGGCCGGCGCGTTCACCCCCTCAGCCAGGTACTCCGCCGGGACGGCACGCGGCCTGCTCTCCGCGTCGCCGGTCATCAGGCCGACGACGCTCGTCCCGTCGAGCTCCTCGGTGTGCTCGGCCGGCCAGGGAGTGCCGGACAGCTCGAGGAGCGTCGGGGCGACATCCAGCTGCGACACGGGGTCGGCGACGCGGCGAGAGGCGCCGCCGGGCATGCGGACGATCAGCGGCACGCGCGCCGAATGCTCGAAGAACGACATCTTGTACCAGAGGCCCCGCTCTCCGAGCATCTCGCCGTGGTCGGCGGTGAAGGCCACGATCGTGTCCGTGTCGAGCGCCGTATCTCGCAGCGCGGCGAGCACTTCTCCTACGCGCTCGTCGAGGTAGCTGATCGCGGCGTAGTAGCCGTGCCGCGCGGCGCGGAGCTGGTCCGGGCTGAGGTCCACCTCGTCGACGCCGCACATAGCGCGCAGCCGGCGGCTGTGCGGATCGGCTTCGTCAAGAGGCATCAGAGGGACGCTGGGCAGGTCGATCGCCTCGCGGTCGTACAGGTCCCAGTAGCGCGAGCGGAGCTCCCACGGATCGTGCGGATTCGAGAAAGACACGACCAGGAAGAAGGGCCGCTCGCCGTCCTCGCGGGCGAGGTCGAAGATCTTCCGCACCGCGCGAAAGGCGACCTCGTCGTCGTAGTCCTGCTGCATGCTCGCGACGGAGACCGCGGGCTCCAGCACGCTCTCCATCGTGTGGTACCAGGGCAGCTGCTCGCGGGCCGGCAGCCGCCAGTCCGGCGTCCAGTCCAGGTCGCCGGGATAGATGTCGGCCGTAAGGCGCTCCTCGAAGCCGTGGAGCTGATCCGGCCCGACGAAGTGCATCTTGCCGATGAGCCCGGTGTAGTAGCCGTGGGCGCGGAGCTGGTGAGTGATCGTGGGCAGCGCCGCGGGCATCTCAGCCGCGTTGTCGAACACGCCGCTGCGCGACGGAAGCCGAGCGGACAGGAGCCCTGCGCGCGACGGCGCGCACAGCGGGGCCGGGCAGTACGCGCTCTCGAAGACGGCCGCGCCCTCCGCGAGCGCGGTCAGGTTCGGTGCGCGGACGGCGCCATGCCCGTAGGCGGGCAGCCACCCCGCGGCGAGCTGGTCGGCCATGACGAGCAGCACGTTGCGGCGAGGCGCGTCCATGAGGCGAGCAATCTAGCGGCGTCCCGGGGACCACCGGCGCTGCCCTTGACCGCACGGTGGCGACCTTCGAGTATGGAACCGAGAATTGGGGAGGGAGAGCATGGTCTGGCTGGATGAGGAGCTCACGCGACGAGAGGTGATTCGCGCGGGAGCGGCAGGCGGCCTGGCGCTGGGTGCCGGCGGCGTGCTGGCCGGCTGCCTCGGCGGCGACGACGACGACAACGCGGCGACGCCACAGGCGCAGCCGGGCGACTTCCGCCGTGGCGGCACGCTCCGCGTGGGCGCGACCGGCGGCGGAGCCGAGGACACCGTGGACGGGCACAAGCCGACCTCAGATCCCGACATCATGCGCACGTGGCAGCTGTTCGAGCCGCTCGCCGTCCGGAACGCCGCGTTCACCAAGCTCGAGATGGTGCTGGCGGAATCGCTCGAAGCCGAGGCGAACAAGGCGGACATATGGACCGTGCGCCTGAAGCCGGACCTCGAGTTCCACAACGGCAAGACCGTGACCGCGGACGATGTGATCTTCTCGCTGCAGCGCATCCTCGACCCGAAGGACCCCAAGGTCGGCGCTGCCTCGATCGGATACATCGACGCCAAGGGGCTCAAGAAGATGGACGCGCGGACGGTGCGGATCCCGCTCAAGTTCGCGAACTCGAGCTTCCCCGAGGACATCGGGCAGTACTTCAACAACATCGTGCCGACGGACTTCGACCCAAAGAACCCGGTCGGCACGGGCGCGTTCAAGTACCAGAGCCTCAAGCCCGGAGAGCAGAGCACGTTCGTCCGCTTCCCGAACTACTGGCGCAAGGGCGAGCCCTACGTCGACGAGCTCGTGATCATCGACTTCACCGAGCCGACGGCGAAGGTCAACGCGCTGGTCGGCGGCCAGGTCGAGGCGATCAACAACGTCCCGTTCGGTCAGCTCTCGAGCATCCAGGGCAACGGCAACCTGCGCGCCGTGGTCTCCGAGACCGGCTCCTGGCAGCCGTTCACGATGCGGGTGGACGCGGATCCGTTCAGCGACAACCGCGTGCGCCAGGCCATGCGGCTGCTGGTCGACCGCGAGCAGATGGTGCAGCAGGTGCTGAGCGGCCAGGGCCGGATCGCCAACGACCTCTACGCGCCGTACGACGAGTGCTACGCCGACGACTTGCCGCAGCGCCAGCAGGACCTCGAGCAGGCAAAGTCGCTGCTCAAGCAGGCCGGTCAGAGCGATCTGCGCGTCGAGCTCGTCACGGGCGACATCTTCCGTGGCGTGGTCGAGGCGGCGCAGGTGTTCGCCGAGCAGGCCAAGGGCGCCGGCGTGCAGGTCAAGGTCCGCAAGGTCGACACGGGCACGTTCTACGGCGACAACTACCTGTCCTGGCCGTTCGCTCAGGACTTCTGGGCGACGCGCACCTATCTGACCCAGGTGGCGCAGGGGAGCCTGCCCGACTCGCCCTTCAACGAGACGCACTGGAAGGACGAGCAGTTCCAGAAGCTGATCCGCCAGGCGCGGGGAGAGCTCGACGATGGCAAGCGCTGCGACCTGCTTCACGAGGCGCAGAAGCTCGAGTACGACCAGGGCGGCTACATCATCCCGTACTTCTCAAACTCAATCGACGCCCACAGCTCGAAGATCGGAGGGATCCAGGAGGCAAAGTCGGGGTTCACGCTCGGCAACTACCAGCTGCGCTCCGTGGGCTTCCTCAAGTAAGTCATGACAACCAGGCTCGTCCTGCGCCGCCTCGCCCTCGCGCTGTTGACGCTGTGGCTGGTGTCGCTGCTCGTCTTCGCGGCGACACTGGCGCTGCCGGGCGATGCGGCGCAGGCGATCCTGGGGCGCGAGGCGACGCCCGACCGCCTGGCCGCGCTCCGCGACCAGCTTCACCTCGACGAGCCCGTCGTGACGCAATACCTCAAGTGGCTCGGCGGGATCGTGACCGGGGACCTCGGCAACTCGGCGGCGACTCAGGCCCCAGTCGGCGAGCTCCTCTCCGATCGGGTGGGGAACTCGCTGTTCCTGGTCTTGATCTCGGCCGCGGTCGCCGTCCCGCTGTCGATCATGGTCGGCGTCTGGACCGCGATGCGCCGCGATCGTCCGGTCGACCACGTCGTCTCGACGGCCTCGCTCATCCTGGCCTCGCTGCCGGAGTTCGTGATCGGCATCGCGCTGATCCTCCTGTTCGCGACGCAGGTGTTTCACGCGTTCCCCGCCGTATCGCTGCTCGGGCCCGGCGAGAAAGCCTGGGACGATCCGAAGGTGGTGGTGCTGCCTGCTGCGACGCTGGTGCTCGCCGTCGTGCCCTACATCAGCCGCATCATGCGCGGCTCCATGGTCGAGGTCCTCGAGAGCGAGTACGTGACCATGGCCACGCTGAAGGGCCTGCCGAGACGGACGGTCATCTGGCGTCACGCGGTCCCGAACGCGATCGTGCCGGCCATCCAGGTGACCGCGCTTCAGCTCGCCTACCTGGCCGGCGGCGTCGTCGTGGTGGAGTTCGTGTTCTCGTATCCGGGCATCGGCGCCGCGCTCGTGGAGGCGGTCGGCAACCGCGACATGCCGGTGGTACAGGACGTGACCATGCTGGCGGCGGGCATCTACGTCGGGCTCAACATCCTGGCCGACGTGGCGACCATCCTCGTGACGCCGAAGCTGAGGACGGCCGGGCGATGAGCGATCAGACGGTCGAGCGCGCCGCCGACCTGCTCGAGCAGCCGCCCACGCTGATCCCGACCGCGCCCGCCCGCGCGCGCTTGGCGTTGGTGGCCGACGCGCTGCGCCTCGGGCGCACGCGGTTCGGGCTCGCCATCGTCGCCCTGCTCGTGCTCATCGCGCTGGCCGGGCCGCTCGTGGCGCCCCATTCGCCGACCGAGTTCGTGGGGATCCCGAACAGCAAGCCGTCGGGCGACGCGATCTTCGGCACGGACGCGCTCGGCCGCGACGTACTCAGCCGGTTCCTGCACGGCGGCCGGACGGTGCTGTGGCTCTCGGCCGCGGCGACGCTGCTCGGCATCGTCGTGGGCGTCGTCGTGGGCCTCATCGCCGCGTACTCCCGCAACTGGCTCGACGACGTCCTGATGAGGAGCAACGACGTCCTGCTCGCCTTCCCGCAGATCATCTTCGTCCTGCTCGCCGTGTCCGCGATCGGCCCGAAGCTGTGGCTGATCGTCCTGACGGTGGGACTGACGCACGCCCCGCGCGTCGCGCGCGTGATTCGCGGCGCGGCGCTCGAGGTCGTGGAGCGCGACTTCGTGAAGAGCGCCGAGGTCGTCGGCGAGGCCCGCTGGAGAATCGTCTTCGCGGAGGTGCTGCCCAACGTCACGAGCCCGCTGCTGGTCGAGGTCGGGCTCCGGATGACCTACTCGATCGGCCTTGTCGCCGGCATCAGCTTCCTCGGCTTCGGCCTCCAGCCCCCGTCCGCCGACTGGGGCCTGATGATCAACGAGAACCGGCTCTCCATCACCGTGCAGGCGTGGTCCGTGCTGCTGCCGGTGATCGCGATCGGGCTCCTGACCGTCGGGACGAACCTCGTCACCGACGGCCTGTCGCGCGCGCTGGCCGGGATCGACCGGCAGGCGGACTCGTGAGCGCGCCCGTCGTCGCGGTGTCGGACCTGCGGGTCGAGCTGCTGGGCTCGGGCGTCGACATAGTCGACGAGATCGGGCTGCAGATCCACGCGGGCGAGGTGCTCGGCCTGGTCGGCGAGTCGGGCTCGGGCAAGACCACGGTCGGCATGGCGCTCCTCGGCCACGTTCGCCGCGGGGGCAAGGTGGGCGGCGGCGCCATCACGATCGACGGGCGAGACCTCGGTGCGCTTCGCGGCGAGGAGCTGCGCCGCCTGCGCGGGGGCGTCGTGTCGTACATCCCCCAGGATCCCGGCACGGCGCTGAATCCCGCGCTGCGCATCGGCACCCAGCTGGCCGAGGTGCTGGAAGCCCACGCATCTGGCTGGAGCGAGGACGAGCGCCGGGAGCGGGTGCGCGAGGCGCTCTCCGAGGTGGCGCTGCCCTCGGATGAGGTCTTCCTGAAGCGCTATCCGCACCAGCTCTCGGGTAGCCAGCAACAGCGGGTGGCGATCGCCATGGCGTTCGCGAACCGTCCGAAGGTGATCGTCTGCGACGAGCCCACCACCGGCCTGGATGTGACGACCCAGGCGCGCGTGCTCGAGACCGTGCGCGACCTATGCCGGAGCCACCAGGTGGCGGCTCTGTACGTCACCCACGACCTCGCCGTGGTGGCCGAGCTCGCCGACCGGGTCGCGGTGATGTACGCCGGGCGGATCGTGGAGAGCGGGCCGCGCGAGGCGATCTTCTCGGCGCCGCGCCACCCATACACGCGGCGACTCTTGCGAGCGGTGCCGGACATCGCGGGCAAGCGGACGGTGATCGGCATCCCGGGACGCGCGGCGCTGCCGGGTAGCAGGCCGGAGGGGTGTTTCTTCCATCCGCGCTGTCCGCTCGCGGACGACGAGTCGCGCAGCGCGTTCCCGCCGGTGACCGAGCTCGGCGGCGGTCACACGGTGCGCTGCTTCCACCACGCGGAGGCGGTGCAACGCGCGGAGCCGGAGGGCGCGGGGCAGCTCGGGCCGCGGACGGTCGGCGAAGAGCTGATGCTTACCGTGCGCGACCTGGACGCCCACTACGGAGCCAGCCACGCCCTCTTCCGCATCGACCTCGACGTCCACCGTGAGGAGTGCCTGGCGCTGGTGGGCGAATCCGGTAGCGGAAAGACGACGCTTGCGCGCTCCGTGTCGGGGCTCCACAGCGACTACACCGGCCAAGTGCGGCTGCGCGACGACCCGCTGCCCCAGGCCGCCCGCCGCCGTAGCCGGAACGCGCGCAAGGAGATCCAGTACATCTTCCAGAACCCGTACGCCTCGCTTAACCCGAGGCGGACGATCGGCCAGTCGATCGGGCGTCAGCTCCAGCTCTTCTATCCCGGCTCGCGCGCGGACACCGGGCAGCGCGTCGCCGAGTGCCTCGAGCGCGTGGCGCTCTCCTCGAGCGCGGCCAGCCGCTTCCCCGACCAGCTCTCGGGCGGCGAGCGCCAGCGCGTGGCCATCGCCCGCGCCCTGGCGGCGCAGCCCTCGGTGCTGATCTGCGACGAGGTCACCTCCGCGCTGGACGTCTCGGTGCAGGCCGCGATCATCGAGCTGCTCGGCCAACTCCGCAGGGAGATGGGCCTCAGCATGCTGTTCATCACCCACGACCTCGCGCTCATACGGACTATCGCCGACCGCGTGGCGGTGATGAACGAGGGACGCATAGTCGAGGAGGGCCCCGTCGACAAGATCCTCACGGCGCCGACCGCCGACTACACACGCCAGCTGTTGGCCAACACGCCAAGCATCGAGCTCGCGCTCGGCAACGCGCCGCCTACCCCGGCCTCGACCTGAGCCGCGCTCAGCGACGCGCGGGGCAAGGCACCAGACCCTGCGTATTGCTTCGCTCAGCAGGCTGACCCCAAGTCGTCCGTTTGGGGCCGAAACGGTCGGGATCGGCCGATATCGAGCGGCACCTAGTGCGCTCGTCTCGGCAATGACGTGATCCGGCCAATCCCGCTTGGCAAGCGGGATTGGCCGAAAGACCTGCAAATCCGCAGCCTTGCTGGCTCAGCGCGCTGCATACGTCGTGCACGCGGAGTGGGATCGGGGTCAAGGTTGCGGGAGCGGAGCCAGTTGGAACCCGGGACGGGCCGAGGAGCTCGTGATGCGCTGTCGAT
>Ga0126312_10000826_pt1 | contig 19560 bp, 22 predicted proteins | sample Plot104A_FD_92537 | JGI IMG/M metagenome (GOLD analysis project Ga0126312, IMG submission 92537) | Serpentine soil microbial communities from UC McLaughlin Reserve, CA, USA - Plot104A | ecosystem: Environmental > Terrestrial > Soil > Grasslands | place: USA: UC McLaughlin Reserve, Lake County... | reverse complement strand
TGGGCCGTGAAGGACTCGAACCTTCAACCTTGAGATTAAGAGTCTCCTGCTCTACCAGTTGAGCTAACGGCCCTCGGGCGGGATGGTAGCGGCGGGTGCTGAGGCGCTACGGAGTGCTCCCGCCGACGCCCCCGAGAGGGCTCGCGAGCGGATTCGCGCCCGGCGTGGTTGGAGACGGCGCGGTCTTCTGCGCCTTGGCGAGCTGCTTCTTTTGCTTCACGGCCTGCGTGCGGTACTGGTCGAGCTGCTGGCTCACGGCCTTGCGCTGCGACTTCGGCGCCAGGGCGACGGCCTTCTTCGCGGCCTCGTCCCCGCCCGAGATGTCGCCCGCGAAGTAGCGGAACAGCGCCAGGTTCCCGTAAGAGTTCTGGCTCGGCTGGTTGGCCGCGACGATCTCCTGCGTCGTGGCGGCGCCGCTCGGGTCGTTGAGGAGGATGTACGCGTTGACGAGCTGCGCGGCATCCGTGGCGTTTGGCTGCCCCTTGTTGACCTTGAGGTACTTGCTCCAGGCGTCGACCGCGTTTCCGAGGGCGGTGTGGGCGTCCGAGCTGACCGATATCTGTCCGGTCTCCGGGTCCTGGCTTACGCCGGTCTTTCCCTTCTCGTACTCGGCGGTCGCCAGCTTCAGCAGCGCCGAGGTGTCCTTGGGGTTCTTGGCTAGCTGCTGATTCGCGGCCTCTATCTGGGCGTCGTACTGCGAGGTCACCGACTCTTCGCCCGTACTGTCCCCGGTGAGTCCGAGCGCGTCGAAGAGGCCGCCCGGTGCATTCCCGCTGCCGATCGAGAACCCGACGAACCCCACGAGGAAGATCGCCGCCAGCGCCGCGTAGGACACCTGCACGAGTCGCTTGCGCTTGCCGCGAAGGTCGAAGAGCATCGCGTCCAGCCTAGCTGGCGGGGGTCGCCGGGGGCTCGGGCTCCGGTGGTCGCGCGCCCGCCGTCGGAGCCACCAGGCGAGAGAGGAGCAGCGAGAGCTCGAACAACGCCAGGAGCGGGGCGAGCTCGATCAGCATCGTCACCGGATCCGTGCCCGGGAGGAGCATCGCGATGATCGCCAGCGCCAAATAGGCATAGCGGCGATTGCGCGAGAGCTGCTTCGGGGTCACGATCCCCAGCCGCGTAAGGGCAACGACTCCCATCGGGACCTGGAAGACGAGCCCCAGAGTGATGAGCGTGACGATCAGGAAGCTGTAGTACTCGCTGGCCCGCAGCTGAATATCGAACTGATCCTGGTTGAAGTTGAGCAGGAACTTGGTCGCTGCCGGGACCACGACGAAGTAAGAGAAGACGACGCCCGCAATGAACAAGACGGGAACCAGGAGCAGGAACGGCACCACCACGCGCTTCTCCGTGGGCTTTAGCGCGGGCAAGAGGAAGGCGTAGACCTGGTAGAGCAGCACCGGCAGGGCGATCAGGATTCCCGCGTAGATCGAGACCTTGAGCGTCGTCATGAACGGCTCGGTGACCCCGAACGTGGTCGGCTTGGCGACGCCCGCGGGAAGTGGCTTGTTCGCGAGGTCGAGCAGCAGATCGTTCTGCCAGAAGCAGAGGCCGCATGCGACCACGAGCACCGCCACCGAGACGATGATCCGGGTGCGTAGCTCGTCGAGGTGCTCGACGAGGGTCATCCGCTCGTCGAACTTTGCGGCCCGCAGTCGGGGCACTTAGCTTCGGTGGTGCGTTACGACCTCGCCCTCGACGGGCTCCCCGGGGTTCTCCGCGCCCTCGATCTCCTTGGGCGTCGCCGGCTCGTCGTCGTCACCGCCCTTGCCCGAGATCGAGGACCTGAACTCGCGGATGCCCCGGCCCATCGAGCGTCCCAGCTCCGGCAGGCGCTTCGGCCCGAAGATCACCAGGGCGATGATGAGGACGATCGCCAACTCGAGAGGTCCTACGTTCGGCATCCCGGCAGATGGTACTCGGATGGCTTCCGGCGCGGCCGATCCCGTCGCGTTGGGCTATCTCCGGAAGTTGAGATAGAAGCGGCTCGGCGTGGGCTCCGCCTGGCCCTGGTACTTGCTGCCGGCCTCGTCCGAGCCATAGGGGCGATCGACGGGGGAGTCCATGCGCATGAACGAGATCTGCCCGATCGGCATCCCGTAGTAGATCGTCACCGGCAAGTTGGCGACGTTTGAGAGCTCCAGCGTCAGGTTGCCCTCGAATCCGGCATCGACGAATCCGGCCGTCGAGTGGATAAGGAGCCCAAGCCGGCCTAGCGAGCTCTTGCCCTCGAGCCGCGCCACGATGTCGTCCGGCAACCGCACCCGCTCGAGGGTCTGGCCGAGCACGAACTCGCCCGGGTGAAGGATGAAGGGCTCGTTGTCTGCGATCTCGGTCGCCTCGGTCAAGTCATCCATCGGCTGCCGCACGTCGATGAACGGATAGCGGGCGTTGTGAAAGACGCGAAAGCGCCGGTCCACGCGCACGTCGATGCTCGACGGCTGCACCATGGAATCGTTGAAGGGATCAACGACGATCCGCCCCGCTTCGATCTCCGCCTTGATGGTGCGGTCGCTGAGGACCATGCGCGCTGAGTGTATTCGCGGCCGCCGCGGAGCAAGCGCTGTTCGCGGAGTTTGCGGAAGCCCGCTGCGGCAGAGCGGCGGCCTGCTAAAGCATCTGGGAGAGAGCGCCGATAGAGCGTTCGAAGTGGCTGAGCGGCCGACACCGAACGAAGCGGGGGAGCGGTCGCTCGAGCGCGGTCTCGAGCCGAGCGTCTTCGAGACCCGGCTCAGCCCGCCGATCCATCGTCGCAGCGCCGACGTCCACATCTGCCCCGCCTGTAACTCCGATCTCGTGTACCCCACCGACTGGGCCCCCGCGAGCGACCGGCATTGGCACGTGGCGCTCCGCTGCCCCGAGTGCGACTGGAACGGGTCCGGTCGTCACAGCCAGGAGGTCGTCGACCGTCTGGACGAGGCGCTCGACAACGGCACGGAGTCGGTCCTCGAGGATCTCGACCTCCTCGTCCGGGCAAGCATGGAGGACCAGATCGCCCGCTTCGTGGTTGCCTTGAACGCGGACCAGATCCTCCCCGAGGACTTCTGAGGACCCAGGACTCAGCGTCGTAAGTCCCGTCCGCCTGCGCCGAGTCTTAGGAATAGCGCTCGACGACTCCGTCGGCGACGAGCTCGAGGAGCCGGCGGTGGTCGCCGTCGAGCGCCGAGCCGCCCAGGGCCTGCTTGGCCGCATCCACCCGGCCGCGGGCCTCGGACCGCACCGCCTCGAGGGCGCCAGTGGCCGCGATCCGGTCACAGGCGGCCTCCGCCGCGACCTCGTCGAGGCCACGGAGATCGATGTCGGCAAGGGACGGGTCCCGCTCTCGCGCCAGGATCATCGGCAGGGTCACGGTGCCGTCGAGCAGATCCGTCCCGCGCGCCTTGCCCGTCCGCTCACGCGGTCCCGTGACGTCGAGTACGTCGTCAAGGAGCTGGAAGGCGAGCCCGATCTGGAGCCCGAAGGTGGCTAGCGCGTCCTCCTGTCCCTCGCAGTCCGGGGCGCCGGGTCCGGTGCGCCCGATCAGGCACGCGCACTCGAAGAGACGCGCCGTTTTGAGCTCGCAGCGGCGAAGGTAGCGCTCCCGCGCGAGGGTGGAGTCAAACGCGTCGCGACGCTGCGTGAGCTCTCCTAGGGCGAGCGCCACCGAAGCCTTCGACAACAGCTTCACCTGGGGCTCGGCGCCTTCTGTCCCGAGCTCCGCGAAGGCGCGCGAGAAGAGGAGGTCGCCGACGCTCAGTGCCCGCTTGCGCCCGGCCCGAGCCACCACCGTCGGCCGCCCACGTCGCAGGGGCGCCGCGTCGAGGACATCATCGTGAACCAGGGTCGCCATGTGGACGAGCTCGATCGCGGTGGCGGCTCGGATCGCTGCCGCGCCAGCGCCGGCGCCTGCACTCAGCAGGACGAGCAGCGGGCGCAGGCGCTTGCCTCCGGCCACGAGAGTGGCAGCAGCGTCCTCCACGAGCGCCTCGCCGTGCCCGTCCACCAGCGCGCGCAGGCGCTCCTCGACCGCCGCCATCCGTGCCGGAAGCCAGGCGTCCGCGGCCTCGAGCACCATCGTCACCGGCGGTGGGACCGAGGAGCGGTTCACGGGCGGACCCCGGAGTGAATCGCGATGATGCCGCCCGCCAGGAGCAGGTACCGGATGCTAGTCAGGCCAGCCGCCGACAACATCGAGGCCAGGCCATCAGGTCCCGGGAACCCCTTCACCGATTCGGGCAGGTAGGCATAGGCGTCGCGATCGCCCGCGACCGTCCCTAGCACCGGCACGATGCGGTCGAACCACACCGAGTAGAAGGTCGAGAGCGGTCTCGTTCGAGGCCGCGTGATCTCGAGAACCACGAGCCGGCCGCCGGGCCTCAGCACCCGGATCAGCTCGGCCAGCCCCTGCTCCAGGTCCGCCAGGTTTCGCACCCCAAACCCCACCGTAGCCGCATCGAATGAGCCTTCACCGTACGGCAGCTCGAGAACGTCCGCCCACTCGAACCGCACCTGCGACATCCGACGGTCCGCCGCCTTCCGGCGCGCCACCTCGAGCATCTGCTGCGAGAAGTCGCAGCCGATGACGGTTCCCTCGGCGCCGACCCGTTGGGCGAGTGCGAGGGCCAGGTCCCCCGTGCCGCAGCAAGCGTCCAGCGCCGCATCGCCCTGCGAGAGCCCGGCGCGATCGGCGGCGCGCTCGCGCCAGCGATGATGCAGGCCGGCGGTCATCGCCGTGTTCATGAGGTCGTAGACACCGGCGATGCGGTCGAACATCGTGCGCACCTGGGCGGCGAACTGCCCGGATTCGCGCTGGGGAAGTTGTGTTCGGATGGTCGTCATCGCAGCGTCGAGGACGCGAGGGCCTGCTGCGACCTCGTTACCTGAGGGAGGCGAGGAAGTCGGCGACCTCGTTCAGCGTCCGATTCCCGAGGTTCTTGAACGACGGCATGATGCCGGGGCCGGCCTTCAGCGAGCGGAGGATCGCGTTGCGCGGAATGCGGGCGCCGACCTCGGTTAGATCCGGCCCCAAGGTGCCGTTTCCGTTGTCGCCGATCTTGTGGCAGGCCAGGCAGCCCGTCTGGGCGACGACCTCCTTGCCGGCCTCGTATTGGGCCGGCACCTGGAGGTCGATCTCGGACGGCGGACCGGCGTTCGCTCCCGTGTAGGTGAGATACGCCATCGTCACCAGGGTGAGGAACAGCGCCGCCATCGCGATCGGTCGGCGCTCCGGCCGCCGCTCCGGCCCGCGGTCGTAGAAGGGGAGCAGGAGGAGCAGGACCATGGCGATCGTCGGGATGCCGATCGTCGCCACCGGCGTCAGCTCGTAGGGCTTGATCACGCGCAGGATCTCGAAGAGGAAGAAGAAGTACCACTCGGGACGCGGCGTGTACGTGGTGGTCGTCGGATCGGCCTTCGGTCCCAGCTCGGCGCCAAGCACGAGGGACATCACCGCGATCACCAGGACGACGATCAGGAACATCGTCGAGTCCTTCAGCACGGCGTACGGGAAGAAGGGCTTGCCCTCCTTCTTCAACAGCTCGTAGTCGCGAAGGTACGCCTCCTTCTCGGCGCGATTCACGTCATCTTCTCCTTCGCACCTGGTCCGTCATCCAGCTACTTTCATGAGCTCGGTACTCAGAGTCGCTCCCGCCTGAGGATCGCCATCCGGCGCTTCGGCTCCAGCCACGGAGGCGCCGTGGTTCCGAGCTTGACGACGAGGTAGAGGTGGGCGCCGATCAGAGCGATGATCAGGCCGGGAACGAGAAGCATGTGGATCGCGTAGAACCGTGCGAGGGTGTTGGGCCCAAACTCGGCTCCGGCGCGCAGGAAGTCGCTCAGGTACGGACCGAGCAGGGGGCCGGTGCCGTTGATGTTCACGCCGACGATGGTCGCCCAGAACGAGCGCTGGTCGAAGGGCAGCAGGTAGCCGGTGAAGCCCATGACCATGGTCAGGATCAGGAGCACCACCCCGATCACCCAGTTCAGCTCGCGGGGGTACTTGTACGCGCCGAAGATGAACGTGCGCGCCATGTGGAGAAAGATCACGATGATCATGACGCTGGCGCCCCACTTGTGCATTCCGCGGACGAACTCGCCCAGGAAGACGTCGTTCGTGAGGTGGGAGATGGATGCATATGCCTGCGTCGGCGAGGGCGTGTAGTACATCGCGAGGAAGACTCCGGTGAGCGCCTGGACAGCGAAGGCGAACAAGGTCGCCGAGCCGAGCGTGTAGAACCAGTTCGTGCCCTTCGGGACCTTGCGGTAGAGCATCCCCGTGAGGAAGCTCGCGCCGCCCGTGCGCTCGTCTAGCCAACCGACGAGATCGGCCGGGGCCTCCCGCAACCGCTCCACTGGGCCCGCGCCGTCGCCACCTGTGCCGGGCTTCTGCGGCTTGCGAAGCGGCGCCGGGATGAGCATCTGAGGGAACTTCATGGACTCCCTAGGGCGGCGGCGGGGTCGAGGGTCGCGGCGGATAGATGATGTTCCAGATCCCCCCCGTGAACTCGCCTGGATCGCGCGCTCGAACCGGATCGAGCTGAGACGTGACGCTGTAGCGCGGGCCGATCTGCACCTGGCCGTTTCGAACGCGCGTCTGGAAGCGGTCGAGGGGACGCACCGGCGGACCGCCGATCACCTTGCCCGCGAAGTCGTAGACGCCGCCGTGGCAGGGGCAGATGAAGTTGCCGGCCGCGGCGACGAACCGCACCGGGCAACCAAGGTGGGCGCAGCGCGTCGAGATCGCGATGAAGCTGTTCGGGTCCTCGTTGAACGGCGCCGCCGCGATTCCCTTGCGAACGTACGCGGTCGTCTTGCCGGCCTCACCGATCCCCTCGACCAGAGAGAAGACCACCGGCCTGTAGATCTTGTTCGTGAAACGGTTCGTCGGGCCGACGCTTTCCCAGTGCTCCTCCGGGCGCTCGAACATCGGCGCCACGGCGAACCCCACGGCCGGCAGGACGACGATCGCGCCGGCGATTCCGCCCACGGCTTGCCCGACCACGGTGAGCGCGGTGCGCCGCGTCATCGACTCTCCCTCGAAGTAGCCGGGCGGCTCCGGCTTCACAATGGCGCCGTCGCCGGGAGAGCCGTTCGTCTTGTCGGCGGCGTCGGCCAAGTTCCAGGGCGAGGAGTCCTAGTGGGGCTGGAAGCCTATCGCCTCGGCCGCTTGCCTCAGTCGCTGCTCGATCCCGGCCGCCGTGGCCGTCCGCACCGCCGCCTGCCACAGCACCGCGCCGGCTTCCGGCCGGCCGAGCCGGAGCGCCGCCTTCGCCCGCTCGTGCGGCGGCTCTCCCCCCGCGGCCACCGCCGTCGCGATCGACAGCCAGAGCGCTCCTGCGTTCGAGCCTCGCTCCTCAGCGTGGATTTGAGCCGACAGCGAAATCAGGTCGGCGAGCTCCTGCACCGCCGGAAGGTCACCGAGGGCGGCGAGGCGCTCGAGGCCCAGCGCATAGAGATAGTCCCCTGCAAGGAGAGCCAGATCCTCATCGGGGCACAGGACGATCCGAGGAGCCTCGTAGTGGAGGAGGTAGCCCTCGCGGATCGCCTCGAGAAGGTAGGCGTAGTCGGCGGGATCAGCGGCGGCCCGCGGGCCGGCCGCCGCCAGCATGCCGAGAGCCGGCGTCTCCTCGGAGTCGACGACATGCGGCGCGATGACCGCCTGCTCGGTGCGAAGCAGCGCGGCGAGCTCGCGGAGCGCGTTGTCGGGGGCAGCCATGAAGGCCATCCTATGGCCGGGCGACGAGCCGCCTCCGCTACCGGAGTTAGGGGGATGGCGAGCGCCGGCGCGGCGATCGCCGTACTCGTGGTCCCTGCCGCTGATCCGCACCCGCGACAGCCGTGCCCACGCCACTCGGTTCCGCCCCGGCCCTGGACCGGCTCGCGGAGAAGGGCCTTAGAGTGCCTCCGCGAAGGCCTCGGCGGCCGCCTCGGCGGTGCGATCGATGGCCGCCTCGTCGTGGGCGAGCGATACGAACCAGGCCTCGAACTGCGAGGCGGGCGGGTAGATCCCGCGCTCGAGCAGAGCCCGGCAGAAGCGCCCGTAGGCGTCGTGGTCGCAGGCCATGGCCGAGGCGAACTCGGTAACAGGGGCCTCACTGAAGAAGACGGTCACGAGACCGCACACGGCAGACAGCTGCACCGGTCGACCTGCGGCTGAGTCCCGGAGACGGATCGCGAGCCGCTCAGTCAGACCGCCTAGCCGCTTGTAGGCGTCCGCGTCGAGCTCCCCCAGCGTCGCAAGCCCGGCGGCGACGGCCAGGGGATTGCCGGACAGCGTCCCCGCCTGGTAGACGCTCCCGGCGGGAGCCACGCGCTCCATCAGATCGGCGCGCCCACCGTAGGCCGCCGCCGGAAGCCCGCCGCCGAGCACCTTACCCATGATCGTGATGTCCGCGTCGGTGCCGTAGAGCTCCTGGGCTCCTCCACGGGCTACGCGGAACCCCGAGATCACCTCGTCGAGGATCAGCAGCGTGCCGCTCGCGTCAGCCTGCTCGCGCAGGAAGCCGAGGAAGCCCTCGGCCGGTGGAACGACGCCCATGTTCGCCGGCACCGGTTCAGCCAGGATCGCTGCCGGCGGCCGCTCTGCGAGCGCGGCGCTGACGGCTTGACGGTTGTTCCACGCGACCACCACCGTCTCGGCGGCCTGTCCGCGCGTTACGCCGGGGCTCGCCGGGATGCCCTGAGTCGCGAGCCCGGAGCCCGCCTCGACCAGCAGGCCGTCGACGTGGCCGTGGTAGGCGCCGGCGAACTTGAGCACCGGCTGGCGACCGGTGGCCGCCCGCGCGAGGCGGAGCGCGCTCATCGACGCCTCCGTCCCCGAGCTCACCATTCGCGCCATCTCCACCGACCGAAAGCGCTCGCGGATCTCACCCGCGAGCTCCACCTCTCCTTCGGTCGGCGCGCCGTAGCTCGTCCCGCGTTCGGCGGCGCGACGGACCGCATCGACAACCCTGGGATGCGCGTGACCCAGGATCAGAGGTCCCCAGGAGCAGACCCAGTCGATGTAGCGATTGCCATCGACGTCGATCAGCTCGCAGCCCTCGGCGCGCTCGATGAACACCGGGTGATCCCGGCCGATCTGGCGCATCGCCCGGACGGGCGAGTTGACCCCTCCGGGGATCAAGCCCAGTGCCCTGCGATAGAGGGCTTCTGAGGTCCGAGTATCCATCCATTGAAGTAAGCAGTAGGCCATAGGTAGCAAGCAGGCCGATTCTTGAAGTCTCTGCTTACTGCGAACCGCTTACCGCTTACTCAGGAGTGCGCCTCCTCCCACCGCGCGTAGTCGCCGGTGAAGTAGTGCAGGCGAACCTTCTTGAATTCCGTCGAGGAGTAGAGCACGGACCGGTCGTCGCCGTGGAGCCCGTGCTCGTCCGCGATCCCATCGAGGACCGCGTCGCATTCCTCCCGCGAGCGCCCATGGGCCATCGTGAACACCGAGTAAGGCCAGTCCGGATAGGTGGGGCGCTGGTAGCAGTGGGAGATCCCGCGCACGGCGGCCATTCGCTTCCCGGTCTCGAGGATCCGGTCCTGCGGCACCCGCCATACCCCCATCCCGTTGGCCGAGAACCCGGCGCGGCGGTGATAGAGGATCGCCGCCACCCGCCGCAGAAGCTTTCGCTCGACCATCCCTGCCAGGTGCTCCAGAAAGCGGTCGACGGAGACGCCGACCTCGCGCGCGGCGCCGTCGTAGGGGCGATCGACCACGCCCATCGGGCCCTGCAGCGCCCGGATCACCGCCACGTCGAACTCGTCATAGGGCTGGCGCTCGAGCTCTCGCGGGGGTTCGGCATCCACCGCCGCTGCCAGCGCCTCCGTCCCCCGCTCCATCTCCAGGTTCATGTTGATCTTGAACAGGGTCAGGGTGGGAAGCTGGCGGATCGACTCGGCCCGGGTCTCCTCCTTCAAGACCTCGAGCGTTCCGTCGAGCCCGAGCCTGGAGTCAGGTGGGGTGGCGATCGTGAACCAGAGGTTGAACTCGTGGCTCCTCAGATAGTTGTGGGAGACGCCAGGGTGGGAGTTGATGATCTTCGCCGCCCGCTGCGGCGCGGAGGGGTCCACCCTGGCCGCCACGAGCATGGAGGCGTATCCGAGCGCCCGCGTGTCGAAGATCGGCGTGATCTCCCGGATGATTCGTTCGGCGAGCAGGCGCTCTGTGCGCGCCTTGACATCCGCGAGTGAGAGCTTCGCCGCCCGGGCGATCGCGGTGAACGGCTCCGGTTCGAGCGGGAAGCGCGACTGCAGCAGGTTCAAAAGGAGCTTGTCGGTGGCGTCCAGGGCGACCGCCGCACCGCCGCGGCGCGAGCGGATCTTCGGCCGCGCCTTGTGGACCTGTGCGTTCTGACCGCTTACAGCCAAGCCGCCGCTTCCTTGGCGTAATAGGTGAACACCAGGTCCGCGCCCGCACGTCGGATCGCGCAGAGCACCTCGAGCACGGCCAGCTCCTCGTCGATCCAGCCGTTCTGCGCCGCGGCCTTCAGCATCGAGTACTCACCCGAGACGTGGAAGGCGGCAACGGGAGCCCCGGTCTCGTCCTTGACGCGCCGTACCACGTCGAGGTAAGGCGTCGCCGGCTTGACCATGACGACGTCGGCGCCCTCCTGGAGATCGAGCCTCGCCTCACGAACAGCCTCGAGTGCGTTCGCCGGGTCCATCTGGTAGCCGCGGCGGTCGCCGAACCCCGGCGCCGATTCGGCCGCATCACGGAAGGGGCCGTAGAGAGCGGAGGCGTACTTCGCGCTGTAGGCAATGATCGCGACATCGGAGTGTCCTTCCTCGTCAAGCTGGGAGCGGATCGCTCCGATCCGGCCGTCCATCATGTCGCTGGGCGCCACCACGTCGGCTCCCGCATCGGCCAGCGAGATCGCCGTCTTAGCCAGGAGCTCGAGCGTCAGGTCGTTGTCGACATCGCCGTTGCGAACGATCCCGCAGTGTCCGTGCGAGGTGTATTCGCACAGGCATACGTCGGCGATCACCAGAAGCTCGGGATGCGCGTCCTTCAAAGCCCGAACCGCCATCTGGACCACGCCCTCGGGGTCATGGGCGCCCGAGCCGACCTCGTCCTTCTCCGCGGGAACCCCGAACAGGGTTACCGCCCCGATGCCTGCCGCCTGGATCTCCGTCGCCTCGGCGACGAGCTCGGAGATGGAGAAGCGCTCGATGCCCGGCATCGACGGAACGTGCTCGCGGACCTCCTCGCCGGCGACCACGAACATCGGCTGGACGAGGTGCCGGGCGGACAGCTCCGTCTCCCGCACGAGCTCGCGCAGGGCCTTTGTTCGCCGCAGTCGCCGCATGCGCGTGGCGGGGAAGCTCACGGAGTGATTCTAGGGCCGGGCGCCTCCCAGCCCAGATCGACATCACAGGCGCGGGCTGTTCACCCGCTAAACGACGAAGCGGCGCAAGCCGACGCGAGCCAGTGCACCGTAGGCTCCGGCCAGGATCGCTAGATGCAGGACGGCCGGCCCGACGGCCGGCCCCGACGCATCGAGCGCCCCGGACATCGCATCGAGCGCCGCGTGGAAGGGGAAGACCGCTCGCACGATCCTGATCGCATCGAAGAGCCCCGGGCTCACGGTTCCGGATTCGACCAGGGAGACGAAGGCGATCGGCAGCGAGACCATGAAGGCGAGCAGTGAGCTGGCGCGGACCTCTCGTGCGGCGGCGCCGATCGCGGCTCCAAAGGCCGCGAATGCGGCACCGCCGGCCACGATCGCGAGCACGATCAAAAGCAGCCGGGCCCACTCGATGTGGACGAAGAGGGACAGCCCAGCCAGCATCAGCAGCGTGACGACGATCGAGACCGCTACCCCCAAACCGATCTTCTCGCCCAGCAGGCCCCACTGCCCCACGAGTCCCCGCGTGAGGCGGGCGAACGCGTTCTCCTCCCGCTCCAGCGCCAGCGAACCGGCGACCAGGAGCACCGTGACGAACATCAGCGTGACCGTCGCGGCGACCGAGATCGCGAACACGTCGAGGCTGGGCGGCGATCCCGAGACGACCTCCTTTTCGACCTCGATCGGATGCGCGACGGAGCCGAGGAAGGGAAGGGCGAGATTGAGGTTCTGGCGCGCCAGCCGCGCGAAGCGGATCACCCTCCCCAGCGCGTCCGCCGCGACGCTCCCGGGCGGAAACCTGTTCCGCAGCGCCTCGAGGATCCTCCCCGTGCGCTTAAGCCCAAGGATGCGGACGGCCGGGCCGAGCAGTGGAATGTCGAACGTGCCGCCCCTGGTCAGGAGGTCCGTGTACGTCGCGGCCTGATCGGCAACCTTCTGCGAGATCGCTAGGTTCGCCTCGGTGACCAGCGCCTCTATCCGGTCGTCGACGAGCTGCGCCTTGAGCGGATCCTCCTCGTTCACGAGCACCTCGACCTTCGGCTGGGCGGGATTCAGCGTGCTCAGGGACTGGAGCTTGTCGATCAGGTCCGGTGGCAGGATCAGCGCCCCGAGCACGTCGCCGCCACGCACCAAGCGTTCGGCTTCGTCGCGGCTTGAGACGTCGACGCACTCCACCCGCGAGCAGAGCTCCTGCTTGGCGGCACTCTTGTCGAGCTCTCCCTCGTTTCCTCCGAGGTTGAATTCCTGGTCGGCCGGGACCTCGTTCAGAAACGCCACCGTGGGCCTCTCCGGGCCACGGGAGATCGCGAAGCCGATCAGGATGGCGATCGCAATGGGGTACACGATGAGCAACCCGGTCACCAGCGGCGAGCGCCTCAGGATCTGCAGGTCCTTGACGAAGAGCCAGCGCAAGCTAGTGGCCGTGATCTCTCAGGAAGGCGACGAATGCTTCCTCGAAGTCGCCGGCTCCCGCTTCCGGTACGGCGGCGTGGAGGTCGCCGGGCGTGCCGTCGAAGAGCGCCTCGCCGTCCGCGAGCACGAGCAGTCGCTGGCCGTAGCGCTCGGCCTCCGAGATGTTGTGAGTCGAGAAGATGACCGTCGTCCCGCCGCCGGCGAGGCCGAGGACGAAGTCCCAGAGGCGCTCGCGCTGGCGAGGATCGAGCCCGGCGCTCGGCTCATCGAGCAGCAGGACCGCGGGCTTGGCGAGCAGGCCGATCGCGATGTTGATCCGCTGCTGGTTGCCGCCGGAGAGCGCCCCCACCTGATCGTCGCGGCGGTCGCTGAGCGCCGTCTGCTCGAGCATCTCTTGAACGGCGGCATCCGGGTCCGGTACCTGCTCCAGCCGTGCGAAGAGGCGCAGGTTCTCGGTGACGGTCAGCCGCCGGTAGAGAGCGGCCTGCTGCGGCACCCATCCGACGTCGCCGGGGGGCAGGCTGACCGACCCGGCGTCTGGGTCGCGGATGCCAGCGAGGATCGAGAGCAACGTCGTCTTTCCGGCGCCGTTCGGCCCGATGACCGCTAGCAGCTCGCCCCGGCGGGCATCGAAGCTGACGGACTTCAGCGCCTCGCGGCCGTCAAACCGCTTGACCAGCCCGTGACTCTTGATCACCACCTCGCTGTTCACGGCCTCCGTGGCCACGCGCGGAAAGCTAGAGGACTCAAGGAGCGGCCCCCGGCACTAGTCTCCTTCGTCCGTGCGCGTCCTCTTCATCGGCGACGTCGTCGGCCGTCCCGGCCGGGACGGCCTCGCCGCGGCGATGCCCGAGCTCCGCGAGCGCCACTCACCGGATCTCGTGATCGCGAATGGGGAGAACTCCGCCGGCGGGCTCGGGATCACGGAGAAGACCGCGCGGTCGCTGTTCGAGGTCGGCGTCGACGTAATCACGACCGGTAACCACGTCTACCGTCACCCGGAGGCCTACGAGTTCCTCGACAGGACAGACCGCGTGATCCGGCCTGCCAACTACATGGCAGGAAATCCCGGGCGCGGCTGGACCGTGGTCGCGGTCGGAGGGCATCGAGTGGCCGTCATCAACCTCTCGGGGTCGGTTCAGCTCAAGGTGGCGCGCTCCCCCTTCACCGAAGCCGACGCACTGCTGCCCAGGCTGGAGGATGAGGCTGAGGCGGTGGTCGTGGACTTCCACGCCGAGGTGACCAGCGAGAAGGTGGCCATGGGCTGGCACCTCGATGGGCGGGTGGCCGCGTGCATCGGCACGCACACCCATGTGCCGACCGCCGATGCGCGCGTGCTGCCGGAGGGCACAGCGTTCATCACCGACGCCGGCATGACCGGCTCAACAGCGGGCGTGATCGGGGTGCGGCGAGACCAGGCGCTGGAGGCCTTCCGAACTCAGATGCCCGTGAGGTTCGAGACCGCGGACGAAGACGTCTGGATCAACGCGGTTTCCGTCGCCATCGGGGAGAACGGGCTCGCGGAGTCGATCGAGCAGGTGCTCCTTCCCGCCCGGCGCTAAGCGGCCGCCTCGGTCTCGCCCTCACGCGATACGCCGAGATCCAATGGCTCGCGCCGGTTCCGCAGCGCAATGGCGGGTAGTCGATTCAGGAAGATCGAGAGCAACATGACCAAGGAGGAGAGATGAGCACCCTCGCGATCATTCTCATCGTCGTGGGCGCCGTGATCCTGCTGGCCCTGATCGCGGCGGCGACCTTCGGCAAGCCGCGCGTCGATCAGAAACGCCGGCACAGAGCTCGCGAGATGCGCGATCGAGCAGCGCTGCGCGAGGCGCGGGCGGAGAAGGAACAAGCCGTCGCCGGCGAGCAGAAGGCGCGCGCGAGGCGCGAGGCCGCCCAAGCGGAGGAGCGGGCACGCCTCGCCGATCGCGAACTCGCAGCTGCCGGCAAGGAGCATCGGCGCGCCGGGCGGGTGGATCCCGACCGCTAACGGTACGGTCAGCAAATCGTGCCTGGAGGAGCGACGGCCGTCCACGTGGGCGGCCGTTCTATTCTCGGGCGCCCGCACCTGGGTCCGGGCGCCGCTACTCGTGCGGGCTGCGCTGACCGGCCGCTGGAACGGAGGGCCTCCGCCTGGGCTCGAGGTGCGCTTCGGTCGAACGGCGGAGGCGTCCCGACGGCCTTGAGCGCTCCGAGGCCCCAGCGAGCGCGCAGAGAACGAGCCCGAAGAACCACGGGATGTAGAGGTAGAACCAGTGCTCTGCGGTGAGCTGCACCGCGATCGTGACCGCTGCAGCGAGGGCGGCGACCTGCGAGATGGAACGGCGGCGGGGGACGAAGGCAACGATCACGGCTAGGGCGACCGCGAGCGCCTTGACGGCTGTTTGAACCCATTCGAGGGAAGGATCCTGGCCCCAGATGCTGAACGGCGAGCTGCGGTCTAGCTGGCTCTTGATCGTCCGGTCGTAGAAGGTCGCCAGCCCTGGCTCCACCGCCGGCAAGGCAAGCATGATCGCGATAACCGCGAGCAGGGAGGCCGAGAAGACGATCGCTCCTCGTATGAGACGAGGCCGCGCGGCCAGGCCACGCTCGCCGGTGGCGAACAGCGGCGCGAGGGCGAGCGGCGCGAACTTCGTCGCCGCCGCCAGCGCCACTAGCGCACCGCGCTTCAGCGGCGATGCGATGAACACGAGCGCCCATACGACCAGCGCAGCGACGAGAGCGTCGTTTGAGTTGGACTGCAGCGCGTAGTCGGTGAACGGATACGCCGCCCACCCGAACGCAAGCACGAGGCCGAGGTCGGCCCCCGGCCGGCCCGGTTGGAGGCGGCGTCCCAGAACGAGCAACCCGGTCACCGCGGCGAGGTCGAAGAAGATCGCCGCAGCGTGCGCGGCGGGCACGCCGTCCCACTGGCCGCTCCAGGGAAGCACCAGCTCGAAGGGCACGTAGGCGAAGTAGTTGAAGGGCCCATAGGTGTCGCCGAACGGGTTGTCGGAGGGAAAGTTGTTCCAGATCGCCTGACCATGGGTGAGGTGGTCGGCGCCGATCACTCCCGCGAGACCGACGTCGATCACCCCCGAATCGGCGATGTTGAGTGCGATCCTGAAGCCGAGCAAAAAAGCGGTGCAGACGGCGAGATAGGCGACCGGCACCGAGGGCTTCAGCCTCTCGCCCCCGCCGCGAAATCCCAGCCAGAGCATGCGCGCCAGCAGGTAGACGAGCGGGGGATAGGCAAGCGGAACGCTAACGCCGATGTCCGCCGCGTTGAAGTAAGCCTCGGAGATCCCGAAGCCGAGCAATACGAGCAAGTCAAGATGCACGATCCGCCACGGACGCCGCCAGTCAAGGAGCCCGAAGAGGAACAAGGCCGCCATCACGCCCCACACGTACGGGCTGTTGAGCGTGTGGCCGAACTGGCCCGGATAGCCCCGCGCCATTGGCCAGGCGATCTGGTATCCGGTCCATGACTCGCGCACCGCTGCGGTGGCGTCGTCGACCAGCACCTGAACGCGGTCCACCCCGCCCGCGTAGAAGTCGACCTGCCACGTGCCGGGATTGGGCTCCGCTGTGGGCTCGAGGGCGCCATACTCGCGACGCGCTTCGGCGACCTTAGGGTCTGTGCGCGCGATTCGGATCGCGCGCGCCTTCGTCAGGTTCATCACCGTGCGCTCGGCCGGCGGCTGTGGGCCCCGGCCCCTGGAAACCGGACCTGCATTCGGTTCCGGGGTCGTGCCGGGAGCTGACTGCGCCTGCGACACCGCCGGGCGGGCAAGGGCGGGGGCCATGGCGATGCAGGTCAGGATCGCCACCGCGACCGCCGCCGCGCCGGACCGTATGCGCAAGCCTGGACGCGTCAGCGTCCGTCTGTGCCGAAGGTCCACAGCTTGTTGCCGATGAAGTTGAACGGCATCGCCCCCGCGACCGCGAGTGCTTGCGAGGGAAGCTCGGGCGCTGACGCCACGTCCACGAGCAGATACAGAAGCACGATGTTGACGACCAGCGCAAGCACGCTCACGGTCAGGAAGCGCGCAGCCTGAAAGCCGGCATGGCCCTCCGCCGCACGGAACGTCCAGTGTCGGTTGAGAAGGAAGTTGTTGGTGACCGCAACGCAGAAGGAGCCGATCGCCGCGGCGATGTGGTGGACGCCGAGGCCCTCGGTGAGCGCGGCGAAGACGACGAGGTTGACCACGTAGCCGAGCCCGCCGACGAGGCCGAACTTGAAGAGCTGTACCCAGTTCGCGGGCTTACGGGTCCCGAGGTGGATGCGCAAGGCGAGCCGCCAGGTCCACTCCGCGGCGCGCGCCGTGGCGTCTCGCGCGCGCTCGCCCCTGCGCGTCACGGCAGGCGCCTCGAGTACCCGCTCGGCCTCCTCGACCCTCCTCATCCCGCAACCTCGAGCGTCTCCGTCGCGGTGCGGGCCTCGAGGTCTTGAACCAAGCCGAAGTGCCCGAGCACGAGATCGACCACGTCCTCAAGCCGCCAGCGCATGCGGCCCTCGTCCGTGCCTAATTCGAGTCCGCAGAGAACCAGGGGGCCGAGCGAATCGCCGCGATCGAGCGCCCCGTGGCTCGCTCCCCCGACGTGGCTTGCGCCACCCCAGTCCACGCACTCGTGGCCCTCGCTGAGCGAGACCACGACGTCGCCGGAGTTGGGGGCCAGGAGCGCCGCCCACAGGCGGGCGAGTCCGTCGGGGTAGGTATCGCTCACGAGCCGGCCGTCCCGGTGCTCGAGGCCAAGCGCCCCGGAATGGCCCTCGATGTCCCACCCGACACCCCGCTCATCTGCGTGCTGGCTTCCGGGGCGAAAGCGAAGCTCACCATATGGCGTCGTCGCGATCGCCTCGGCCAAGCCGTTCGCCGCCGAAACTGAGGCGACGAGGTCAATGCCGTCCAGCCCGCGCAGCGCCTCCAGAACGCGCTCCCGCACTCGCTCGCCCCGCGCACCCTCGGCGAGGACGTAGACGTGCGCCGCCCGGGCGGTCGGGCTGACGGCGAGCTCGGCAAGCTCCGGTCGGTCGGCGTTCGGCTCCAGAACGGCCCATTGAGCCCCCAGCGCCTCGGCGAGCGGCACCGCCTTGGCGACGTTCGTCTGCGCGTGGTCGGCGACGAGCATTGCCGCGTGCGTGTCGAGGAAGGGATCGATGCCACCGGCCGCGTCGACCAGCTCGCCGAAGCTGTGGTCCGCGTGCGCGATGGAGTCCCGCATCGATTCGACCCCGTGGGCGTGGGTGTGGTGGTCGTTGTCAGGCAGCGAGAAGAGCAGGAAGTCGTAGGCGTCAGCCTGAACCAGCTCCCGCCCGACGCAGGCCGAATACGCGTCGCGGGTTCCCGGTCGAGCCAGCGTGGGCTTGCAGGGAACGCGGCGGCTGGCGTAGAGCTCGCCGTAGAAGAGCTCGTCGGGGCCCCAGACCGCGTGACGGAAGTTGGCTGCGACGGCGACGCGTCGCATCAGGCCCTCCAGACCCAGCTCGTGGCGGCGCCGACCGCGATAGATCATGAAGGGAGTGCAAGCGGTTCGCACACCGGCGTCCCCGAGACGCTCGAACACCGTCTCCACCTCGTGCGAGAGGTGTGCCATGTTCAGGTTGTAGACGGTGTCGTAGAGCGTGCGAAAGAGGCCGAAGCCGCGCGTTGCCTCAAGCGAGGAGCCGTACTCAACGTAGCGGCCTTCGCTGCGGTGAAACCAGTTCATGCCGCTGATGTGGTGACGGTCGGGACGCGTCCCGGTGGCGATCTCCGAGCAGGCCACCGGCGTCACCGACGGAAACGACGAGACGCAGTCGCCGATCAGCGTGCCACGGTTGAGCAGGGCGCCGAAATGTGGCGCCAGGTCCTCAGCCACGGCATGGAGCAGCATGTCGGTCCGCAGCGAGTCAACGACGACTAGGCAGAGCTTGCGTGACACCCGGCCGCGATCGATGCCTGGCGCAGACGCTGGCGAGGCGCTCACCTGAGCACCCGCAGCCCCTCGTACTTGCTTTGCGCGCGCCGCCGCCGCGCCGACGCAAGCCACAGCAGTGCAATCAGGAAGATCAGGCCGAGCGGCTCCCACACAAATGCCGACAGCACCGCGATCAGCAGGGCGATCACGGCTACGATCGGGCCCACGGACGACGCGCCGCGCGCCCGCGCCTGGGCACCGGCGACGACGGCGCTCACGACGCCGAAGGCCAGGACCGCGATCAGGATTCCCACGGGCCAGCCCGGCCATGCCGGGTGGTCGCGGTTCGAGAGCGAGATTCCGAACAGGATCGCGGCCCCGATCGCGGCCGGGACGGCGATCAACGCGCCGGTCACCCCTCGCCGCCCGGAGGCCCCGGCGAGCGTGCCGACCGCGATCGCAAGGCCGATCCCCTGACAGGTAGCCAGGAACAGGCTCATGAGCGCAGAGAGGCTAGTGCATCGCCGTCAGCCGGCCAGATGGCCCCACGAGCTAACCGGTCGATCTCGCGTCGCGCCGTGAGCACGCATTCGGCACACTTGCCGCCATGCCGGCCCCCAAGGATCGCCCGGCCCGGCCCGGCGAGGCCCGCGTCCACGCCCATCGCCGCGCGCACCAGACGGCGCACGATCTGGGGCGCTACGCGGGCCTCTTCGCCCGCCGTACCCGGGTGATGCGATCGTCGGCGATGCGCGACCTCACGGCGATCGCCGCCCGGCCCGAGGTGATCTCGCTAGCCGGGGGCCTGCCGGACACCTCAACGTTCTCCCCGGAGACCTTTGCGGCGCAGATGACCCGCATTAGCGCAGAAGTCTGCCCGCACAGGCGCTGGAGTACGGGCCCACGGAGGGCTTTGCGGCCTCAGGTTCTCGGGGCGAACGCGATCCCGGGCCTCACG
>Ga0126312_10000825_pt1 | contig 19562 bp, 21 predicted proteins | sample Plot104A_FD_92537 | JGI IMG/M metagenome (GOLD analysis project Ga0126312, IMG submission 92537) | Serpentine soil microbial communities from UC McLaughlin Reserve, CA, USA - Plot104A | ecosystem: Environmental > Terrestrial > Soil > Grasslands | place: USA: UC McLaughlin Reserve, Lake County... | reverse complement strand
GCCGGCACCGTTGGGACCGATGACCGCCACGAGCTCGCCCCGCTCGGCGCTGAGGGAGACGCCCTTGAGGGCCTCACGGTCGCCGAAGCGCTTGACGAGGCCGCTGGCCGCGACCACCGTGCCCGACGCGGCGGCCTCACGGCGCGCTGCGGCCTGCTGCTCCATTCGGGTCACCTTGACAGAATCGCCCACCGTGAAGCTCCTCTTCGTAGGCGATGTGGTGGGAGGCCTCGGGCGGCGGACGCTGGCCGCGTTGCTCCCCCGCCTGCGCGACGAGCACGAGCCCGACTTCGTCGTGGTCAACGGCGAAAATGCGGCCGGCGGGGTAGGCATCACACAGAAGACGGCGCGCCAGCTGCTGGAGCTCGGCGCCGACGCGATCACGCTCGGCAACCACGCCTACAGGCACTCCGAGGTCTACGGCTTACTCGACCGCGAGGAGCGCATCGTACGGCCGGCGAACTATCCGAAGGGCAGCCCCGGCCGCGGCTGGACGGTGGTCGAGCGGGATGGCCGGCGGCTGGCCGTGACCAACCTCTGCGGGACGGTCTTCATGCAGGCCGCGCGCTCCCCGTTCTCCGAGGCCGACGCCGTCCTGGCCGAGCTCGACGGTCGTGCCGACTGGGTGCTCATGGACATGCACGGCGAGGCCACGAGCGAGAAGGTCGCCATGGGCTGGCACCTCGACGGGCGCGTGACGGCCTGCGTAGGAACCCACACGCACGTCCCCACCGCGGACGCCCGCGTGCTGCCGAATGGGACCGCCTACGTGACCGACGTCGGGATGACGGGCCCCCGCGGCGGGGTGATCGGGGTCCGCCGCGAGCAGGCCATCGAGCGCTTCCTTCGCTACACCAACGTCCGCTTCGAGACCTCCGAGGAGGACCCCTGGCTCAACGCGGTGCTCGTGGAGGCCGGGGCCGACGGACGGGCGAGCGCCATACACCAGATCCTCCTGCCCGGCGCCTGAAGCTGGAGGGCGCGGAGCGCCAGGACGAGCGCGCCGAGCAGGACGGCGTCCCGCAGGGCCACCAGCGCGACAGGGAGGGGGTCGCGCGCCACCAGATCGAAGTAGCGGGAGGGAAACTCGATCAGGGTCAGGGCGGTCGCGGTCCCGATCGCCGCCGCGATGGCACGCTCGCCCCAGGCGAGCGCAAGCGCCCCGAGCGGCAACGTCCAGATCAGGTACTGCGGCGAGAGCACCTTCCCCAGTACGGCGAAGGCCGCCACGGCCGCCAGGGACGCGAGCACCAAGGACCGAGGGTCGGGCCTCCGCGCCGCCCCCGCGGCGAGCAGGACGAGCACGCCGAGCAGCGCGATGTCGAACACGGCGACGAGCAAGCCCGCCGCAGGATGTTCGAGACCGTCGGAGCGGTGGCTCTCGACGCTCTCGGCCCGGCCGGCCCCGAGCCCGTCGAGGCCCAGCACCACCATCGCGGGGGAGCTCTCCACCTGTACCGGCCGCTCGAGCTGATGGCTCAGCGCACGGGAGGCGCCCGACGGGGAGACCGCAAGCGTCAGGGCTGCGAGTGCCGCCACCACGACGGCAAGCGCCAGCGCGGCCTCCACCGCGCGCCTCCGCTCACCCCGGCCGGCCAACCAGGCGAGCGCGATCGGCGCGACGACGAGCGGAAAGCCCTTGGTCATCACCGCGGCGCCGAGGACGGTCAGACCTGCCCGGGGGCGCTCCCGCACAAGCAACAGGAGCGCCGCCAGCGTGAGCGCCACGGGGGCGAGGTCGAAGTGGGTGCGGATCATCGCCCCGCACAGGAGCGGTGCGGCGGCCACGGCGAGCAGCGCGCGGCGACGATCGCCTCCGGTCCGATCGGCGAGCGCCGCGCACAGAAGCAGGACGGCCGCCGCCAGCAGGAGGGTCCAGCCCGCGAACGCCAACCGGAAGGCCGACTCGCCGCTGCCGGCCAGTCCGGGCAGCGCGATCGCGGGGATCGCCAGCAGCGGGTACTCGAGGAAGACGTCTCGGTAGGGAAGCGAGCCGTCGAGGACCGGGGCGGCGAACGACCGATAGACGAAGAGGTCGTTCACCCGATCGTCCGCCCACGGGTCCAGCCACAGCGTGACGGCGAATGCCGCCGCGAGGCCGCACAGCGCCAGCGCGGTCTCGCGCCTCACGCCGGGACTGCCGCGGCTGGATGCTCGGGCTCGCGCACCGGGGCCTCGGCGCCCGCCGGCTCGGGCCGCCGCTCGGCCGCCAGCAGCGCCACAAGCACGAAGGGCACGAACCAGACCACGTAGAGGTAGAACCAGTGGGTCATCCCGAGCTGGACGGCTATCAGGACCGCCGCGCCGAGTGCCGCCAGCCGCCGCGGATCGCGATCGCGGGGTACGAAGCCCACGAGCAGCGCGAGGCCCACCGCGGCCGACTTGACCGCGGTCTGGAGCCACTCGAGCGACGGCTCCTGGCCCCAGACGCTGAACGGCGACGGCCGCCCGGCCTGGTAGCCGACGGTGCGGTCGTAGAGCTCGCGCAGACCGCCATCGGGCACGAAGGGAAGGACCGTGAGGGCGATGGCGCCCGCGAGGGCGAGGGCGAACAGCGCCAGGTCGCCTCGGCGCCGGCCCGCGAACAGCGGCGCCAGCGCGAGCGTGACGAACTTGGCTGCGGCTCCCAGCCCGACGGCGGCGCCGCGCGCGAGCGCCGAAGCCCGGCGCCCTGCCGGCTCGAGCGTCGCGGCCAGCAGCGCCGCGACGCAGAAGAGCGCCACGATCGAGTCGTTCGAGTTGGTCTCGAGCGAGAAGGCGGTGTAGGGGTAGGCCGCCCAGCCATAGGCCAGGGCCCCGCCGAGCAGCCGGCCGGCCCGGCCGCCGCGCAGCCGGATGCCGAACAGGAACAATCCCGCCATCGTCAGGAGGTCGAAGGAGATGGCGGCGCCGTGGGCGGCAGGTAGCTCGTCCCAGCGCCCGCTCCAGGGGAGACCCTGCTCGAACGGGACGTAGAGCAGGTAGTCCACGGGGCCGTAGGTGTCGCCGTGCTCGACGTCGGTGGAGAAGCCCTTACCGTAGAGATTGTCGCCGTCCACGATCCGGTCGGCGCCGATCACGCCCGCGTAGCCGACGTCGATCACGTTCGAGTCGGTCACGTTGAGCCCCACCCGGAAGGCCGCCAGGAAGACCACGCCCGCCAGCAGCAGCCAGACGGGAACGAACGGCACCACCGGACCGGCCGGCCGGCGCGGCCGGAAGCCCGCCAGGAGCATCCGCGCGAGCAGGTAGAGCAGGACCGGGTAGACGAGCGGCGCCGAGGTCCCGATCTCGCCCTTGTTGAAGTAGTAGTGCGACGCCCCGAATGCCAGCAGCATCACCAGATCCAGGTGGAGCAGCCGGAACGGACGCCGGGGATCCACGAACGGCGCCAGGAAGAGCACGCACAGCGGGATCCAGACGTAGGGCGCGTTGAGCTTGCGCCCGAAGGCGCCCGGATAGCCACGTGCCATCGACCAGGCCACCTGGGGGCCGCGCCACTGGTCGAGGATGGCGCCGCTCCGGTCGTCCACGCGGACCTGCACGACCTCGTCGCCCTTGTCGAAGTAGCTGACCTGCCAGAGGCCGATGCCCTTCGTGTAGGCGGTGGGGGCCAGCCGGTGTCCGCGGTCGCGCGTCTCCTGGTGGACCTTGCGCGCCCGGGAGGCGATCCGGACGACCTGGCGCGCGCTTCGGTGGAACAACCGCGGCGGTTTGGTCGGCGACGCGGGCTGGCGCAGGTCCGACGCCGCCTGCGCCGCCGAGGCTCCGATGAGCAGGCAGGCGAGGCCGGCGGCCAGGGCCGCGGTCAGTCGCGGTGCAGCTCGATCGCGAAGCTCCACATCTTGTTCCCGATGAAGTTCAGGGGCGTGGCGGCCGCGATCGAGATGGCCTGGGCGGGCACGGCCGGGAGTCCGAAGACGCTGACGAGAAGCTCCAGCAGTGCGGCCGCGAAGACGAACGCCACGACACTGACCGCGAAGAAACGCGCCGCCTGGAACCCGGCGTGCCCCCGTCTCGCCTGGAAGGTCCAGTGGCGGTTCCACCAGAAGTTGTTGGTCACGGCGACCGCGAACGCGACCGTAGCCCCGATCAGGTGGTGCAGGCCGAGCGTCTTCACGCAGACCGCGAAGACGGTCAGGTTGACCACGTAGCCGGACCCGCCTACGAGGCAGAACTTGACGAACTGGACCCAGTTGTGGGGGCGACGCAGGCCCGCGCGCAGGCGAACGTGCGCGGAGGTCGGGCGCTGAGCGACGGCCGCCTCGCTGTCGTCACTCATCGTGCGAGGAGAGTAGCGAGAAGTGCCGCAGCACCAGCGGGGCCACGTCGCCGATCGACCAGGCCTCGCGCTCCGGCACCTCGAGGCCCGTGGCCAGCATCACGCCCTCCGAGTCGGCCGCGAGCAGGGATCCGTGGCTTCCTCCGCCCACGTGGTCGGCTCCACCCCAGTCCACGAACTCCCAGCCGGGGGCCGCGGACACCAGCACGTCGCCGGCGTACGGTGAGCTCAGCGCGGACCACAGGCGCCCCAGGGCGTCCGGATAGGCGACGCTGGTCACGCGCCCGTCCTCGATGCCGAGGTCGAGGGCGGCGTGCTCGCCCTCGACACTCCAGGTGCGGCCGCGCCGATCCGCGATGGCGCCGTCGGGCGCGAAGCGCAGCTCGCCCCGGGGAGACCACACGGCGGCCTCGCCGTTCACCCTCCTGACGACCAGGTCGAGGCCGTCGATCGCGCGCAGGTCACCCGCCACGCGCTCGACGAGCCGCTCCCTGTGCTCTTCGTCGAGCACGTAGACCATGGCGGACCGGGCTGCGGGGCAGACGGCCAGCTCGGCGTCCTCCGGGGTGGGGTCCGAGGGGGTTAGCACCCGCCAGCCACCCAGGCCGAGGGAGAGGTTCACCCGCTGATCCACGACCGTCTGTGAGTGGTCGGACATCACGATCACCGCGTGGTCCTCCAGGAAGGCCTCGGTGCCGCCGGCCACGTGCATGATCCGCTCGAGCGCCCGGTCTGCCTCTGCGAGCGAACGCACCTGGGCGTCCGGCCCATAGCGATGCGAGTGGGTGTCGTTGTCGGGCAGCGAGAAGAGCAGGAAGTCGAACAGGTCGTTCTCGACCAGGTAGGCGCCCACGCAGCCGGTGTGCTGATCGCGCTGGCCCGGCAGGCCCAGGGTCGAGGTGCAGCCGGTGTTCCGCGAGTCGAACATGTCCGCGTAGAACAGCTCCTTCGAGGCCCACACGGCATGGCGGAACTGGGCGGCCGTGGCGAGCCGGCCGAGGCGGGAGTCGGCCGAGGGCTCGTGACGGGTGCGACCGCGGTAGATGAGCCAGGTGGTGCAGGCGGTCCGCAGGCCGGCGTCGTCGAGATGCTCGAACAGGGTCTTCCGCGCCCGGCTCAGGTGCGCCATGTTCATGTTGTAGACCGTGTCGTAGAGAGCGCGGACGACCCCGAAGGCCCGGGTCGCCGAGAACGACGAGCCGTACTCGACGTAGCGCTCCTCGCCCCGGTGGTACCAGTTCATCGAGGGGATGAAGTGCTCGCCGGGGCCGACGCCGGTGGCGATCGTCGCGGACGCGACCGGAGTCACCGACGGGAAGGTCGAGACGCTCTCGCGCACGTAGGTGCCGCGCTCGCGCAGCGCCCGGAGCGCCGGGGCGCGGCCCTCGTCGATGGCGCGATCGAGCATCTCCGGCTTCACCGAGTCGATGACGGCGAGGATCAGCTTGCGCGGCCGCGCCACCGGGCTACCGGAGGACCCGCAGGCCCGCGTACTTGCGGTCCTCGGCGCCGCCGCCCTTCACGAGGAGCAGCAGAAAGCCCGCCAGCGCCACGAACGACAGTGGCGGGGCGACGATTGCGACAGCGGCCAGCAGCAGCGCGCTGCCCTCCGCGTAGAGCTCCAGTAGGCCGCCGGCGCCCTGGTCCAGGCGCCGCGCCGCCCGCTCGAAGAGCGCGCCGAGGGTGGCCCGGCCGAGTAACGCGCAGGCCGCGCCGGCGATCAGCCCGGGCCAGGCCGCCGCGTCGCCGGCGGCAAGGGAGCCGGCGAAGAGGAGCGCGCCGAGCACCGCTCCCACGCCCAACGCCGCCCGCTCCGCCACGCCACGGTTCGCCCCGGAACGTTCGGCCCCGAACCACAACACCGCCAGCGCGAACACCGCCAGGAGGAAGGCCGGGGACTCCAGGAACTGCCAGCCGGAGCCGTCGAAGTCGATAAGTACGTCGCCACGCGCCATCGCGCCGGCCAGCAGCGGCGGCAGGAACGGCCGCACGCCCGTAGCGCCGGAAAGCCCGACGCCCTGCCCGATGTCCACGTAGAGGCTGATGTTGTGCTCCGTTATTTGCTCCGACAGCTACCGCTGCCCGCCGGGCCGGGGTCGCCCGGCTGCGCTCCTCGCCCGCCCGGCCACCGCGTCGGCTGCGCTCCTCGCCGGTCGGTAGTCTGGGGCCGCATGACGATAGACCACCGCCCTGGAGGGCAAGTGTCCCGAGGGGCGAACGAGTCGTCGTGAGCATCACCCGGGACATCGAGCGCTACGCCGGCCTGTTCGCGGCGCGCACGAAGGTCATGACGTCGTCGACGATGCGCGACCTGATGGCGATCACGGCCCGGCCGGAAGTAATCTCGCTCGCCGGTGGCCTGCCCGACACCTCGACCTTCCCACCGGACACGTTCGCGGCGGTGACCCAGCGGATAGCCACGGAGTCGTGCGCCAAGGCGCTCCAGTACGGGCCGACGGACGGCCTCGAGGGGACCAAGGACTGCATAGCCCAGGTGATGGGCGCGGAGGACATGCAGGTCGATCCGGAGGACATGGTTGTCACGAGCGGCGGGCAGCAGGTGATCGACCTCGTGGCCAAGACGCTGATCGATCCCGGCGACGTGGTGATCGCGGAGGGCCCCACCTATCCCGGTGCAGTGCCGACCTTCTCCTCCTACCAGGCCGACGTCGTCCAGATCGACATGGACGCCGACGGCATGAGGGTCGACCTGCTCGAGGCGCAGCTGGAGCGGCTGGAGCGCGAGGGACGCCGACCGAAGTTCATCTACACGGTCCCGACCTTCCAGAACCCGGCAGGGGTGACTATGTCCGCACCTCGGCGCCGACGGCTCGTCGAGGTGGCGCACGAGCGCGAGCTACTCGTGCTCGAGGACAACCCATACGGCCTGCTCCGCTACGAGGGCGATCGCCTGCCGCCGATCTACGCGCTCGACGGCGGCGTCTACGTGATGTACCTCGGAACCTTCTCCAAGATCCTCTCGCCGGGCATCAGGCTCGGCTGGGCGATGGATCCGCCGCCCGTGCTCGAGAGGATCAACCTCGGCAAGCAGGCGGCCGATCTCTGCACCTCGACGCTGTCCCAGCTCATGGTCCAGGCCTACTTCGCGCAGGGCCGCTGGCGCGACTACGTCGAGTCGCTCACAGAGCTCTACCGCGACCGCCGCGACACGATGCTGGACGCCCTGGCCGAGCACTTCCCGCCCCAGGCGGAGTGGACGCGGCCCGGGGGCGGGCTGTTCATCTGGGTCACCCTGCCCGACTTCATCGACACCACCGACCTGCTGGCGCGGGCTCTCCGCGAGAACGTGGCCTTCGTGCCCGGCGAGGCGGCATATCTCGACGGGCGCGGCCGCAGCTCGATGCGACTGAACTTCTCGGGCTGCGCCGACGACGAGCTGCGTGAGGGCATCCGGCGGATCGGCGAGGTCATCACCGAGCAGGTCGCGCTCTACGGAACCCTGACCGGCGAGGAGAGTCGCCGGCCGGCAGCAGCCGGCGGGCCGTCCGAAGTACCTGGCGCGCAGGTCCTGCCGATGCCGAGTCGCGCGGAGCGCGAGCGGCGCGCCACTCCGTGAGCCGGGTGGCCGTTCTCAAGGGCGGCCGCTCACTCGAGCGCCAGGTCTCGCTTCGCTCCGGGGCCCGGGTCCAGGATGCCCTCGAGCGGCTGGGGCACGAAGTGGTGGCCATCGACGCCGGCACAGACCTGATCCGGCTGCTGTGGGACGCGGCGCCGGAGGTGGCGTTCGTGGCGATGCACGGCCGCGACGGCGAGGACGGCACGGTCCAAGAGCTGCTCGAGATCCTCGGGATCCCGTACACGGGCTCGGGTGTGCTCGCCTGCATCAGGGCGATGGACAAGGTGCTCGCCAAGCACCTGATGCTGGAGACGGGAATACCGACGCCCGAGTTCTTCGCCTTCAATGAGACCGCGTTCCGGCAGCTGGGGGCCGCCGACGCCCTCCAGGCGATCGAGGAGCGGCTCGACTTCCCGATCGTCGTCAAGCCCGCCGGCCAGGGCTCCGCGCTCGGCATCAAGTTCGCGGCCGCTGCCGCGGACGTGCCCGGTGCGCTCGTGGCTGCCTTCTCCTACGACGACAAGGTGCTGCTCGAGCGCCATGTGGCCGGTCGCGATCTGGCCGTATCGATCCTGGACGGTGAGCCGCTGCCCGTCGTCGAGGCGGTCCCGCAGGGCGAGGACTTCTACGACTTCGAGTCCCGCTACGAGATCGGCCGCACCTCGTTCGTCTGCCCCGCCGAGCTGCCGGCCGGCGCCGGCGAGCGGGCCCACGAGCTCGCGCTCCGGACCTACCGGCTGCTGGGCTGCTACGGCTTCGCCCGCGTCGACCTGATGCTGGACGAGGGCGGCGAGCTCTACGTCCTCGAGGCGAACCCCATTCCCGGCCTCACCGAGACGAGCCTGCTTCCCCAGGCCGCCGAAGCGGCGGGGACAGGCTTCGACGAGCTCGTGGGCCGGATCCTCGATCTGGCCTTCAGCCGCCTAGCCACTCCTTGAGCGGCGGGCGCACGGCGAGGGCCGAGAGGTCGTCCTCGCGAGCCCTCTCGGCGGCTGTCGCGAAGGCGTCCACGGCGACCAGGGCGAGCGCGGAGCCGACACTGACCCGCCGGGCTCCCGCTCCGGCGATGTCGCTCATCGTCAACCGCGGGTTGGCGAGCACGTTCACCGGCCGGGAGACCGCCTTGCAGACGGCCCCGATCTCATCGCGGGTCCCCAGGCCGGGGGCGTAGAGGACGTCGGCGCCGGCCCGCTCGTAGGCCTGCAGGCGCGCGATCGTGTCGTCGAGGTCCGGGTTACCGCGGATGTGGTTCTCGGCGCGTCCGGTGAGGGTGAACGGGAAGTCGAGGCGATCCGCCGCCTCGCGGGCCCCGGCCACCCGCTCTGCCGCGTGGTCGAGCTCGTAAATCCCGTCCGCGGGGTCGTAATCCTCGATCGAGCCGCCGACGGCGCCGGCCTCGGCGGCTCGATCGACCGCGCGGGCCGCGTCCTCGGGAGCGGGGCCATAGCCGTTCTCCAGATCGACGGAGACCGGCAGGTCGGTCGCCTCGGTGAGCATCCCGACGTGAGCGGTCACTTCGTCGAGGGTGGTGCCCCCGTCGAGGCGGCCCAGCGTGAACGCGAAGCCGCCGCTCGTGCTGGCGAGGGCCTCGAAGCCGAGCGCCGCCAGGACCCTGGCCGAGCCCGCGTCCCACGGGTTCGGGATCAGGAACGTCTCTCCCTCGTGCAGCGCACGAAAGTCGGCGGCTCTCTCTGACTGCGTCCGCGCCAAGCCGGCTCGCAACCCTAGCGAGCTACAGTCGGCTCACGTGCGCCCGTGGGCAGAGGACACAGCCGGCCGCTTCGACGAGCTCGTCGTCGACAGCACGGCGCTGAGGGACAACCCGCTCGGCGATCCGCCCGAGCGGCCGCTGTGGGTCTATCTGCCGCCCGGCTATGACGAGGAGCCCGGGCGTCGCTATCCCTCCGTCTACATGATCCAGGGGCATACCGGCCAGCTCGACATGTGGCGCAACCGCTCGCCGTTTCGGCGCAACTTCCCCGAGCTGGCCGACGGCCTCTTCGCCTCGGGCGATGCTCCGCCCTGCGTGATCGTCTGGGTGGATTGCTGGACGACGTTCGGCGGCAGCCAGTTCCTCGACTCGCCGGGCACGGGCCGCTACCACACGTACCTCTGTAACGAAGTGGTTCCGTTTGTCGACGAGCGCTACCGCACCCTGCCCGGCGCGGAGCACCGGGGAATCGCGGGGAAGTCGAGCGGCGGCTACGGCGCGATGGTCACCGCGATGCTCCGGCCCGACCTGTTCGGGGGGCTCGCCACCCACGCCGGGGATGCCCTGTTCGAGACGTGCTACCTGCCCATATTTCGTGAGTCCGTGCGCGCCCTGCGCGACGACTACGACGGCTCCTACGAGCGCTTCTGGGAGGACTTCCGGAGCCGGCCTGCCCTGTCGAAGGACAGCGACGACACGCTCGTGAACGACTGGTGCATGGCCGCCTGCTATTCGACGGATGAGGACGGGACCGTACGACTCCCGTACGACACCACGACAGGACGGCTCATCCCCGACGTGTGGGAGCGGTGGCTCGAGTGGGATCCCGCAAGGATGGTGCCCGGCCACGCCGAGGCGCTGCGCGGGATGAGCGCCATCTACATCGACGCCGGCAAGCGCGACCAGTACTTCCTGGACCTCGGCGCCGAGGCCTTCCGCAAGGCCCTCGCCGACATCGGCGTGACCGACGTCTTCTTCGAGCTCTTCGACGCCACCCACACGGCGATCGAGTATCGCTACCCGCTGTCGCTCCAGTACCTGGCGGGACGGCTCTCGCCGACGGGCTGAGCGTCGCCTACTGGCTCTCTTCGCCCGAGGCGAAGTCCTCGGGTGTGACGTTGTCGAGGAAGTCCTTGAACTTCTCGACGACTTCCTCCTGGTCCTCGACCTCGTGCTCGAACTCGATCGCAGACTCTGTGATCACGTCCTCGGCGGCGAAGATCGGCGCTCCGGTGCGCACGGCGAGCGCCAGGGCGTCCGAGGGGCGGGAGTCGATCTCGATCTCGCGGCCGTTCAACTGCAGGGTGACCGCCGCGTAGAAGGTGTTCTCGCGGAGCTCTGTCACCGCCACTCGGGAGCAGGACACGTCCAGCTCGGAGAGCATGTCGCTGATCAGATCGTGCGTCATCGGACGCGGGGTGTTCGCTCCCTGGAGCTTCATGAGGATCGCCGCGGCCTCGGGGTGGCCGATCCAGATGGGCAGGAACTTGTTCCCCTCCCGGGTCTTGAGCAGCACGATGGGCTGCTTGCCCACCATGTCGAAGCTCACCCCATAGATGACCATCTCCTGCATCAGCGGACAGTCTAGTCATGGGAGGAAGGCGCGCCGATACGACGAGAGCCCCACGAAAATGGGGCTCTCGGGCACTCGCCTGTTACTTGTGGTCCGGTGCTCGCCCGATCGGCGATCGGGCTGCGCTCCTAACTCTGGTCCGGTGCTCGCCCGATCGGCGATCGGGCTGCGCTCCTCCCAGTGGGCGATCCTGGACTCGAACCAGGGACCTCGTCCTTATCAGAGACGCGCTCTAACCAACTGAGCTAATCGCCCGTCCCAGCCGGCCGATTGTAGCGTCGGCCGGCGGGCTCCCTCACGCGGCACGGCGGGCGTTCGAGGCGAGCAGGCGCTCCGCCAGCGCGACCGCCTCCGCGGGGGTGTCGAAGGGGATCTCGACCAGGCAGCCGTCGCCCCTCGGTCGGGCCTTGACGTCGCACCCGAGGGCCGCCGCCAGCGCGTCCTCGGCGGCCGCGAGGGCCTCCTGGAGGTCCGGGTGGACGGCCACGCCGGGCCGCTTCCGGGGCTCGGCCCCCTCGGCCTCCCGTGCCCGGTCCTCTGTCCGGCGGACCGACCAGTCTGCGTCGCGTGCCTCGAGCGCCAGCCGGCGTCGAGCGCCGTGGTCCTTGCAGAGCAGGAGCGCGCGGCCGTGGCCCTCGCTCAGGTCCCCGGCCTCGATCAACTCGAGCACTTCCTCGGGCAGCTCGAGCAACCGGATCAGGTTGGAGATGGCCACACGACTACGGCCCACGCGGCGGCCGACCTCCCCCTTCGTCAGGCCGAGGTCCTCCACCAGCATGGCGCAGGCGCGTGCCTCGTCCACCGCGTTCAGGTCCTCCCGGGCCATGTTCTCGGCGAGAGCGAGCTCGAGGCGCTCCCAGTCGTCGGCCTCGCGGACGACGGCCGGCACGCTCTCGAGCTCCGCGATCCTCGCCGCCCGCAGCCGGCGCTCCCCGGCTACGAGCTCGAACCGGCCGCCGGCGAGCGGCCGCACCACGATCGGCTGGAGCATGCCACGCGAGCGGATCGACTGGGCCAGCTCCGCCAGGGCGTCGTCGGCGAAGCTCCGCCTCGGCTGGCGGGGGTTCGGCTCGAGCACGTCGAGGGGTAGCTCCCGCAGGCGAGGCTCCTCGTCCCTAGACGTGCGCGGCAGGATCGCCGCCAGGCCCCGGCCCATGCCGCGCTTCTCCTCAGCCACGTGCGGCAACCTCCTTTGCGAGCTTCAGGTACGCCGCGGACCCGGCGCTCCGGGGGGCGTGGGCGGTGACCGGCACGCCGAAGCTGGGCGCCTCGCCCACGCGCACGTTGCGGGGGATCACGGTGTCGAAGACGAGTTCCGGGAAGTGCTCGCGAACCTCGCGCTCCACGTCTCGCCCAAGCCGCGTGCGGCCGTCGTGCATGGTCAGGATCATCCCGGCGACGGTGAGCCGCGGGTTGAGCTCCCGCTGTATCAGCGCCAGGGTGTCGAGTAGCCCGGCCAGGCCCTCGAGCGCGAAGTACTCGGTCTGGACGGGCACGATCACCTTGTCCGCGGCCGCCAGGGCATTGACCGTCAGGGGGCCGAGGGACGGCGGGCAGTCGAGCAGCGTGAACAGGTACTGCTCGCGCACGCCCCCGAGAGCCTCGCGGAGCCGGGTCTCCGAGCCGGCGATCCGCGGCAGCTCGACCGTCGCCCCGGCGAGCTCGGGCGTGGACGGGACCGCCCGAAGCCGCTCGAAACCGGTGTCGACGGCCGCCCGCTCGAGCGGGACGCCGTCGGCGAGGCAGTCGTAGGCGTTGGGGCTGGCGTCCTTGCCGAGCCCGAAGGCCACCGTCGCGTTGCATTGGGGGTCGAGGTCGACCAGCAGCGTCTCCCAGCCGGCCTCGGCGACGCTGGCGGCGACGTTCACGGCGGTCGTGGTCTTGCCCACCCCGCCCTTCTGATTGGCGACTGCGTAGATGGTTCCCATGCCTGGCGCGAAGGTAGTGAGGGGCGCGGTCGGAAACGCCCCCATCCCTACGGTTCGGGGCCGAACCGCCGGGTCCTGCCGGTTGGCTGTTGGCTGTTGGCGTTGGCAGAGCTGTGGCTCAGCCGAGCGGGCGCTTCCGGGCCGCGCCGGGGCGGCGTGGGAAGCGGGGCGGGGTCGGCTCGCCCTTGGTGTAGACGTGTAGGTGGCGGTTTCGGGCCGCTGCGAAGGGAACGACGGCCAACACCCTTGCGGGCCCCATGCCCAGGATCTGCGCCGCCCGCTCGGCCGCCGCCTCCTCGGCACCGTCGCGGGCCCCCTTCCAGGCCACCAATGCCCCGCCCACGCTCAACAGGGGCGCCGCGTATTCGAGCAGCACGGCGAGCGGCGCCACCGCGCGCGCCGTAACCGCTTCGTAGGCCTCTCGCCCGTCGGCGGCCGCCCACTCCTCGGCCCGGGTCGGAACCGCCCGCGCGTTCTCCACTTCAGCCGCGGCCGCCAGACGCCGACTCACCTCGCATTTACGCCGGGCGCTCTCGATCAGGTCGACCCGCGCCGCCGGCAGCGCGATCGCCAGCGGCAGCCCCGGGAAGCCGGCGCCCGCGCCGACGTCGGCGATCGAGTCGGCGCCGCCCAGCTCCTCGACCTCCAGCCCGGCGAGGCTGTCGGCCACATGTGCGTCTGCCGCAGCCGCGGGGTCCCGTACGGTGGTGGGCGGGTCGGGCTCCGCGGCCAGTGCCTCCAGCAGCCGCTCGAGGCGGTCCGCGGCCCCCGGCGTCAGCCGGTGGCGCCGGCCGAGCTCGGCGATCGTTTCCCGTGAAACGCTCAGCGGCCGCCGCTGGTGCGGAGCGGCGTGACCACGAGCCGGCGCTCCGGCTCGTCTCCTTCGCTGTGCGTGGCCACGTCCGTGCGCTCGCGCAGGTAGAGGTGGACGACCTTGCGCTCGCCGGGGCGCATCGGCTCGAGCTCGACCGGCCGGCCGAAGCGGAGCGCCTCGGAGGCGGCGCGGTCCGCCATGCGGTGGAGGGTCGCCTCGCGCCGGTCCCGGTAGCCGGCGGCGTCGACCACCACCTGCTTGCGCTCGTCGCGGCCCAGCGAAGCGGCCCGGAAGGCAACGTGCTGGACGGCGTCGATCGTTGCTCCGTGCTTGCCGATCAGCAGTCCGAGGTCCTCGCCGTTCACGGTCGCGCGGATCTCGTCCGCCGACTCCTCGATGTCGACCGTGGCCCGAAGCCCGAGCCCCTGGACCACGCGGGCCACCACGGCCCGGACGCGCTCGGCCGGCTCGTCCGGGATCACGTCCGCCACCTGTCGCCACGCCTCCGCGTCGACCTCTCCGCTGACCCGCGCCGGACTGTCGCCGACGGGCTCTTCGAGGACATCGAAGCGCACGCAGTCGGCGGTCAGGCCCGGAAAACGGACCTCGAGCTCCTTCATGGCGCTCCATTTCGCCTCACCCAGCGTGTCGCCCTGCCCCTCGGCGACGCGGTCCTCGGCCCTCGCCGCTCCGTTCTCCTCGCTCGACACAGCCTTTGTCCTCGCCCTCTACCGTCGGCGGCCGGAGCGTTTCTTCTTCTTGCGTGGGGAGGGCGGCGGCGCCTTCGTCGAACCGCCGCTGCCGCCGTCCCCGGCGGCGGCCTTCGCCTTGACCTTGGCCTTGGCCTTCGGCTTGGCGGCGCCCTTGCCGTCCTCGGCGCGTTCGGGCTCCGGCGGCGGTTTGCCGCGTGCCGGCTTGGCCTCGCCCCCGTCCCCGGCGGCCCCCTCCCGCGCAGCGGGCTTGGGATACAGCTTCCGCACAGCAAGCTGCTGCCCGATCGTCCATACGTTCGTGGTGATCCAGTAGACGATCAGGCCCGCCTGGAAGTTGATGATGAAGAAGACGAAGACGAACGGCATCGCGAGCATGATCCGGCGCTGGGTGGGATCCGCGCTGATCGCGGTCACGGCGCTCGCCGCCAGCTGGGTGCCTACGTAGAGGACGATCAGCGAGCCGAGCAGCACGGGGTCGCCTGTGACGTTGTGCGCGAGGTTGGGGATCGGCCCGAAGCTCGGGTTGTCCGCTATCTCCGCCTTGAAGCTGGGTGAGCGCAGCAGCTGGAACAGCGCGATGAAGAACGGGATCTGCAGCGCCAGCGGCAGGCACGATCCGAGCGGGTTGACCTTCTCGCGCTGGTAGAAGGCCATGATCTCCTGGTTCATCCGCTGGCGATCGCCCTTGTGACGCGCCTGGATCTCCTTGATCTCCGGCTGTAGCGTCTGAAGCCGCTGCATGGACTTCACGCCCTTGAAAGTCAGCGGCAGGATCACGATCCGGACAGTGAAGGTCAGCAGGATGATCGACCAGCCCCAGCTTCCGGTGAAGTCGCCGATCAGCCCGTGCCAGAACTTCAGGACCGCCTCGCAGGCGTCGACGATCGGCTGGAGGATGACGATGATTGCGATCAGCATCGGGCGCTAGCCCCGGGGGCGAAACAGCTTCTGGTCTTCCACGAAGTCGACGCCGCCATGGCTCCACGGGTTGCAGCGCAGGAGTCGCCAGGCAGCCAGCACGACGCCCCGGAGAACGCCGTATCGGCGCACCGCGCCGATGGCGTACTCCGAGCAAGTCGGATGGTACTTGCAGCGGCGCGGCAGGGCAGGCGACACGGCGCGCTGGTAGAAGCGGACCGGCGCGATGGCGATCGAGCGCAGGGCGGTCACTCGGGCCTCCCCGCGAGACCGGCCTCCAACAGGACGGACCGCAGCGCTTGCTCGACGGCCTGCTCGCCGCCCTTCTCGGCTAGCTCGCCGGCGGGCGGGCGGGCGACGATCACGAAGTCGTGACCGGGGGCGAGCTCGTCCGCGGATGCCCAGAAGGCCTCCCTGAGCAGTCGCTTCACCCGATTGCGCTCGACCGCGCCGCCAAGCTTCCGGCCCACGGACACGCCGAGGCGGGGCGGGTCGGCGTCGTCGCCCCGGGGGAACGCATAGAGGACGAGATACCGGCTGGCATGTGAGCGACCCTCCCGGTACACGCGCTCGAACTCGCCGCTCCGCGACAGCCGGCGGCGCCTGCGGCGTGCCGCCATCGCTACGGCGTGAGCCGCTTGCGGCCCTTGTCGCGCCGGTGCTTGAGGATCCGCCGCCCGCCGCGGGTGCGCATCCGGGCACGGAACCCGTGCGTGCGGGCGCGCTTGCGCTTCTTGGGCTGATAGGTGCGCTTCATGGATCCAGGCCGGGTGGGTCGCCGAAGTATAGGGAGGGGCCCCGCGGGCGCTTTTCGCGCGATTTGCGAGTTCGTCCCGCAGCGCCGGCCGTGGCCCTCTTTCACACCCGAATCGCACCTGTACACTCGACCATTCCGAGGGCGAGCCGGGCACATCCCGCGAAGTCCCTCCACCACTTCTCGCCGTGAACGACTCCCCCAGGAGGGGCGCCGACTGCCCGTGCCCGAATCGATCGAGCCAATCTGGAGCGGTATCAGGGACGACCTGCGGCGCGAGACTCCAGACCTCAAGTTCCACATCTGGCTCGATCCGCTCGAGCCCGCCGCGGTCCAGGGGCAGACACTCTACGTCAAGGCGCCGGAGCACATCCGCGGCTGGGTCGGCGAGCGCTATCTGCCGCTTCTCCGCCGCGCCGCGGAGCGCCATCTGGGCGGCGGTGCCGCGGTCCGGATCGTGGGAAGCGACTGGCGCGCCGGTGATGGAGAGCGCGCCGAGGTCCGGGCGGTCGGGCCCGCCTGCACGCTCAATCCGAGGTACACATTCGAGCAGTTCGTCATCGGCGACGGGAACCGCTTCGGCCACGCCGCTTCGCTTGCCGCCGCGGAGTTGCCCGGGCAGGCCTACAACCCGCTCTTCCTCCACGGGCCGCCAGGCGTCGGCAAGACGCACCTCCTGCACGCCATCGGGAACTACGTTCGCCGCTACGGCGCCGGTCTCAGCGTCCGTTACGCGACCGTGGAGGAGTTCACCGGGGATTTCGTCGAAGCCATCCGGGCTCGCAGCACGTCCGCCTTCCGCGAGTCCTTTCGCGGCGCCGACGTCGTGCTCATCGACGACGTCCAGTTCCTCGCCAGCAAGGAGAGGACCCGGGAGGAGTTCTTCCACACCTTCAATGCGCTCCTCGGCTCGGGCCGCCAGCTGGTCCTGACCTCCGACCGGCCACCCCAGGAGCTCCCCGAGCTCGAGCAGCGGCTCGAGGAGCGCTTCCGCTCCGGGCTGGTGGTCGAACTCGAGACCCCCGCCTTCGATGTCCGCCGAGCCATCCTCTTCAAGCGGGCTCGGCTCGACCAGGTCGACGTCGGACCCGACGTCCTCAGCGAGATAGCGCGCTGCGTGTCGAGCAGCGTCAGGGCGCTCGAGGGCGCCCTGATCAGCGTGGTGGCCTACGCTTCGATGCGCGGCGAGCAGCCGACGCCCGCCCTGGTGCGGCACCTCCTGAACCGCCTCGGCACGGAGCGCTCCGCACCCTCGAGGCTCTCCGAGATCCTCGACGCCACGGCCCGGGAGTTCGACGTCCCGCGAGAAGACCTCCTCGCCCGTACCCGACGCCCTCCCGTCGCCCGGGCAAGGCAGGTGGCGATGTTCCTCGCCCGCGAGCTCACGGACCACAGCCTTCCCGAGATCGGCCGGGGCTTCGGCGGGCGCAACCACACCACCGTCCTCCACGCCGTCAACTCCGTCAGCTCTTCACTCGGCACCGACCCCGCTGTTCGCAGCGCGGTCGACAACCTCAAGCGGCGACTCGGAAGCCGGTGACGGCCGCCGTGCGTGGAAGAATCGACACCCTCCTGAACAGCTCACCGACCCACAATCCCGCAGGGGAGAGCCATGTCTACAGTCTCGACAGCCCCTATCACCACTTCAGGTAACCGCCCGATGAAGCTCACCGTTTCCCGTGAAACGTTTTTGGCCCGCTTGGCCATTGCCGTTCGCGGCGTCTCTACGCGCAGCGCAATCCAGACCCTCTCCGGAGTCTTGGTGCGTATCGAGAATGGACGGATCGAGCTCCAAGCCACGGACATGGAGATGGGAATCCGTGTCGGGGTGGCGGCCACCGACGCGGACGAGGGGACGGTGGTACTGCCGGGTCGGCTGTTTCTGGACGTGGTTCGCTCGCTGCCGCACGACCAGCTGTCGCTCGAGTACCGCAGCACCCAGCAGGACGTCGAGCTCGTGTCCGGAAGCGCGCGCTTTCACCTGCGGACCCTGCCGTCCGAGGACTTTCCGAAGCTCCCGGAGCCCCAGCCCGAGGGCGCACTCACCGTTCCCTCCGAAGCTTTCGTCGACACCATCGCCCGGGTCGCCCGGGCCGCATCGCGCGACGAGACGCGCCCCCACCTCACCGGTGTGCTCGTCTCCGCCAGCGAGCGGGAGTTGCGCATGGTCGCCACGGACTCGTACCGCCTGAGCGTGAAGGAGACGACCCTGGAAGAGCCGCTGGCGGGTTCGCTCGAGGCCAACGTGCCGGCCCGGACCCTCCAGGAGCTGGGCCGCATCGCCCAGGGCGGCAGCGAGACGATCGGCGTCACCGCGCTCGAGAACCAGGTGGTCTTCAGTGTCGACGACGTCGTCCTCTCTTCTCGTCTGGTCGAAGGTCGATTCCCGAACTACCAGCAGCTGCTTCCCGAGTCCTACGAACACGAGCTCCGAATCGACCGCCGCGAGCTGCTGGAGGTGGTGCGTCGCATCAGCCTGCTGGCCCAGAAGAACGCGCCGCTTCGGCTGCGCTTCTCCGAGGGAGCGCTCGACGTCTCGGCTCAGACGCCGGATGTCGGACAGGCCAGCGAGTCGCTGCCGGTGCCCTTCAAGGGAGAGACACTCGAAATCGGCTTCAACCCGGACTTCTTCCGGGAGGGCCTGGAGAGCGCCGAGTCGAACGACCTCGTCCTGAAGCTGATCAGCCCACTCCGCCCGGGGTTGATTCAGTCGGGTGATGACGGAGGTTTCCTCTATCTCGTCATGCCCATTCGACTGAACGTCTGATGGGTTGGCAGTTGGCAGTACGCCGGCTTCGCCGGCTGCAGTTGGCAGAGTCTGCGCCAACAACGCTCGCTGCCACATGCGCGTAGACCGCGCAGAAATCCGCGACTTCCGCAACTACACCCGGGCCGAGATCGGCCTGTCTCCGTCGCTGACCGTCGTCAGCGGGCCCAACGGCGCCGGCAAGACGAACCTGCTCGAGGCCGTCTACTTCGGCTGCACCGCGCGCTCGCCGCGGACCACGAACGAGCGGGAGCTCGTGCGCCGTGGTGAGCTCGTAACGCGTGTGACCCTGGACACCTCCGGGGTGGACGGCGGGCACCGGGTGGAGGTTGGCTTCGAGCCGGGCGAGGCGAAGCGGATTCGCGTGGACGGCCGCGCCGTCGACAGCCTCGCCACCGCCACGGAGCGGCCGCTCGTGGCCGTGTTCCTGCCCGAGCGGCTGGACCTGATCAAGGGAGCCCCGTCCGGCCGTCGCGCCCACCTGGACCGGCTGGTGGCCGCGCTGTGGCCGGCGCGCCGGCAGACCCGCGCCGCCTACTCGCGGGC
>Ga0126312_10000824_pt1 | contig 19573 bp, 24 predicted proteins | sample Plot104A_FD_92537 | JGI IMG/M metagenome (GOLD analysis project Ga0126312, IMG submission 92537) | Serpentine soil microbial communities from UC McLaughlin Reserve, CA, USA - Plot104A | ecosystem: Environmental > Terrestrial > Soil > Grasslands | place: USA: UC McLaughlin Reserve, Lake County... | reverse complement strand
TGACCTGGCCGATGTGGGCGCCGGCGTGGGAGGCGTCGCCCCCGGATGAGCCGAAGCAGCCGGACAGGCCTGCCCCGAGCAGCGCGACGGCGGCGATGCGTGCTAGTGGGGCTCGGATGGCGTCTTGAACCAGTCGCAGCTGTCGCCGACGTCCTGATCGAACGTCGCGAAGCATCCGAGCAGCTCGGCCGTCTGCGCGGGCCCGCCGAGGCCGAGGGCGGCGGCGCAGTTGGAGGGCAGCAGCGGGCCTGGCGGGACGCTGGTGATGCTCGCCGCGGTCCCGTCCTTGCCGGTGTTCTCGTACCAGCAGTTGCCCGTAGTGGTGGGCCGGTCGTGGAACTGCTGGTTGGCGAACGCGTCCCACCAGAAGTCGGTGCCGTTCGGGTCGCGAGTGCCGTCGGGCCTGCGACCCATGACGTTGCCGTAGGTCCGGTTGTCGTAGGAGGTGCTGATCCTGCCGTCCTCCCTGCAGCCCGCCTGATGGTTGCCCTCGGCCAGCGTGTTGTCGCCGCAGACGAACGCGTCGGGAACGGTGAAGATCATCGTTCCGCGGCGCCAGTTGTCGTAGAAGTGGTTGTTGCGGATCGTGTTGTTGTTTCCGCCCGCGATCCAGAGGCCCGTTCCCACCGGGACGGGGATCGACGGATCGACGTCCGACCCCTTTTCGTAGGGATTGAAGTTGTTGGAGTAGAAGTTGTTGAACTCCACGAGGTCGGAGTCCTGCGGGTATCCGGGGTGACCCGCCGCGGTGAAGACGTCCGTGGTGAAGCCCAGCGCGTTGTCGTAGATGTCGTTGTGGTCGACGTGCACCGCGTTGCCGTCGGTCCCGGAGTAGCCGGCGGCGCTGTGATGCATGTCGCAGCGACGGATGCGCTGGCTGTAGCGCCGCGTCTTCTCGATCGTCTGCTCGCCCGTATCGGCGGAGGAGCCCGGATAGAGCGCCGCGTCGCCGTGGCCGGCGGCATCGCAGTCCTGCATGAGCCCGTGGTCCTCCACGAACGTCAGCACGCCGTATTCGCCGGAGTAGTAGGTCTTGAAGCGCTCCGCGCGGTAGCCGTCCGCCTCGAGGATGTAGATCCCGTGCTCGCCGGCGTGTCTCACCTTGACGTTCCGGAGCACGAAGCCGTCGGTCCGGTCGGCCCGAATGCCCACGTCCTTGACCTTGCCGATCGGGCCGTGATCGCCGGAGGCGACGCGTCCCGCGTCGATCGTGACGTCGTCGGGGCTCGGTCCCGAGCCCTCCACCTGGACATTGCAGCGGATGCACGGACCCAAATTCGGGATGCCGTGGCGGTCGTCGAGCGGCTTCCTCGGCTCGGTCCCCGGACCCGGCTTGCGGCCCATGATCGCGATCAGGTTCTGCGCGTTGGGGCAGTAGTACTGGTACTTGTACGACAGCGCCGCCTCCTGGCCGCGGTCGTTGAGGATCTCGTACTTCCTGCACTTCGGATCGAGATCCGGCTTCGAGCGTGCGGTCGGCTCCGTGTAGAGCCCGGGCATGATCACGATCCGGTCGTTGTTGCGCGTGCGGTTGACCGCTCTCTGGATCTGGTGGTACTTGCACTTGGCGAGGAGGCGCTCGTTGAACCTGAGGAGCCGCTTGCCGCGGCGCTTGCTGAGCCGGCGCGTCCGATCGGTAGGGCGGTACTTGAAGCCCCTGGTTCGCGCTCGCCTGATCGCCCTGCGGAGCGACTTGATCGATCCGTTCCGCCGGACGCCGCGGTTGTACTTGCGCTTGGCCTTGGCCAGCCTCCGCTTCAGGCTCTTGACGCGGCTGCCGGCGGCGCCCTGCCTGCGCGCCCGCTTCACGCTCCGCTTGAGCCGCTTGATCCGCTTCTGGCTCGGAACCTTGCCCCGGCAGACCACCCGGGTGTGGCCGGGAGCCGACTTGCGCAAGGCGGTGTAGAGGCTGCGCGCCGCGGGGACGTGGCCACCCGTCGGGGGGTGGACGGAAGTGTCCGGCCTCGGGTCGGGCCAGTAGGAAGCGCGCTCGATGTGCGCCGACGCGGTGGTGCCGGCGACGACCGCCGCAGCGAGGACGACCAGCGCCGCGAGAAGGGCCTTCCAGCGGCCCGATGACCCGAAATGGTGCCTCATGGGGTCCCTCAGCTGGGCGACTCTATCGGAGGTCGCGGGTTCACGCCGCAACATCGACGACCCTCCGGCGAGGTATAACGAGCACAATGGCTGACTTCTCCCCCGGCTCCGTCTTCGCCGGCTACAGGATCGAGGAGGTGGCCGGGCAAGGCGGCATGGGCCGCGTGTACCGGGCGACGCAGGTGGCCCTGGAGCGGTCGGTGGCGCTCAAGCTGATCGTCCCCGAGCTGGCCGACGACCCCGACTTCCGGGCGCGATTCAAGCGCGAGTCGCTGCTGGCCGCGTCCATCGACCACCCCAACGTCGTCCCCGTGTACGAGGCCGGGGAAGCCGACGGCCGCCTGTTCATCAGCATGCGCTGGGTCGACGGGACCGACCTCCGCACCCTGATCTTCGAGGAGGGAAGGCTCGAGCCGGCCCGCGCGCTGGCGATATTGCGGCAGCTGGCCGGCGCGCTGGACGCCGCGCACCGGAGTGGGCTCATTCACCGCGACGTGAAGCCCGCGAACGTGCTCGTGACTCGCGACGGCGAGGAGCACGCCTACCTCACCGACTTCGGCCTGACCAAGCGCGCCGCCTCGGAGACCGGCCTGACCGCCACCGGCCACTTCATCGGCACGCCGGACTACACGCCACCCGAGCAGATCAAGGGCGAGCGCGCCGACGCGCGGGCGGACGTCTACGCGCTCGGCTGCCTGCTCTTCCACTGCCTGACCGGCAACCCGCCGTATCCGCGCGACAGCGAGGTGGCGAAGATGTACGCGCATCTCCAGGAGCCGCCGCCCAGCGTGGCCGACGTGCTTCCGTCCGCGCCGCGCGAGCTCGACGTCGCGATCGGCAGGGCCATGGCGAAGGAGCCGGACGACCGCTACCCGTCGACGGGCGACCTGGCCCGCGCCGTCTCGGCTGCGCTCGCCGGCGCCGCACCCTCGCAACCGGAGCGGAGCCTCGCCACGGGGATGGCCGCGCCCGCCGGTGTCACGGAGCCGGCGGTCCCTCCCACCGAGTTGGCCGCGACGCAGCCGGTCGCGCGCGGCCAGGCCGCGCCCACCGCCCGCGCACGGCCAGAGACCGCGCCCGCCGGGCCGCCATCGGCGCCTCCGGCTGCGGCCGCGGCGCCGCCCGCGACCCGCCGCCGGAGCCGGCTGTCCCTGATCCTCGCCGGCGTCGTCGCCCTGGCCGTCCTGGCCGGAGTGCTGGTGGTCGCCGGCGTCTTCACGAGCTCGGACGACGGCGGCTCCGGCGGCGGCGGGGGAGGAGGCGGTGGGGCGCCCAAGGTGACCGCCACGATCCCGGCCGGCAAGGGGCCCGACGGAATCGCGGTCGACGGGAAGTCGGTCTGGGTGGTGGACTCCGACGGCAACAGCCTCAACCGGATTGACGCCGACAAGAACAAGAGCGTGGGCATGGTCGGCGTCGGCCGCAACCCGGACAGCGTGGCGGTCGCCGACGGGGTCGCCTGGGTGACCAATACCGACACCGGCACCGTCACCCGGCTCGAGATCACGCCGCTCGGAAGCTCCGGCTCCCAAGCGACCGGCGCGAGCTCGGTCAAGGTCGGGGCGGGGCCCGAGGGGATCTCGCTCGGCAAGCAGCTCGTCTGGGTGGCCAACGGAGACAGCGACACCGTCTCCCGCATCGACCGGGCCTCCTCCACCGCCCTCAACCCGCCCATCGGCGTGGGCAACAAACCGATCGGGATCTTCGTCGGGAAGACGGCCGTCTGGGTGGCCAACAGCTTCAGCCGGACGGTCAGTCGCCTCGACATCGCCACCGCCAAGGAGGTCGGGTCGCCGCTCGAGGTCGGCAAGAACGCCCGCTCGGTCCTCGAGGCGGAGGGGTCGCTGTGGGTCTCGAACACCGGCGAGGGAACGGTCAGCCGCTTCAACCCCAAGACCGGCAAGCCGATCGGCGAGGCGATCGGCGTCGGCGAGCATCCCAAGGACATGGTCGCGGCGAACGGCTCGATCTGGGTCGTGAACGAGTTGAGCAACTCGGTTTCCCAGATCGACGCGAGCGAGGGCCGAGTGGTCGGCAGTCCGGTTCAGGTGGGCACGAAGCCGGTGAGCATCGCCTTCGGGGCCGGCTCGCTCTGGGTGACCAACAACAGCGACGACACGGTCAGCCGAATCGACCCGGGCGGCTGACGGCGCACCGCTTGGTGGCCGCCGACCCGTTGCGGCGGGCGGAGGTCTATGGAAGGGTCGGCCCATGCAGAAGATCTCCGAGATAGGCGGCAGGCGCGTCCCGTTCCTGCGCTGGTCGGTATGGCGCACGGTGCTCGGCGTGAAGCACCTCACCACCCACTGGCAGGTCGGCGACGGCCGCGAGCAGGCGCTCGCGGACCACGTGACCGCCACCGCGAGCCCGGGCGACCTCGACGACGCGATCCGCGCGGTCGACGACTTCTGCTACCGCGAGAGCGTCATGATGAACGTCGGCGACGAGAAGGGCGAGCTTCTCGACGCGGCCATCCGGCGCACCGAGCCCTCACGCCTGCTCGAGCTCGGCACGTACTGCGGCTACAGCGCTTCGCACGGTGCGGGTCATGACGGAGGAAGCCCATCTGTACTCGATCGAGTTCCTTCCGGACAACGCGCAGATCGCGGGCCGCATCCTCGAGCATGCCGGCGTCGCGGACCGGGTCACCGTGGTCGTGGGCACCCTCGGCGACGGCGGTAGCACGATCGCGGCCCTGGAGGAAGAGCACGGCTTCGGCGAGGGCTCGCTCGACTTCGTCTTCCTCGATCACGACAAGGACGCCTACGTCCCGGACCTCGAGCGGATCGTCGAGCGCGGCTGGCTGAAGAAGGGCGCGGTGGCGGTGGCCGACAACGTGAAGCTGCCCGGCGCGCCCGAGTACCGCAGGTTCATGAGCGAGCACGACGGCCGCGACTGGCGCACCACCGAGCACGAGACGCACCTCGAGTACCAGACGATGATCAAGGACCTGGTGCTCGAGTCGGAGTACCTGGGCGCCGCTGCGTAGTGGCTCGATGCGCCCGCCCCGCCAGCGGCGGGGCAGTCGTTTTCTCCGGCCGCCGGATTCCGTAGGCTCGACCTCCGCCAGGCTCCGGGCTCGAAACTCGCGAATTTCCCGTGGACCTGGGCGTTCCCACAACTATGCAGTCGACATTCCATGTCGAGCCAGCTACCTCCGGCGACTGGCCCTAACGACCGGCGCTCATGGCGACGATCGTGACCACCCAGGACGCACCGATGGTCGAGCCGGCCCGCCACCGCATTCAGGAGTCAGCTCAGGAGGCGGTAGAAGCCGTGAACAACGCGCTCGCAGCGAACCTGAAGTTCGTCACGTTCACGCGCGAAAGCGGCAAGAAGTTCAGCGTCGTCGCCGCGAACGTGGTCGACATCACGGAGGAATAGAGGGCGCAAGAGCCCGTGGCCCGCCGCTGTGGCTGCTTCGTTTAGCGGTCACCGCTATCCAAATCGCTGCTTAAGCGCGGGCGAGCGGCGGCGCCACCCGGAACCACACACCGGTGGGGCCGCTCGCTATCCCCCACTCCTGAGACAGCGTGTTGACGATGGTCAGCCCCCACCCCCCCGGCCCCGGGCCGGTGGGCGGTCGGTTGGGCCGATCAAAACCGTGTCCGTCGTCGACGACTGAACCCTTTAGGGCTCCGTCGGAGCCGCGAGCGAGGAGGAGCGTAATGGTTCCCCGACCGTGCCTGACGGCGTTTGAGACGAGTTCGGAGACGATCAGGCGAGCGTCCTCGCGTAACTCGGACGGGAGCTCGAGACTGTCGATGGCGTCTCGGGCGAGAGGCAGAGCCGAGACATGCCTGGGCAGTCGTGTAGCGAATTCGTCCATTGTCGCCGCTGTCATTGCCGCGACCGATAGCCGTGAAGACCCTGAAGCTGCTCGCGGCCGTTCAGGAACGACCAGGCGAACTGCCGCAGCCCCGACTTCTGGCCGCCGCTGAGCTCGTGACGGTCGATCACCTCGCGCTCGACGCGGTCAAGCGAGCGCTCGTCCCACGCAATGGCCGCAATCCGCTCTTGAAGTCGATAGACGCTGGCCACTTGTCCTCCTTGGAGATATGGAGACAAGGGCCCACCAGAGTGGTTGCGACCGAAGGTCCGAGTACCGACGGGTCTTCAGAGGAATCCCCCAGCAGGTCCTTCTTCTGTTTTCTCCCCCACGCCGAATGTCCGTAGCTGGATCTCCCGCGCGGGGTTGACGTCAGACTCCCCAAAACAAGGGCGGATGAAACCGGACCGGGGCAGTTAGCCCAGGTTTCGTGGGGAATCTTCATACCGAAGAGTGGTCTGCCCACGAGCCGCTGGTGGGCTCCTCGACGAGAAACTACGTCTCGACGCTGAGGTTTCTCCGCTCCTCCTGCACGCTCGCCGGTTCCTCTTCGACATAGGCGACGTGGGCGCCGAAGACGTGGACGCTCCTGCCCTGTGACTCAAACGGGAAGGGATCGCTTGAACGCCCGATCTGCTTCACCACTTCATCCGCGGTGCCCTCGACCACCCATTCCTTGCCGGTCGAGAGACCGATTCGAGCTGCCATTTCGTCCCTCCTTCGCTTCCCTCCGGCGCCATTGACCGCTTGCACATATTGCACATAGCAGTCGGTACCACCGCGGTGCCACGAGCCAGTTCTGCCGCTACTCCTCCAGCCGGTAAACGGTGCCGGGGGACGCGAGCGCAGCGACGTATACGTGGCCTGAGGCGTCCTCGCCGAAGGAGGCGAGCTGCGTGCGTGGCAGGCTGAGTCCGGTAGGCGCGTCCCCGGTCGCGTTCGGTGTGCCGAGTCGCGCGGACCGGATCTCGCCTGAGCAGAAATCGCCGTAGACGTAGCGTCCGGCGAGCGACGGCACCGATGCATCCCGCACGACGTAGCCGCCCGTGATGCTGGAGTGACACCAGTCGGGAGAAGTCGTGGGGATGTCACGCTCGAGCACCGGCGGGACGTGCCCGGGGGCAGAGCAGGCGTTGTACGTCAAAGTGCCTTCGAAGCAGCTCCAGCCGAAGTTCGCCCCACGGCCGCCGCCGCTCTTGGCGAGAACGAAGTCGACCTCGTCGCGGAAGGTTTGTCCGACGTCCCCGACGGTCAGGTCGCCTGTGGAGCGGTCGAAGGAGAAGCGCCACGGGTTACGCAGCCCATACGCCCAGATCTCGCCCCGGGCTCCCGCCACCCGGACGAAGGGGTTTTTCGGCGGAAGGCGGTAGCTGGCCGTCGAACTCGGCCGGGGATCGATCCGAAGCAGCTTTCCCCACAGGACACCCAGGTTTTGGGCATTTCTCTCGGGGTCGCCGGCCCCGTCAGGGCCCCTGCCGCCATCGCCGATCGAGATGTACAGGTAGCCATCACGCCCGAATTGGAGCTGGCCTGCGTAGTGGTCCCTGTACGTCGAGTGCGGCAAGGAGAGGACCCGCCGCTCCGTGGCCATCGCCAGGTCCCGGTTGGCGGATGCCAGGAACTCGGAGACTCGAATACCACTCCCATCGGTGTAGAGCACATAGAAGCGCCCACTCTTCCGGTAATCCGGGGCGAAGGCCATCGAGAGCAGTCCGCCCGGTCCGGTCGCGTCGACCTTGCTCGAGATGTCCAGGAACGGGTCAGCCAACACCGCGCCGTTCCTGATCAGCCTGATGCGGCCGGCGCGTTCCACGACGAAGACGCGCTGGGTATCGCCCGGCGCGGCCGCCACGTAGGTGGGGTAAGCGAAGGACCCCACGGCCGTGAGCCTGGGGCTGGCCGTCGCCGCCGCGGGCCCAATTGCGACAGCGATGGCTAGGAGAAGGAGGGCGGAACACAGGCGACGGCGCATGGTGCTCATCTCACCCTACTTCCGGATTTCGCTGTCCGCGAGCCATTTGAACGCGGCGCGGCCCAAAATCTCGGGAGGCCGCTTCGGCAGCGGCCTTCCGGTCAATCGGGGCGGTCCGATTTGAATCGACGACCTTTCGGCCCCCCAGCCGAGCGACCCTGACCGGTCTATGCGTCCAGGAGCGTCCACGCCGTCCCTCGGAAGTGATCATCGGCGCGTATGTCGACAGCTCGAGGGCGGGCTGACCGGCACCTGGGCGGGCTGACTTACTGGTCGTCGTCCGTCGGCGCGTCGCTGGACGGGTCGGCCCGTTCTGCCGCCGCCGCCCGCTTCCTCGCTTCCTTCTTGGCCTGCTTTAGGTGGCGACGCTCAAGGAGCCTGCGTTCACGGTTGAGCTTCGCCATCGTGGTCTTCCTCTTGCCGCTTGAGGCCATGCCTGTCCTCCTGTTTGTGGCGTTTCCAGCGCGTGCAGGCCGTTGCGAGAAGCCCCGAAGCAGGTCGGCCTCCCGGAGTCCGCGCCGCCCCGTCGCAGGGGCGGCGCAACAAAGACAACAGGCCCGCGCGCGGGCTTCCGTCGGTGGTCGAGATCGGCGGGCTCTACAGCGCCTGGACGTTCCCTGCCGCCGGCCCCTTGGCGCCCTGCTCGGCGTCGTAGCTCACCTTCGCGCCCTCAGCCAGCGACTTGAAGCCGCTGCCCTGGATCGCGCTGTGGTGCACGAACAGGTCCTTGCCGGAGTCATCCGGCGTAATGAATCCGAAACCCTTGTCATCGTTGAACCACTTCACGGTTCCTGTTGCCATCTGTGTCCCCTCCGGGGTATGTGCACTGCGAAACGCGGAGGGTGCTAAGAGGCCACGCCTGCGGAAACGCCGGGCACGTGCTTGGTCGAACGGATGCTCGACCCGTAGGCCGAGTCTAGCGGTCGCCGCCGCGGGCTCTCCGGCGGTGCCCTCAGAAGATCACCGATTCACGACTCGCGATCGTCACCATGCGGCGAAAGGATCCGCCAACGCGTTGGACGCCGCTACATCCGTACGTCAGTCCGCAAGCGCAAGAGCCGACCCAGCGGGAGTTGGGATTTCCCGCTCGGTGGGCGGGCCGCGGCTCCGAAGGCCCATCGTGGCGCTACCGGTGTTGGCTAATCAGAAGACGGGCCATTGCTTTGGCCCTCCGCGCCGCCTCATGGTCGCCCTCCGCCGCCGCGACGATGGAGCCCTTCATGAGGATGTGCCAGGAGTGGGCGAAGGACGCGGTGTCGTGGAGCTCCGCCTCCTCGGCGAGCCGCCGCACGACCGAGCGAATGTTTTCTAGATGGCCGATCGAGGCCTCGCCTGCGGGGTGCTCTGGCCCCATCTCGAGCAGTGCGTTGATGAAGGCGCAGGCCTCGAAGTCCGCGCTCCTGAACCATTCGTCGAAGGTGTCGAAGATCGCCAGCAGCTGCGCTTCCGGCGTCGAGCCGCGGCGTCTGGCTTCGGCTTCGACCCAGCCTATGGTCCAGCGCTGCTCGCGCCGCTCGAGGAAGGCCAGGACGAGGTCGTCCTTGGACGGGAAGTGGCGGTAGAGGGTCCTCTTGGCGACCCCTGCGCGCTCGATCACCTCGTCGATCCCGACATCCCTGATGCCTCTGCGGGAAAACAGCTCGTAGGCCGTATCGAGGAGGCGCTCGCGCGCTCCGGGCCTTGCCGACGAAGTCGTTGCCGCCGTTACGGGCATGCCGGCCAGGGTACTTGGCGATCAGCGAGGCGAACCACGGGGGTGGCCGGCGCGGCCCCTCCGCCGAATCCCGGCTGCCCTATCCGCCCACTGATGCCCGTATGTGAGCCGATCGCTGCCGGGTGAACACTAGGGGCCATCGGCAAATGCTTTCCCGGCCGCCGCGAGCCGATCCAGAGCACGCCGTAGCAGGCGCGATACGTGCATCTGCGACATGCCCACCTGCTTGGCTATCTCGGCCTGCGTGAAGTCGTGCTCGAAACGCAGCCGCAGGATCGTGCGCTCTCGATCGGGCATCGCCTTGAGGGTGTCGCCAAGGGCCTCGCCGATCTCGGCCAGGTCGTAGCCTGGCTCGTGGCTGGCGATCGAGTCTCCGAGTGTCCAGCCGTCGTCTGGCTCGTCGCCCGGGCGGGGTGCGTCCAGCGAGAGCGCCTGGTAGGCGGTGGCCACCTCCATCGCCTCGAGCACGTCCTCGACTGAGGCGCCGGTGGCCTCGGCGATGTCGCGGGCCCGCGGCGAGCGGCCAAGCTTGGCGGGCAACGCGCCCGTCGTCTCCGAAACCTTCACCACGAGCTCTTGCGTCCCGCGGGGGACGCGGACGGACCAGCCCTTGTCGCGAAAATGGCGCCTCAGCTCACCGAGCATCGTCGGGACGGCGTAGCCAACGAAGTCATTCCCCCGGCTGGGGTCGTAGCGGTCTACCGCCTTTACAAGGCCTACGGAGGCCACCTGTACCAGGTCCTCGTAGGGCTCCCCAGCATGGAGGTAGCGGGTTGCTAGCCGCCGCGCGAGTGGAAGGAAGCGCGCGATCACTGCCTCGCGGGCCCGCAAGTCCCCCTCGCGGTTGTAACGGCGTAGAAGCCGCTCGTCTTCGGCACGCCGGCGAGCCAGCGACACTTGCTCGGTCGTGACCCCTCTCGGGGGTGCAGCTGTTGCTGACATCGAAGCCCTCCTCGCAGATCGATCCACTGCGTGGAGGTACGGCCCCGGCCGCGCACAACGACCAGAGGCACGTCCCTCAGCGCAAGGCCGAGAGGCAGGGCCGCGGAAACTTCCCCGAGATCCCGGTAGACAGGATTGTCTCCTTTTGCGCTCTGGACGAAACCTCCGTGGTCTCGGTCGCGAGGCGTCGCAACGACGCGGCGATTCCGAGGCCCGCTGGCGCGGCGGCGCCCGTCGCCATCTCACCCCGGCTAAGGTCGGGACTCGGGCGCCGCGCGTCGCTTCGCGGAGCAGCGAAACGGCCGCCGCAGTGCTCGGTGAACAAAGCTCCGCGAGCGCCTGGTCGGCCGGCCGCTTGGAGCATCGGTGGGTCGAGGCCCGAGTTTGGCTTCACTACGCAGCACCGCCGCAGGAGCGGGGCGTGGTGACGCTCAGTTGGGGGGACGAGTGGCCGGGGCTTTTTCCTCGGCCCGGCGAAGGCGGGCGGCGGCGCCGTCGGAGGCCCGCTGCAGCTCGCGGAGCTTGCCCTGGCTGGCCGCTCGCCCCCGTAGAGCCGGACCCGATAGAGGGCGAGGCGCTCGCGGCGGTAGCGCGCCTCCTCACGCAGCCGCTCTCGCTCGTCGCGCGCCGCCTCCACCCGCTCGAGAGTGGTGGTAGGACGTTCGCGCTTGAGCGGCTGGCGGGCCGTCGACGTCAGTCCCCCTCCAGCGGGCGGGGCCGACCCACCAATCGCAGAGCCGCCAGCGGTTTGCTGACGACCCGCGAGTCCGTCACGGACGCGCGCGTCTTTCGCTTCCCGGGCGCGATTTTCCCCGGCGCTCGCCCGCGAGGTCGGAAGCACGCGCGCGGCCTCGTCCAGCACTTGCTGCGATGTCCGAACTTGCGCTCGGACTCGCGCACCGCCTTTACCGTCTCCGCGTCAGCGCCGGCGAGCGCCGTGGCGATCTGCTCGGGGCCGAGAGCGTCGTAGCCCGGCAGCGGCTCGGTGGTACGCATGTAGCCCAGCTTGTCGAGCACCTCCGGCCGCTTCTTGTGAGACCGCTCATAGCTCTCAACGGCGGCCGGCTCGACCTAGCGAGGATCCGCACCGCGGAGCTCGCGGCCGTTCAGCCAGGCACGACCACCAACTCGCTGGCTGGCCAGTTCGCGCCTGGCCTTGATGATCTGCCCAACCCGGCGGTCGCCAGCGGCGCGGTGCAGCCCTCGCCGCCGCCGCGCAGCCCCCGCTTCCGTACGGTGTCGCTCTGTGCTGGTCATGGTCCTCGACCTTCCATTCGTCTAGTGCGGGTTGCGTGCGCGGCTCTCGGCGAGCAGTTCGAACGGGCCCGCCTCGAGCCCTCGGTAGCCCTCGTCGCCGACCCACTTGACCCAGGCCTCCCGCGCACTGACTTGATCGCCCGCCGCCCGCAGCCGGGCGTAGGCCCCGAACTCGGTCGGCGTGCCGGCGGCGGCGTCAAAGACCTCGCCCAGCCGATCCTGCTCGACCAGCGCCGCCTCGAGCCCCCGCACCGCGCGGTCGCGTTCCTCGCTCGCCATGTCCTCAACCTTTCAGTCCCTCTATGGGGGGCCGCGCGAAAGGAAGAGAGAGAGTGAGACCTAACGAGCGATCAAACTTCGGAACAAGACTACTCCGATGACCGCCCGCCCGAAGGGCGGCCTCTTCCCGCAGCCGGTCGTTCTCGCCACGCCTCCGGGAGACCCGACCGGACCTCGCTGGGGCCCCACCACCCGCTCTACGAGGGCGGGACCGGGTGGGCCTTGCTCGCCAACGGCGTGCACGCGTCGGCCGCGGCGCTCCTACGTGGCCTCCTGCTAGACCATCGTCGCGCGGCTGCGTAATGCGCTGGCAATGCTCGAGACCTTGTCGGTGCAGATCCGAGTAGAAACCGCGCCTCCTCAAGAGCCGGCGTCAGCCACCAGCTCGGCTTCCGCTGGCCGCGCCAGCCGCTAATTCGATCGCGGGCTGCACCCGCGCGTCCTTGGTACCCCGGCTGGTACCACGACGCGCGATCTGGGTCTCGGAGGCAACCCGGCGTAAGGAGCCTGCGCCCGCTTCACGAGCGGGCTCCTCGGAGTCGGGGCGGTCGGATCAACTTGGCTCTAGCAAGCGGCTCAGCCCGCCTCTTGCGTCTTAGTTGCGTCCGACTTGACGACGTGGAGCTGCCGCACGTTCGTCTTGAAGGCCTCGTCGAGTTCCTCGAGCGCCCCGACATCGCCGTGGCCGTAGACAGCCAGCAGCTTGAGCACGCCCGTGAGGGTCCACCCCATTTGCTCGGCAATTACCCGCGGCGCCAACCCGAGCGTGGCGTACAGGTAGTGCACCGCGTAGTGCTTCGTCGCCAGGTAGAAGTCGAACTCCAACCCGGCCCGGGCCAGCACCTTCCCCCAGTAGCCCGACAGCGTCGGTTGTGAGAGCCGCCTGCCGCGCTTAGAGCGGAACACGAGCCCACCGTCCTGGCGACTGAGGAGCCCGAGCAGCGCGTCCCGGGCCGGGGGTGTGAGCGCGATCCTCCTCGGCTTGTTCGACTTCGGCAGGTCGATCTCGCCGTGGTAGACCCGGCGCTTCACGTCCACCCGCATCGCGTCGAAGTCGATGTCCGACCACTCGAGCGCGAACAGCTCCCCCGGCCGCATCCCGCTGTAGGCGGCGAACACGATCAGCGCCCGCATCTGCGGCGCATACCCGTCGTGTACCGCACACGCCTCGAGCAGCTTCGTCAACTCCTCCTCGGACGGCGGCGGCTGCTCCGCGCGGCCCTTAGTCCGTCGGCCCAGGCCCCGGAACGGGTTGCGGTCGATCAGCTCGGCGTCGACCGCGGCCGCGAACAGGGTCACGACCCTAGGCACGGTCGAAGCGGCCACCTTCTCCGACCAGTCGATCGCCTCGATTCGGGAGATCGAGTCGAGCGCCCGGTCGCCGAGTTCGGCGGTGAACGGCTTGAGCGCCGCCTGCATCGTGACGAGGCTCGACGCCTTGTGCTCCCGCTCATAGCGGGCAAGGAAGCGGTCGACCCACTCCCGACACGTCAGGCGATCACCACTCCGGCCGCGGTTCAGCTCGACCTTGGCCGTGGCCACGGCGTCGTCGCGGGCCTTCCTCGTCGGGAAGCGACCGACCCAGCGGTATTGCCCGTGGCCGAGGTAGACGCGGCCGACATAGGTTCGGCGGGCCATCAGACCGCCTCGCCGGTCAGGTAGTCGACGCCCACGGCTCGTCCCAGGTGTTTTCGTTCTCGGGCTCCTCGATCGGCCGCGAGCACCAGTCGCAAGAGATCGTCGCTGTCATGGTGGCCTCCTTCGGTTCGTGACGCCGAAGGAAAACGGTCGTGAAGCGTCGGTAAGGTGGCCGGCGCGCCACGGGTTCCGAGCCCTGGCGCCGGGGGCGGGCCGTGTCAGCGGTGCCGCCCCATTTGCGTTCTCGAACCCATCCTACGCCCGCTCGGCGGTCGTATCCAGTCACGTGGAGCGCTCCATGTGCCCGTGCTCGCGCAGCCACGCCTCCACCTCGGACGCGCGGAACTTCACCCGGCCGGCGATCTTCCACGACGGCAACCCCTCCTCCATCCGGTACTCGATCCAGCGCTCCGAGCAGCCAAGGTGGCCGGCCAGGTGCTTCTTGTCGAGCCACGGTTCGACGTAAGCGACTTGGCCGCTCATGCCGCCGGCTCCAACACTGTCCCCCCGGGGGTAACAGTCGCGTAGACCTCGAGCGCCAGGACCAGCTCGGCAGCCGGGACGAGGGCCTCGTCGGCCAGGCCGCGGCGGACCAACTCCCGCAGGAGCCGCTCGGCGCCGGGATGAGCGCCGATGTCGCGGTTCAGCCCGGTCTCCGCGGCCGTCCTGCGGTGGCCGTTGCCATTGCCGTTCACGGCGAATAGGTCGAGCTGCTCTGCGGTCACGATTCGGCCGCCGATTGGCAGTAGGAACACCCGGGCCGCGGATCTCCGCGATGGGCCGCGCAGGCGCCCGCGCTCCCCATATCGGGGTCTCTATCCGCGAGTCCGCGAGAACCCGCATCAGGACTGGGATTTCGCGAGTTTTCAATCCGCGAGAGGCCCCCTGCTCTCGCGGATTCGGATTGGCTGTTTTCCGCTCTGGAATACGGGTTCTCGCCCTCTCGCGGATAGGAGGCCAGGTAACGCGAGAAAGCGCCGTCGAACTGGTCGCGCTCGAAGCCCTTGCGGCTCTTCTTTTCGATCCCCTGCGCGACCCAGATGTCCTTCGAGTGGATGTCGTACGGCTTCAGCAGGCGGGCAAGCACCCGGCTTGTGAGGGGCTTGCCGAACCAGTCGCCCCACGGTGCCTCGTCGAGCTCGTTGAGCGCCGCGAGCAGGTCCGCCGTTGGTATCTGCTTCAGCGGCTTTCCGTCCGGTTCGAGCACGCCACGGATGTCGGCCAGTAGCCGGATGCCCGTGGAGTCGTCCTCCAGGGCACGGCCGCCGTACAACTCCACCGCCGCCGCGCGCGCGAACACCGGCCAGTCGCCGCCTGCGAGATCCGCGATTCCAAGAAGCGGCTCGAGGCCGTCCCACGCCCGGTCGTCCAGCTCGTCCGGCAGGTCGGGCTGCGCCTGCTTCAACACCTCGACGGCAACCTCGGCAAATGCGTCCAGCCGGTAGCGGAGCTGCTGAGTTTGAGGTTCCACCTCGCGGCGACGGAAACGATCCACCGCCTCGCCGGGGCCGCGGCGCTGCAGGCGGATCGGGATCGCCCGGTCCGCGACGGTGTCCGGCAACTTCCCGATGCCGGCGATCGCCTTCGGGGAGAACACCGAGAAGTCCTTGAACCCGATGTTCGCGCCCTGCCCAACACAGACGGTCGTCTTGCCGCCACGGCGGTGCCCGCTGTTCAGGACACCGCGAAGCGCTTCGGCGTATTCCTTGTCACCGCCGAACGCGGCATCTGACTCGTCCAGCAGCAGCGTCGGCTGGTCGGCGTCGATCTTCCGGGGGAGGACGGCTGCTGTAGTGCGTCCGGTGAGCCAGGCTCGGAGGACCAGCAGCTCGAGGACTTCCAACAGCCGCGTCTTGCCGCTCCGCTTCTCGGCGCTCGTGATCGCCAGATACGGGGTGGCGTCCGCACCGTCAAGCACGTAGGTGTGGATGACCCACAGCGCCACGATGCGGGCCTGGGAGGAGGTCATCACCACGAACCTGCGGAGCAGGGCAGCGAGTTCGCCGAGGAGACCAGCGGCGCTCTCGGAGAGGGCACCGGCCACGATCTCCTGTGACTCCACCTTCGCGTCCTCGCGGCTCATACCCGCCCCCGCAGTCCGAGATCGTCAATCAGGCGGCGACGGATCTCGAAATAGCCGCTGCCCCTCGGCTCTAGCCCGTAGAGTGCGGCACCGAAATCGATGATCGAGCCATGGCGACCGCAGCCGAAACACTTCCAATGCGAGCTGTACACCTGGAAGCTCGGCGTCCGGTCCTCGTGGTCGGGCAGAGGGCAGCGGATCTTCCCGTTGCGCGGCACGACCTCGCCCGTCAGGGCCTCGACGTACACCGCGGGCGGGATCTGCTTCAGCGGGTCGAACATCTCGAACGCGACGAGCCCGGCGCTCGCTGAGGTCGCGGCCGTCGATCGCTGCCTCGGCTGGTGGCGCTTCGGCTCCGGCTTGACGTAGTCGAGCACCGGGTCGGCGCACAGCGCCTCGTCGGCCTCCCAGCGCGCCTGGTGTTGGATGAGCCGCCACTCCCCGGCCGTCAACTCCGGGCCAACGCTTGCGATCTGGGCCTCGCTGATCGCCCGCTCGTGCGGAGTCACATCCAGCAGGAACTTCGAGAATGGCCTCGCGGCCTGGTTGGCGGTCATCCCGCCACCTCCTCCCGGTAGGGGCGGTGGTGGCTAGGCCGCCGGTTTACGTCAAGTTGGTGTGGTTCCCCGTCGCCGCTGTCGCCGCCGCGACTGGAGCTCCGGACGCGCGAGCGGGGCCGGCCAGCGCCACGACGGCGGGTCGTCGGCCGCACGATGCGGCGAGCCGCCGGTGCCTTGCAGTCACGCGCGCGGGAGACCATGCGGATCACGGCGGCGCCCTTCGTGAGCGACCCGCGCACCTTGGCGACCGTCGCCATGGTGTTCTGCACATTCGGGTCTGCGACGAGCGCGCGCGCCTTACGAGTCTGAGCGTTGACCTTGGCGACGAGGTCTAGGTAATCCTGCGCGCGCATCGAGGAGACCCCGTAGTGACGAACATTCGACTTCGGAAGATAAAGGCGCTACATGACAGAACCGGCGGCACGGCCCCCAGAACCACGAACGACGCCCTTAGGCGCCGCCCGCAGGAATGTTCTCGGCCACTACGACCTCGACAAATCCGAGATTACCCGACGTGTCGGAGCGTTAGGCCGCGATCCCGTGCGACGGGAGGACGTGGCCGCACCTTGCACACTTCTGGTCGTCGTCCGGCCACGGCTGCGGACACCCGCAGCGGTCCGGCCAGCCCTTATCCCCGCCTCGCGCTCCAGCGAACTGCGCCGCTGTCGCAGTGCAGGGTGCTTCCGTCGGCCCTGCGCACGGTCCCGAATGCCCTGTAGCTGCCATGCGCGCGCCGCCGGCCGAGTCTGCCTCGGAGCGAGAACTGGCCGGACACGGTGGAGCCGCCGGGAATCTTGAGGGGGATGCCGGAGAGGCCGTGCTTCGAGAAGCTGCCGTCGCGTCGCACGGCGACGCTGAGGTGATTGAGCGAGAGGAGGGGGTCGGTCGAGTCGTCGCATGGGAACTGGAGATCGATGAAGAAGCTCTTGATCCGCGTGCCGTCGCGGCGGAGCCGGATGCTGACTGCGCCGCCGTCGCCGTTATCGGTAGCGCCGCCATAGACGCGGCCGCGGCGAAGCCTCCAGCGCACCACGCCCGAATCGCAGCGATCTATCAGGTTGCCGCTCGCATCTTGGACCGGTCCGAATACCCGGACCGTGCCCCTCGCCCTGGTCCTGCCCAATCTTCCCTTCATTGCAACCTTGAAGTCCACCTTGTCGCCGGCTTGCGTCTGCCCCCTGAAGCGACCCCTATCGGCAAAGCTTCCGTCCGCGCGTACCCGCACGGCGTGCCTCGAATCCAGGTGGAGTTGCATGCTGTAACCCCTGGTCGGCGACAAGCTGCACGTCCCCGCGTCGACGTGGACGAACAAGCTCCTGAGCCGCTTGCCACCGCGCGTCAGCCGCAGGCTCATCGGATGATTCTGCGAGCTGCGCCCGCCGTAGACGCCCCCCGGTGGCCCGGCTGAGGCCGTAGCCTGCATCGCGAGTGCGGATGACGGCAGAACGAGCCCGAGCGGGGATACCAGCAGCGCCACAGGAAGCAGGCGCAGAGCAGCCCCAGGGGAACGCCCGGCCGAGCAGCCCGATGTTCTGTCCGTGGATCGGCGGCGCACGACCAATACTCCCGGGATCAACCTACACCCACCTCATTGAAGCCACCACGAGTCGCGACGCTCAGGCCTTGCTAGTCCGAAGCCAGTCGCAGACCCGGCCGCTTCTGCTCCGCGTCGAGGATCGCTGCCTGCCACTTGCCAGGCAGGTCCTCGAAACTATCGGCGTCGAGCAGCTCCTCGTGAAACTCGCGTCGCTGCCGCTCGTCCATATCCACGAGCGGCGGGTAGCCGACGACCTTCTCGACCCGGCGGCTCAGCTCGGGGCTCGCCATTGGCAGAGCCTTCGGCGAGGGAAACCCTGTGGCGCTTTCTAAAGATCGCATGTAGGTTGGGGACAAGTTCTGGAGAACTTTGCGCCGAGCTTGGTGCTTCGCTCCGGATGCCGCCCCGAACGACTAGGAGCCACCGGATCACTCATGCGCAAGCTCGTCGCGGTGGTCGCAGTTGTATCCACGGCTCTGCTGCTGGTGCCCGCCGCGTATGCCGCTAAGGGCGGGCCCAGGGGATAGGTCTCTGCTCCTTTAGGGAATCGGAAAGGACTCGCTCAAAATGAAGACCCGTCGCCTTGTCGCGCTCTGGCTGACCGGTTGCGGGATGTTGATCTCGGCGAGCTCCGCGCTGGCTGCTTCGGGCACCACTGAGCGGATAAGCATCGACGGTGCCGGCAACCAAGGGGACAGCGCGAGCTTCGCCCCTGCGATCAGCACCGACGGTCGCGACGTTGCCTTCATCTCCGCCGCATCGAACCTCGTTCCCGGCGATACGGGACATCGTGACGTCTTCGTCCATGACCGCGAGGCCGGGACCACCGAGCGGGTGAGCGTGGACAGCGCCGGAAACGAGGCAAATGGCGACACGGTCGGCGGCGGCAGTGGCACCGATGTGGCGATTAGCGCCGACGGTCGGTTTGTTGCCTTCGGTTCGCAAGCATCCAACCTCGTCCCCGGCGATACCAACGGGGGAACTGACTTCTTCGTCCATGACCGCCAGACCGGTGTCACGGAGCGGGTGAGCGTGGACAGCGCCGGAAACCAGAGCAGCACCGTCGAGCTCGAGTCCCTCGCGGTAGCGATCAGCGGCGACGGCCGGTACGTGGCCTTTCGCTCCTACAGGTCCGACCTAGTGCCGGGCGACACCAACGGTTCTCCGTGCTGCAGCGCCGACATCTTCGTCCACGACCGTCAGTCGGGGACTACGGAGCGGGTCAGCGTAGACAGCGCCGGAAACCAAGCAGATCCGGATGGCCTAGGAGGGGGGGCGGACAACGCCTATCCGTCGATCAGCGCCGACGGCCGCTACGTGGCCTTCTTGTCGAGTGCCTCGAATCTGGCTTCCGGCGACACCAACGGAACATATGACGCTTTTGTCCACGACCGCCAGGCTGGGACCACCGAGCGGGTGAGCGTGGACGGTGGCGGAAACGAGGGAAATGGTGCCAGCGGCCTTACGACGGCGATCAGCGGCGGCGGCCGCTACGTCGCCTTCGGTTCGCAAGCATCCAACCTCGTCCCCGGCGATACCAACGGGACAACCGACAGCTTCGTCCGCGACCGCCAGGCGGGCACCACCGAACGGGTGAGCGTAGATAGCGCCGGAAACGAGGGTGATGGGAGAAGTCTGGCTTCGGCGATCAGCGCCGACGGTCGC
>Ga0126312_10000823_pt1 | contig 19586 bp, 20 predicted proteins | sample Plot104A_FD_92537 | JGI IMG/M metagenome (GOLD analysis project Ga0126312, IMG submission 92537) | Serpentine soil microbial communities from UC McLaughlin Reserve, CA, USA - Plot104A | ecosystem: Environmental > Terrestrial > Soil > Grasslands | place: USA: UC McLaughlin Reserve, Lake County... | reverse complement strand
GCGCTCGCCGGTGGAGCCAGCGTCGGGTCGGGCGCCGTCACGCGCTTGGCGGCTCGACGGGCGTCGACGCCCGGGCGCGAGACCAGGTAGCGAACCTCGCCGGGCGCGGGCAGCACGAGCCCGAGCTTCGCTGCCGCCTCCTGGATTCGCTCGCTCGACGCCAGGCGCGCCACCTCGAGCCGCAGCCGCGCGTTCTGGCGCTTCATCGCTGCGGCCTTCTCGGCGTCGAGAGCGATGTCTCGGTTCATCTGAAGCAGGTCGACGTTGAAGAACACGATCCCCACGAGAAGCAGACCCACGAGAGCGATCCAGCCGCGGCCGGACAGGAGCGCGTCGAGCAGGCTGCCGGTGCGCGCCCGGGCCGCCCGGGCGAATGGAGTCCCCAGGGACCGCCGGGGCAGGGCGACGCTGGCGGCGCCACTTCCGGACACGCGGCCTCCGGCCCGCCCGTAGACACCGCCGGCCGTCTCTCTCAGCGCGAGGGCGGCTCCCGCCCGCCGACGCCCGCCGCCGGTGCGCGATCTCCGGGCCCGAGACCGCACGCCATGCGGGCCGCGCTTCTCCCGCTGCGATGCCGCACGCTTCGCTCGCGTTGCGGCGGCGGCTGCCCGGCTCACGGGCCGGCCTCCCCCGCGCCCAGCTTGCGCGCCGCCCGCAGCCGCCCCGACTTGGCGCGCGGGTTCTGGGCGATCTCCCCGGGCGTCGGCGCGAGCGCCCGGCCCGTCAGGAGCTCGGCCTCCGGTTCGCGCCCGCACACGCATATCGGAAAGTCCGGCGGGCAGATGCAGCCGCGGGCGCGCTCCGCAAGGAAGCGCTTCACCCGTCGGTCCTCGAGCGAATGGAACGCGATCGCCGCGAGCCGACCGTCGGCGCTCAGGAGCTCCCAGGCCAGCGGCAGGGCCCGGTCCAGCGAGTCGAGCTCCTCGTTCACCGCGATGCGCACCGCCTGGAACACTCGCTTGGCCGGGTGCCCGCCGCCGAACCTGCGCCTCACCGCCGCCGGCAGGGCGGCCTCGATCGCCGAGACCAGCTCGCCCGTCGTCTCGATCGGGGCGCGCTCTCGCCGCCTCACGATCTCCCGCGCGATGCGACGCGCGTTCGGGTCCTCACCGAAGCGCTGGAACAGCTGGGCCAGGCGGCGCTCGTCCCAGTCGTTGACTATTTCGCGCGCGTCGAGCTCCTGGCTCGGATCCATGCGCATGTCGAGCGGGGCGTCGTAGGAGTAAGAGAAGCCGCGCTCGCGGGCATCCACCTGCATGGAGGAGACGCCAAGGTCGAGATAGACCAGATCGGCCGGAAGCCCTTCGTCGCGCAGGAGCGCAAGACCGTCGGCGTAGTCCATGCGCAGGAAGCGGGTCTCGCAGGGTGCCCCGCGGGCGAGGTCCTCGAACCGCGCCTCGGCCGCTGGGTCTCGGTCGATGCACACGAGCGTCCCGGCCGGGCCGAGCCTCTCGGCCACCAGGCGGGCGTGGCCGCCCGCGCCGAAGGTGCAATCGACGGCGGTCTCGCCGCGCGCAGGCCGAACCAGGTCGATCAACTCGCCTGCCAGCACGGGGACGTGGGTGCGGCTCATGTCAAGAAGGATTGCCAAGGCGCTCGGTCACCTCCCGGATCTCCGCGTCGAGGGCCTGCTGCTCGCGCTGCCAGCGCTCCTTGCCCCAGACCTCGAGATGGTCCCCCACACCGACCACCACGACCTCCTTCTCGATCACCGCATGCGTGAGGAGCGGAGGCGGCAGAGTCACCCGGCCGGACGCGTCGAGCTCGATCTCGAACGAGTTCCCCTGGTAGAAGCGCGAGAGCTTGCGGTACTCGGACCCCATGGGGTTCAGCCCGCCCAGCGCGCGCCCGATGATCGACTCGTGGGTGTCCGGGGTCCAGATGGCGATGCAGGGCTCCGGGTCCTTGGCGAGAACCGTTCCGGCGGAGAAGGACGGGCGGAACCGGGCCGGAATGCTCAGCCGGTTCTTCGCGTCCAGCGAATGCTCGAAGTGGCCCCGAAACGCCAAAGGTCATGTCCCCGCGAAGAGGTCGAGACCGGAGTGGCGGAGTGGGAGGAGCCCCGCCACTCCGGTCGATCAATGGTGCCACGGTACCCCACTTTCTCCCACTCTGCAACACGACTCCCCACCTTTCCGTCCGATCCGCCTGCTTGACCGCCCTGAATCGGGCGAATTTGGCTTGCTGAAGCGGCGGTTGGAACGTGGGGTCAGGTGGGACACGGGCGACGGCAGCGGGCGTCAGCCCGGCAGCCCGGCGTTATGCATGCAATCGTGCGTGCAGGAGGCGAGGCTGCAAGATTCCTTGCAGCGCCGGCGAGCGGCCTCGCGAGTCGCGGTCCCGATTGTTCCGCTCGTCAGCCGCGATCCGCTGCTTTGCGCCCGCCCTCCGAGTGCAGGGCGACCTCCCAGTGGGATGTGGTGTCGTCCTTCTCGATCAGAAAGCGCTCGTCCTCCGCGTAGTAGACCGCCCTTTCGTAGTCCTCGCCGGCGAACTCCTTGACGGCGTCGATCGAGTCCCAGAACGTGAGCATGAGGAACTCGCATTTATCCCCGACATCGCGCCGCAGCATGTTCGCGCCGAGATTCCCGGGCGTACCCAGATACTCGGCGACGCCCGTCTCCTCGATGTAATCCGCGTACGCGTCACCGTCCGTGCGGCGGACCGCGCCGCGCCAGATGCGTGCGACCATGTCGTCTCCTTCGTTCGCGGTTTCGGGGGCGGCACGCTAACGCTCATGCTGCGCCGGTCAGTGCGAGCCCACGCTGAGATGTGCGCCCCCATCTCGTGGCCTTCGTTCGCGGAGCACGCATCGGACGGCACGAGCTCTAGACGGGCAGGGCTTGTCCGCCGCCGTCGAGGAGCGCCGCGACCAGCGCGGCCGCCACGAGCAGGAGAACGGATGGGACCAACAGAAGAGCGACGACGAGCTGGATCTTCGGCCCGGCACGGGCCGCGTCCTCCCGGATGCGGCGGGCGAGGGAGAAGCGGGCGTCGCTGGCCTGCGCGGCGAGGGTCTCGGCCAGCGGCGCACCGTGGCGTCGGGCGCGGTCCAGCGCCGCGACCAGCGCCCGGATCTCGGGCAGCGGCACGCGCTCCGACATCTCCTCGAGGGCGGTGGCGAGCGGCACACCGACGCCAACCTGGCGCCCGGTCGCCCGCCATTCGGCGGCGAGCGGGCCTTCGGCTCGCTCGCCTACGGCGTTGAGCGAACCCGCCAGTGACCCGCCGGCCTCGACCGTGACGCGCAGGAGATCCAGCAGCCCGGGAAGCTCACGCCGGACGCGTCGGGCGCGCTCGGCGGCCAGCCGGGCCAGCCAGAGATCGGGCGCAAGGAAGCCGGCGAGCGGGCCGGCGACGGTCAGCAGCAATCCGAGCCGGCCTGGGGCGGCAGTCGCGAGGGGCATGGCGAGCAGTCCCATGAGTAGACCCGCGCCCACCTTCGCCGCCATGACCTCTCGCACGCCGAGTCCCGCCGGGCGACCCGCGGCGGCGATCCTCGCGCCGAGGTCGCGCGGCGCCGCGGCGCGACCCGGCCGCAGCCGCGCACCGGCCGCGGCGAGCAGCCGAAGTGCCCGCGCGCCACGCGCGGCCCCGGTGCGGCGGCCACCGGGCGCGAGGAGCAGCACCGCACCGACCGACCCGAGCGCGCCGGCCAGGGAAGCGAGCAGCACCGCACCGACCGACCCGAGCGCGCCAGCCAGCAAGGCCGGCCCCGTCGTCAGCATCGCCTCCGGCAGTCGCCGACCCTCGCGGCGAGCCTCGCCTGGGACACGGCACTTGCCATCGTCACCACCTCACCCTCCCCAGCCGCCGCATCAGCAGCGCGGCGACGATCTGCAGGGTCAAGGCGATCCCCACGAGCCATGCGGTCAGGAAGGAGCTCCACAGACCGGCGAACCAGCCCGGGCTTGCCAGCTCGGCAAGGAGGCCGCCGCCCACAGGAAGCAATACGACGATCAGTCCCGTGAACCGAGCCTGCGCCGTGGCCGCCTTCACCTCGTCCTCGAGGCGGCTCTGGTCTTCCATCGCGCGTGCCAGGTCGCGTAGGAGCCGAGCGAGGTCGCCGCCGGCTCCTCGTTGCACCAGGCATGCTGCGACGAGCGTGTCGAGGCGCTGCGATCGAATTCGCGCGCGCATCGCCTCGAGCGCCGCCTCCGTCGTCGCGCCCGCGGCCAGCTCCGCTGCCGCGCGACGCAGCTCGTGGCCGGCCGGACCGTCCACCGAGTCGACCGCCTCCACGACCGCCCCGCGAAGCGAATGACCGCCACCGATGGCATCGGCGATTGCCACTGCGATCTGAGCCGCGCCTCCGTCCACCGCGCGGCGGTAGCGCTCCCTACGCGCCCGCAGCAGTCGCGACACGCTCCAGGGGCCGCCACACGCGAGGACGACTCCGGCCATCGGCCCGGCCAGCGTGACACCAGCGAGAAAGGCCACAACAGCGCCGGCGAGCAGCAGCCGCCTCCGTTCAGTCGCGCCCGGATCCCGGCCCTCTCGTCCAAGGCGGACCAGTGCGTCGACGAGCGCGGCGCCCCCTCGCGCGAGCGCGGGCGCTCGAGTCGAGGAGGCGACCAGCAGCCGCCCTGCGAGCTCCCACGCCAAGACCGCCGCTGCGGCGCCTGCCAGGAACGCAAGCCCGGCCGCCGGGCTCAACTCGATTCGCTCCGTACGGCCGCTGCGCCCGCCACCCGCGCCCCGCCGTCGCGTGGGGCCGCAAGGCGGGCTGCCAGCTCGCCGTCGCTCGGGCGGCGCAGGGGCGCTCCGCGACGGTAGAGCTCGCGGGTCCCGGTGCCTCCGGCGACGCGTACGACCTCGGTCACGGACTCCACTGCACGGGAGCCGTCGGGCAGACGAGCTTGATGGACCACCAGGTCGAGCGCGCTCGCCACCTGCTCCCGCACCGCGGCGTGAGGCAGCCCGACACCCGCCATCAGCGCGAGCGTCTCGACGCGACGGAGCGCGTCGGCGGGCGAGTTGGCGTGGACGGTCGTCAGCGAGCCGTCGTGGCCCGTGTTCAGCGCTTGGAGCATGTCGAGCGCCTCCGGGCCGCGAACCTCTCCCACCACGATCCGGTCGGGACGCATCCGGAGCGCGTTGCGGACGAGCTGCCTGATCGTCACCTCCCCGCGGCCCTCCAGGTTCGCCGGCCGGGCCTCTAGGCGCACCACGTGTCGCTGGCGAAGCCGAAGCTCGGCAGCGTCCTCGATCGTCACGATCCGCTCCTCACCCGGGATCGCCCCTGAGAGCGCATTGAGCGTCGTCGTCTTGCCCGACCCCGCGCCGCCGCTGACGAGCACCGAAGCACGCGCCGCCACGCACAGCGCGAGGAGCTCGGCCAGCTCGCGCGGGAGCGTGCCGCCGGCCACGAGCTCGCGAAGCGAGAAGCCCTCGCGCCGAAAGCGCCGGATGGTCAGGACCGGCCCGGACAGCGACAGCGGCGGGATCACAACGTTCACGCGCGAGCCGTCGGCAAGTCGGGCGTCGCACAGGGGCGCCGCCTCGTCCACCCTGCGCCCGAGCGGCGCCAGGATCCGCTCGATCGCGTGCAGCAGATCGGCCTCCGAGCCGAACACGGCGGCCGAGCGCTCGAGTCGCCCCCGGCGTTCGACATAGACGGCGTCCGGTCCGTTCACCATCACCTCGTCGACGAGCGGGTCGGACAGCAGCGGCTCGAGCGGCCCGAGCCCGGTGGCCAGCAGCACCACCCGCTCGCACAACGCCGCGCGCTCCGCGTCGGGCAGCGGAGCGGCCTCGCGCTCCACCAGAGCGCACACCTCCTCCTCGAGCCCCGCGCCGGCCTCGCCCGACCGCGCCCGCTCGATCAGCCGACCCCGCAGCGCCACCGCCAGTTCGTCGAGAGCCTCCACATCAGGTAAAAGCCCGGCGGCGCGCGGATCTCACCCCCCCAGCGCCCAAGGGCGCCACCGCTTAGGTCCAGCGCAGCTCGGACCGCGTCGACCAGTAGCGCTCGCTCGGCTCGGACAGGTCGGCGAGCTCCCCGTCGAGCTCTGCGGACCAGTCCAGCGTGAGGGCCGCGAGATTGCTCCGCAACTGCTCGGGAGTGGCCGCACCACTGAGGGCGACGTCCGTCCAGGGGCGCGCCAGCACCGCGGCGATCGCGACGGCGTCCGGCGTCGTCCCGAGCCGCTCCGCCACCCGCTCGAGCGGGCGGCACGTGCCGCGTGCGGTCAGACGCCCGTTCGCGACCGCCTCCTTCACGATGACCCTCATGCCGGCCGCGTGGGCGCGCTCGAGTGGCGGCTCGGTCGAGCGCTCCAGCAGATTGAAGGTCGCCTGCACGGAATCGAAGGCCGCGAGGCCGACGACTCGCTCGATGGTCTCGGCCTGCTCGGCGCCGGTCACCGTCACGCCGACGGCCACGCCGTTCGCCCGCAGGCGCTCCAGCTCTTCCATCACCGCACGATCCTCGAGCACACCGCTCGTGAGAGTCGCCGAATGGATCTGGTAGAGCGACAGCCACGGCCCGAGGAGCGCCCGCGTCTCCGCCAGCTGGCGACGCAGAGTTTCGACCGAGAGATCCTTCACCTCCGGCGGGTCCGCGTCGACTCGCCAGCCGGCGGTGTACGTGTAGCCCCACTTCGACCCGACCTCGACGGATCCCGGCGCCAGCTCGCGGGCCGACAGCCACGAGGCGAGGAACTGCTCCGCGCGCCCGTACGAGCGAGCGGCGTCGAAATAGCGGACGCCGCCCTCGTAGGCGGCGTCGAGGACCGCGTGCGTGCGCCGCTCGAGGGCGGCGACCGAGCGATCCGAGCCGAGGTCGACGCCGTGGTCTAGGTTCAGGTAGCCCGGTCGCCCGAGCGCAGCCAAGCCCAGGCCGATCGCGCTCACCTCGATACCTCCACGTCCGGGATCATTCCGGCAGGAACCGAGACTAGGCGGCTGAGGCCGGGAAGGAGAGCGGCGTGAACGGACTGCAGGGCAAGGTGGCGCTGATCACAGGAGCGAGCGGCGGCATCGGGGCGGCGGTGTCGAGAGGGCTGCACGAGGCAGGCGCGGCGGTCGGGCTGCTCTCGCGCCGCGGCACGGACCTGGGGCTCGAGCGCGCCGAAGGAGTGGCCTGCGACGTCAGCGACCGCGTCCAGGTCGAGCGCGCGACAGAGCAGGTTGTCGAGCGCTTCGGCCGACTCGACGTCGCGGTCGCCAACGCGGGCGTCGGCGTCTACGGCGACTTCCTCGACCTCGATCCGGGCCAGCTCGAGACAATCATCGACGTGAACCTGAAGGGCACGCTCTACACGGCAGCGGCCGCGCTGCCGCACCTGATCGAGTCGGGTGCAGGCGATTTCATAGCTCTGGCCAGCGTCGCAGGGGTCCGAGCCTTCCCGGGTGAGGCTGCCTACTGCGCGTCGAAGTTCGGCCAGGTCGGATTCACCCGAGCGCTCGACCACGAGCTGCGCGAGCGCGGCGTGCGCGCGACCTCCATCTGCCCGGGCGGCGTGCACACCGATTTCGCGATCGGCAGCGGTCGCGAGCACGGCGACCCGGAGCTCGAGGGAATGCTGACCGCCGATGAGGTTGCCGACGTCGTCCTCTTCACGCTCACCCGCCCACGGCGGATGCGCATGCTGACGAGCACGTTCCGCCCGATGAACGAGGAGTCGTGGGGTTGATGAGCAGGACGCCGATCCGGTGCCGGCAACACTCGACGCCATCGCCGCCCGACGATCGCCGACTCAGGGCGTAAAGCTCTCCGGCTCAGCTACCGCACGCCGGTGCAGGTCGTCGTCGATGTTGCGCCCGGTCACGATCAGCACCACCGGGCCGTCGAATGGCCTCAGGTCGTCCAGCGCCGCGAGCGGCGCCGCGGCCGAGGCCTCTACGCGGATGCCGGCTGCGTCGAAGGCGCCGACCGCCCGCGCCATTGCCCGCTCGGACACCTCGACCATCCGAACTCCCAGACCCACGAGCTCGGTCACGGCAAGCGGCACCGCCACCCTGACGGCCATCCCGTCGGCGAACGTGGTGCAACGCTCGCACCGCACCGGTCGGCCGGCCGCCACGCTCAGCGCCATCACGGGAGCCTCCTTCGCGACCACGCCGACCCGCGCTCCCCGCCGAATCGCCCGGGCGATCCCGATGAGCAGCGCGCCGTTTCCGACCGGCACCACCACCCCGGCCGGCGGCTCGCCGAGCTGCTCGAGCACCTCCCGACCGATCTCGGCGTAGCCGTCGAACTGCGCCGGCTCCGCGCCGTCCTCGAAGAACGGAAGCCCGCGCTCGGAGGCGAACCCACGCGCGAGGACCTTGGACTCGTCGAGGTCGGCGCCGACCAGGTGGAGCTCTGCTCCGAGCTCCTCCAGCTTCTCGACCTTCGCCCGGCTGGCGCTTGCGGGCGCGAACACCACGGCCCGCGCGCCGGTGCGCTCCGCGGCCCAGGCGGTAGCCGCTCCGTGGTTCCCGGTGGAGGCGGTCACAACGGCGTCGGCCCCGCGCTCGCGATAGTCGCGCAGCGTTGGGAGCGCCCCGCGCCACTTGAAGGCGCCGAGCTCGTGGACGTCCTCGCGCTTGAGCAGGACTCTCCCTCCGGCGCCGAGCGAGGGAGGCGCCTCCTCCAGCGGGGTCGGCGCGCTCAGCGCGAGCTCCGCGTCAGCTCTGTCGGCTGACCGCCCGCTTCAGATCCGCCTTCCCCATCTTGGAACGGCCGGAGATCCCGAGCCGGCGGGCCTCCTGCATGAGCTCGTCGCGGGTCTTCTCCTCGCCCCGCCGGACCTTGCTCGCCTCCTTGCCTAGCGCCGTCCTGGTGCGGCGCGGCAGGCTCTTCAGCGTCTGCTTCTTCTGGGCGCCGGCCTGCGCCTTCTTCACGTTGCGCTTGGCCGCCGTCCGCTGCTTCTGAGAGGCCATGTCTGGTCGGTACCCGGTACCACTATCGTCACGCGTCGATGGATACGGGGCTGGAGAACGCCTCCTGGGACCTCGAGCCGCTGGTTGGCGGCAGGGGAGCCGAGGGGGTCGAGGAGATGCTGGCGGAGGCGCGCGAGCGCGCGGAGGCCTTCGCGCAAACCCACAGGGGACGGGTCGGCGAGCTCGGCGCCGAAGGGCTGGCGGACGCAATGCGCGAGCTCGCCGCGGTCTACGACCTCGCCGGCCGCGCCGGCTCCTACGCGGCGCTCAGCTTCTCGCTCGACACCGCGGATCCCCCGCGCGGCGCCCTGCTGCAGCGAGCGCGCGAGCTGGGCGCCGCCATCGAGACGACACTGCTCTTCTTCGAGCTCGAGTGGAACGAGCTCCCGGACGAGCGTGCCGGAGAGCTGCTCGAGGCGGAGGGGCTCGCGTTCTGTCGCCATCACCTGCGGACGCTGCGCCGCTACCGCCCCCACCAGCTGTCCGAGCCCGAGGAGCGGGTCCTCACCGAGACCGCGGTGACCGGGCCATCGGCGTTCCGGCGGCTGTTCACGGAGCAGACCTCGGCGCTCGAGATCGGTCTGCCCGACCGCGACGAGCCTGCCGGCCTCGAGGAGGCACTCAGCCGGCTTCAGGATCCCGACCGCGAGCGCCGCGCCGACGCGGCCGCGGCGGTGACCGAGGCCTTGCGGCCGGGCCTCCGCACGCGTGCCTTCGTCTTCAACACGCTGCTGCAGGACAAGGCGACCAAGGATCGGCTGCGCTCCTACCCGCATTGGCTGGCCGAGCGCAACCTCGCGAACGAGGCCAGCGACGAGTCCGTCGAGGCCCTGATCGACGCGGTCGAGGCGCGCTACGACCTCGCCCAGCGCTGGTACCGGCTGAAGGCCGGGCTGCTCGGGGTCGACCGGCTCGCATACTTCGACCGCATGGCACCGGTGTCGGACAGCGACGAGACCATTCCGTACGACGAGGCGCGCGCGATCGTCCTCGACTGCTACCGGCGTTTTTCGCCCGAGCTCGGTGACGCGGCCGACGCCTTCTTCGCAAACGGCTACATCGACGGTCCGCCCCGCCCGGGAAAGCGCGGCGGCGCCTTCTGCTCGTACACGGTGCCCTCTGCACACCCCTATGTGATGCTCAATTACACCTCGCGCCCGTACGACGTGCTGACGCTCGCACACGAGCTGGGGCACGGAGTCCACGCCTCGCTCGCGCGACCGCAGGGGATCTTCCAGTTCACGACGCCGCTCACGCTCGCCGAGACCGCCTCGATCTTCGGCGAGACGATCGTCCTCGAGCGGCTGCTCGAGCGGGCCTCCGACGCGGCCGAGCGGCTCGACCTCCTCGCCGGCTCGCTCGACGGCGCCGTCGCCGCCGTCTTTCGCCAGGTGGCGATGAACCGCTTCGAGCACGCGCTGCACACCGAGCGGCGCGAGGCCGGCGAGCTCTCGGTGGGCCGCTTCGGCGAGCTCTGGCACGAGACCCAGTCGGACCTGCTCGGGGACACCGTCGAGCTGCACGACGACTATCGCCTCTGGTGGTCGTACATCTGGCACTTCGTCGACACGCCCGGTTACGTCTACGCCTACGCCTACGGCCACCTGCTCGCCCTCTCGGTCTACCGGCGCTACGAGCAGAGGGGCGAGGACTTCGTGCCGTCCTACCTGGAGGTGCTGCGCGCCGGCGGATCGCTGCCGCCCGAGGAGCTGGGGGCGATCGTCGGCGTCGACCTGGCGGACCCTGGATTCTGGGGCTCCGGGCTCGACCTGATCGCGCGCCGCCTCGAGACGGCCGAGACCGCCGCCAGGGAGGCCGGGAGGCTCGGGTGATCGACGCGACCAGTGAGCGGATCCCGCTTCCGGGCGGGGAGGTCGAGCTCACTCGACCGCGAGACGCCGAGCGCCTGCTCTCCGAGAAGGCCTTCGAGCGCGAGGAGCTCTTGCCCTACTGGGCCGAGCTGTGGGCGAGCGCGGTGGCGCTGGCGCACGACGTGTCGCTGCGCTCGCTGCGCGGGAAGCGCACGCTCGAGCTGGGCTGCGGCCTGGGGTTGCCGAGCATCGCCGCGGCGCGCGCAGGCGGCCGGGTGGTGGCGACCGACTGGTCGCCCGACGCGGTCGCCGCTACGAGGGCGAACGCGGAGAGCAACGGCGCCGCGATGGAGACGCTCGTATGCTCGTGGGAGGCCCCCGAGCCGATCGTGGAGCGGTCGCCCTGGGACCTGGTGCTCGCCTCGGACGTGTTGTATGAGCGTCGTAACGTCGATGTCCTGCTCCAGCTCTTGCCGCGGCTCGTGGACGAGCACGGCATGGTGTTGCTCGCCGATCCTGGCCGGCCGCCGGCGAGGCGCTTCCTCGAGGAAGCGGAGCGCGACTGGCGCGTCACGACCACCGGCAGCCGGCGAGCGCAGCGCGTGTCGATCCACCGGCTGCGCCGGCGCGGCTGAGCGCGCGGGGGGGTCGGGCGCCAGCGCGTAGCATCGTCGTGATGCGCCGCCTCTTCCTGCTGGTCGCGACGGTGGTGCTTGTCGACACGATGTTCTTCGCCGCCGTCGCCCCGCTCCTGCCGCACTACGCGGACGAGCTCGACCTCTCCAAGACCGGGGCCGGGATCCTCACCGCCGCCTACCCGGCGGGCACCTTCGCCGCGTCGCTCCCGGGCGGCTGGATGGCGGCGCGGGTCGGTGTGAAGCCCACGCTGCTCTTCGGCCTCACGCTGCTCGGGGTGTCGAGCCTGGCGTTCGCGTTCGCCGGCCACGTCGTGGTCCTCGACGGCGCCCGGTTCGTCCAGGGCTTTGGCGGCGCCTGCATGTGGGCGGCAGGCATGTCCTGGCTCGTCTCGGCTGCCGCGCCGGAACGCCGTGGCGAGTTGATCGGGGCGGCGCTCAGCGCCGCGATCGTCGGCGTGCTGCTCGGGCCCGTGCTTGGCGGGGCCGCCACCCTGCTCACCCCGGAGATCGTGTTCAGCGCGGTGGCGGTGGTTGCCGCGCTTCTGGCGGCATGGACCTGGTCGATGCCCGGTGTCCCGCCGGAGGAGGGCCTGGAGCTGCGCGTCGTCGGACGCGCGCTTCGCCGGCCGGCGCTGCTGATCGGCTTCTGGCTCTTCGCGCTCCCCGCGCTCTTCTCCGGTGTCATCGAGGTGCTCGTTCCGCTGCGGCTCGACGACCTCGGCGCCAGCGGTCCCGCGATCGGGGCCATCTTCCTGGTCACCGCGGCCGCCGAGGCCGTGCTCAGCCCGGTGGCCGGGCGGACCTCCGATCGCCACGGGCGTCTCGTGCCGATACGGGTCGGGCTGGTCGGGGCCATGATCATGGCGGTGCTGATGCCGCTGCCGGAGAGCGCGGTCCTGGTCGGCGCGGCGCTCCTGGTCGCGGTCGCCGCGCTCGGGATGTTCTGGGCTCCGGCGATGGCGCTGCTGTCGGACGCGTCGGAGGAGGCGGGACTCGACCAGGCGCTCGCGTTCTCCATCTCCAACCTGGGCTGGGCGATCGGGATCCTGGTCGGAAGCGCCGGTGGCGGCGCCCTCGCTGAAGCGACTGCCGACGCCGTGCCCTACGCGCTCTTGAGCGCGATCTGCGCCGCCACGCTGGCCGGCGTCATCGCGCTGGGGCGAGTCGTGCCGGCGCGCTCGCCGGCGATCCGCTGACTCGGTCGTCCCTCAAGCGCAGCTCGGCCAGGGCGCCGTTCCGCTGCGGCGGTACAGCTTGAGCGCCATCCGGTCCTGCAGCCACTCCGGCGCGGCCGCGGGGTCGCCCTCCGCGCCCAGCGCGCGCCACGTGTCGACCGTGAACTGGAACTTCCCCCTGTAGCGACCGTCGCGGGACACGGCCCTCGGGTTCCCACCGGACTCGCACTCCGCTATGCGGATCAGGACGCTGGGCAGGCCGGAGCTGCCGTGCCGCACCGAGCTTCGCGTGAACGGGTCGAGCCCGAGGGCGCCTCTCGTAAGTGGTCCGACGACGCCGTCGGCCACGAGCCCCTTCCGGCGTTGGAACCGCCTCACGGCCCGATCGGTCTGGGGTCCGAAGACGCCGTCAGCGGGAATGCCGAGCGCGCGCTGGATGCTCCTAACCGCCCGGCCGCGGTCGCCGCGCTTTACGACGATCTCGTTCGAGGCGGTCGCGCCGCCGATCGTGTCTGCCGAGCCGGCGACGGGCACGCACAGCAGCGCCAACGTCACCACCACGCCCACGCGCAGCGGGCGGCGCACGGCATCGACGATCCCTCGCACGGCGTCGCTCCCCTTTCCCGATGCCTACGAGGTGAGCTGACGGGCTCGCGCCGGAAAGTGGCGCTACGCCGCACGACGCGGCGATTCGCCCCAGCGACCATCCAGGCCGCTAATGGTTCCCCCGTTCCCCGCCGTCGGGACGGCGAGGACTCGGCAATTGGCGTTCGAAGGCGGGGATCCTATCGCGCCCGCGAGTCGAGCAGGTCGTCGACTACGGCGACGATGTCGACGGGCTCTCGATCGAAGCGCACGGTCGATTGTCCGGGCGGCTCGGTCGGAGCCGTTTCCTCAGCCTCGACCGGTGGAGGCAGGGCCGGCCTTTCCACCCGCTCGCGGCGGCGCAACCAGATCGCGACGACGGCGGCGCCCAGCAGGAACGGAGACGCTCGGACGAACAGCCGGAGGGCAGGCACCGGCGTGACCATACACCGGTGCCTGGATACCCTGCCGGGCATGGATCTCGGCCTCGAGGGCAAGGTCGCGCTCGTCACCGGCGCCTCACGCGGGATCGGCTTCGGCATCGCGCGGGCGCTGGCCGAAGAGGGCGCCCTGGTGGCGGTCAGCTCCCGCACCGCCGCGCGAATCGAGAGGGCCGCCGCGGAGATCGGCGGCCGCGCGTACGTGCACGACTCGGCCGACGTCGACCGAGGCCCGGAGCTCGTGGAACGCGTCGAGGAGGACCTCGGGGCGATCGAAGTGCTCGTCACGAACACCGGCGGCCCTCCCGGCGGCGATCCGCTCGGTTTCAGCCGCGGCCAGTGGGAATCCGCGTACCGGGACCTCGTGCTTGCGCCGATGGCGCTGATCGAGCGCGCGGTCCCAAGCATGCGCGAGCGCAGCTTCGGGCGGGTCCTGAACGTCGGGTCGAGCTCGGTGCGCGAGCCGATCGCCGGGCTGATGCTCTCGAACGCCCATCGCAGCGGCATGGCCGCCGCCTTCAAGACGCTCGCCCGTCGGCTGGCCGGCGACGGGATCACTCTAAACACGCTGCTGCCAGGCCGGATCGCGACCGACCGCTTCGCCGAGCTGGCCGGCTCGATGGAGAAGGCGGAGGCGGCGGCCCGCGAGCAGGTGCCCGCGGGCCGCCCGGGAACCGTCGAGGAGATCGCCGCCGCGGCCGCCTTCCTCTGCTCGGAGCGGGCGAGCTACATCACCGGAGTCACGCTGCTGGTGGACGGCGGGCTGACGCAGTCGGTCTGAGCAGCGACGCAGCGCCGCGCCGGCCGCTCACGCCGCCAACGCCGGCGCGCGCTCCGGCTCCAGCGCCAGGTCGAGCACCTCGTCGATCGTCATCACCTGGTGGAAGGTCAGCGCCTCGCGCACCTCCTCGGGAACGTCGTCGAGGTCGCCGCGGTTGCGCTCCGGCAGGATCACGTCGGTCAGCCCAGCGGCGTGGGCGGCGAGCACCTTCTGCTTCAGCCCGCCGATCGGCAGCACCCGGCCCTGAAGCGTGACCTCGCCGGTCATGCCGACCGTGTGCCGCACCGGCCGTCCGCTGAGCAGCGACGCCAGCGCCGTCGTCATCGTGATCCCTGCGCTCGGACCGTCCTTGGGGATCGCCCCCGCCGGCACGTGGACGTGGAACTCGCGCCCCTCGAACGTGTCCTCGTCGATGTCGAGCCCGTCTGAGTGGCCGCGCACGTACGAGAGCGCGATCCGGGCGGACTCCTTCATGACGTCGCCGAGCTGTCCGGTGAGCACGAGGCCGGCGTCGCCCTTCATCGAGGTGGCCTCGATGAACAGCACGTCGCCGCCGGCGCCGGTCACGGACAGACCGGTCGCGACGCCCGGGACAGCGGTTCGCTCCGCGGACTCCTGGAAGAAGCGCTGACGCCCGAGGGCGTCGCGGATGGTGTCGAGCTCGATCGCGACCGGCGGCACGAGCTGCCCGGCCGCCAGCTTGGTCGCGATCTTCCGGAGCAGCGTGCCGAGCTCACGCTCGAGGTTGCGCACCCCGGCCTCGCGCGTGTACTCGGTCGCCACGGTGCGCAGCATCTCGTCCGAGATCGCGACCTCGTCCTCCCGCAGGCCGTTGCGCTCGCGCTGACGCGGCCACAGGTAGCCGCGGGCGATCGCCACCTTCTCCTCGGTCGTGTAGCCGTCGAAGCGGACGACCTCCATCCGGTCGAGCAGCGGCGCCGGGATCGTCTCGGCGATGTTCGCCGTGGCGATGAACACGACCTGCGAAAGGTCGAGCTCGACGTCCAGGTAGTGGTCGCGGAAGGAGTGGTTCTGCGCGGGGTCGAGCACCTCGAGCAGCGCCGCGCTGGGGTCGCCGCGCCAGTCGGCGCCGACCTTGTCGACCTCGTCCAGCATGATCACCGGGTTCATCGTCCCGGCGTCGCGCAGGGCGCGGACGAGCCGGCCCGGCAGCGCGCCGATGTACGTGCGCCGGTGGCCGCGGATCTCGGCCTCGTCGCGCACCCCGCCCAGGGACATGCGGACGAACTCGCGTCCGGTGGCGCGCGCGATCGACTCCCCGATGGAGGTCTTGCCGGTGCCGGGCGGGGTGATCAGCGTGAGGATCGCCCCGCTGCGCTTGTCCTCGGCGATCCCGCGTTCCTGGCGGAGCTTCCTTACCGCGATGTACTCGACGATGCGGTCCTTCACGTCGTCGAGACCGGCGTGGTCGGCGTCGAGCACCTCGCGCGCGTGGACCGGGTCGAGCCGCTCGTCGGAGCGCCCCGACCACGGCACCGCGATGAGCCAGTCGAGGTACGAGCGGATCATCGAGGCCTCGCCGCTCTGCTCGCCCATGCGCTCGAGGCGCCCGAGCTCGCGCTCGGCCTGCTCGCGCACGGGGTCGGGCATGCCGGCATCCTCGATCTTCGCTCGGTACTCCTCGACGATCGAGCCCTCGTCCTCGCCCAGCTCCTTGCGGATCGATTCCATCTGCTTGCGCAGGAAGTACTCGCGCTGCTGCTTCTCGGCGCCGGACTGGACGTCGTCACGGATGCGCCTGCGCACCTGCAGCTCGGTGAGCCGCTCGCGCTGGAGCTCGAGCGCGCGGGCGAGCCGCTCGGTGACGTCGAGGGTCTCGAGCAGCTCGACCTTCTGGTCGTAAGTGAAGTCGGGGGAGTAGCCGGAGGTGTCGGCGAGCGCTCCGGGTTCGGTTATAGAGCGAACGAAGGCCGCGACGCGACCGTCGTCGCCGCGAAGCTCGAGGATCTCCTCGACAACCGCGCGGTACTCGCGCTCGAGGTCACGCGTGCGGCCGTCGACCGGCACGTCGTCGGGGTGCGGCGTCACCTCTACGCGGAGCGCGCCGGTCGGATCGGTGCGAGCGGCGCCGATCAGCCCTCGGTACTGTCCGTCGAGCGCCACGGCCCGGCCGCCGCCGGGCAGGCGCACGCGCTCCACGACGTCGGCGACGGTGCCGACGCTCGCGAAGTCATCGCCCTTGCGCGGCACGAGCACCACGCGCTCCTCGACGCCGACGTCGAGGGCCAACGTCATCGACATGTTCGGGAAGACGACCGAGTCGTCCACCGGCACCAGCAGTAGCGTCTCCATGGTCTGTTTCTCCATTTGTCGGGCCTGTCGGCCCCTCCGGTTCCCTGCCAGGCCGCGAGCGCCCTGGCACATCATCAGTTGCTTACCTTGCGTAAGCTAGTTTAGCGGGTGGTCAGGCTGCCTGATCATGGGCGGCGCCGGGGCATTTCCGCGCGGGATACGGACCTTGACGGCCACCGCGGATGAGATGCTGCCCGCCGTGAGCGACGGGGCTGAGCAGGCTCGGGAGGCGGCGGCCGCCGCGGCGGTCGAGCTGGTCGAGCCCGACATGACGATCGGGCTCGGGTCCGGGCGGGCGGTATGGAAGGTGGTCGAAGGCCTGCAGGCCCGTGGAGGCACCGTGCCCGCGGCCGTGGCGTCCGACCACACCCGGGCCCTTGCGAGGGCGGCCGGAATCGAGATCGTCGACCTCGACGGGTCGGTCGAGCTCGACCTCGCGCTCGACGGCGCCGACGAGGTGGACCCCGAGCTGCGCCTGATCAAGGGGGGCGGCGGGGCGCTGCTCCGCGAGAAGATCGTGATCTCGGCGGCGCGACGCTTCGTAGTGGTGGCGGAGACGCCCAAGCGCGTCGAGCGACTCGGCGAGCATTTCCGGCTGCCCGTCGAGGTCGTCCGTTTCGCGTGGCGAGACACCCGCCGGCGGCTATCTCGACTCCTCCCCGACTCCGAGCTTCGGCCGGGCCAGGGCGGCGACCCCTACCTCACCGACGAGCACCACTTCATCCTCGACTGCGCCCTGCCGGCCGACGCCGACCTGGAGGCGCTCGACATCGAGCTGAACCGCCTCCCGGGCGTCGTCGAGCACGGGCTCTTCCTGGGGATGGCGGAGCGCGCGCTGCTCGGCCGGCCCGACGGCGGCGTTGACGTTCTCGAGGCCCCCGGCTGACGCCCCGCACGGTCGCACGCTGCCCTGACATCACAGCTGGTCGGCCGACACCGCGGCTGCGCTGCGGCTCCGGTCGCCCGGTGGTCGGACCAGCAGGCGGATGTCGCGTCCGAAGGTCTCGGCCGCGGTCAAGAAGACCGCCTGGCGGACGGTGAGCCTGAGGGTCGCGAGCACGCTGGCGGCGGAGGCGTGGCCTTCGTCCGGCTGCTCGAAGGCCGCCGCCCCTGAGCCGTCCTTGAGACCAAGGAGCTCCACGTCCTCGAGCGCTACGTAGGTGCGCCCTCCGTCCCCGTGCGATTCGGTCGAGACGAGCACGTCCACCCGGGCGCCCGGCGCAGCCGCGGCGAGCGCGCTTCCGCCGTCGACCGCGATCTCGAGCGCGCGCTCACCGTGCCCCAGAGCCGCGCCGCCCCGGTCCGGCGTGCCGTGCGCTCCCTGTAGGTATCCCATCGTGACATAGCCGCCGGCGACGAGCGGTGCCGCGGTGCGGGCGTCCACCACGTCCGCCGCGGAGCGAAGCGCGTCGGGAGGAACGAACCGCGCGGGCACACGCCGGAGCGCCAGAGCGCCCCGGGGGATCCTGGCGTCGGCGGGCACGTCCCTTGCGGCGACCAGCACAGGGACGAGCGGTCCGACCCGGGACTCGACGTTCCGCTCCCGCTGCCTCACTTGAGAGGCCGCAAGCCCCCCGCTCGCAAGCGCGAGCGAGAGCAGGAGCAACCCGCGCCGCCGCCGCGCCTTCACGCCGCCTCGAGCTCGCCGTCCGTCGGCGACCAGTCGGTCCCATCCGGTGATCCAGCCCGCGACACCGGCAGCTCCAATGCGGCCACCGCCATACCGTCCTCGATGCGGAAGTCGAGCCGACCCCCGAGATCGCCGGCGGCTTGCCTGGCGATCCTCAGGCCGCGGCCCCGATCGGCCCGCTCACCGGTGGCTTCCATCTCCGGCGTCCGATTTCGCACCTCCAGCCGCACGCCGGCGTCGCCCGTCCGGCCCTTCACCTCGATCTCTCCGACGCCGTGCTCGGCCGCGTTGCCGAGCAGGTTTCCGAGCGCCTGCCCCAGACGCCCCCGGTCGACGCGCATCCGGGCGGCGCCGCCCCTCCAGTCCAACGACGCGCCCCTCAGGGCAGAACGCCACGGCTCCAGCGCGGCCCGAGTCGACCTGCTGAGCTCGACGGCCTCAGCACGGATGGGCCTCCGCCTACCCAGTCGCGCGTCCTCGAGGTCCGCGAGCCCGGCCCGCAGCCGATCGAGCTGGGACTCGAGGACGACCGCGTACCCCGTGACCCCGGGTTGACGACGCATCCGCTCGCACATGAGCAACAGCGCGGTAGCCGGCCCGCGCAGCTCGTGCTCCGCGCGCGCAACACGTTCGAGCCGGCGGCGCAGAGCCAGCGTGGCCGCCAGCCCGACCACGCAGCAGCCCGCGACGAGCGCAAGGCAGACGAACGCCGCAGCGCCGGCGCTCACACAGCCTCCCTCCGACAGCCCACGGTCTCGCGCCCGCGCGCCACAGTCGCAGCCGCGCTCACACCGCCTCCGTCAGCTTGTAGCCGACCCCCCGAACGTTCACTACCCACGGGCGCGCGGACGGCCGCAGCTTCTTGCGCAGCCGGCAAGCATGCGCGTCCAAGGTGCGGGTTCGTCCGACCGAGAGGTAGCCCCAGACGTCGCGGAGAAGCTCCTGCTTGCCGAAAACGCGAGTTGGGTCCTCCGCAAGCGCGTGCAGGAGCGCGAACTCCTTCGCCGACAGCTCGACTCGCCGCCCGCCGAGCCGCACCGCTCGCGTCAACGGGTCGACCGTGAGCTCGCCGACCCGGAGCAATCCCTGCCGCCGCCGTCCGTCGGTGCGCCGGAGGACAGCGCGGATGCGCGCGAGCAGCTCTGCGTACAGGAATGGCTTATTCAGATGATCGTCGGCTCCGCGCGCGAAGCTGCGGACCCGGTCGGCCTCCCCCGCGCGGCCGGTGAGGACGATCACGGGCAGGTCCGGGTCAAGGCGAGACGCCAGGCCGTCGGCCGCCCTTAAGCGGTCGAGCAGGTCGAGGCCGCTGCCGTTCTCGAAGGCGAGGTCGAGTACGACGAGG
>Ga0126312_10000822_pt1 | contig 19586 bp, 16 predicted proteins | sample Plot104A_FD_92537 | JGI IMG/M metagenome (GOLD analysis project Ga0126312, IMG submission 92537) | Serpentine soil microbial communities from UC McLaughlin Reserve, CA, USA - Plot104A | ecosystem: Environmental > Terrestrial > Soil > Grasslands | place: USA: UC McLaughlin Reserve, Lake County... | reverse complement strand
TCGCCCTCGGGCGCCTCGAACAACAGCTCGTCGTGGATCTGCAGCACGAGACGCGTAGAGAGCCCCGCGACCCGCAGCTGGTCGCGACATCGCACCATCGCCACTTTCATGATGTCCGCCGCGGTGCCCTGGATGACCATGTTCACCGCCAACCGCTCGCCCAGGCTGCGGGTCTGGAACTGACGTGAGCGCAGCTCCGGCACGCGTCGTATGCGACCGAACAGCGTGGCCACATGGCCCTCTTCACGGGCGCGCTCGATCGTTTCGTCGATGAACCGCTTGACCTTCGGGAAGCGCTCCAGGTAGGCGTCGATGAACTGCTGCGCCTCCTCTCGATCGATCTGGAGGCGGTCCGCCAGCCCGAAGGCCGATAGCCCGTAGACGATCCCATAGTTGACCATCTTGGCCTTCGAGCGCGTGCCGGGGTCCGTCTTACCGCCGAGGATGGCTTCCGCCGTCGCGGTGTGAACGTCCTCGCCACGCCTGAAGATCTCCTTCAGCACCGGCTCGCCGGCGATGTGCGCGAGCAGCCGCAGCTCGACCTGCGAGTAGTCCGCGGAGATCAGTCGGCAGCCCGGCTCGGCGACGAAGCACGCTCGGATCTCGCGACCCTGCTCGCTTCGGATCGGGATGTTCTGAAGGTTGGGATTCGTGCTCGACAACCGACCGGTCGTCGTGGCGGTCTGGTTGAAGGTGGTGTGCAGGCGGCCGTCGTTCCCGATCAGATCCGGGAAGGCGTCGAGATAGGTCGACTTCAGCTTCGTGACCTCGCGCCACTCCTCGATGGCCGGGACGATCTCGTGCTCGTGCCGGATGGCTTGCAGCACCCGAGCATCGGTCGAATAACCGGTCTTGCCGCGCCGCTTGCGCGACAGCTTCAGCTTGTCGAACAGGATCGGCGCCAGCTGCTGCGGCGAGCCGATCATGAACTGCTCCCCGGCGAGCTCCCAGACCCGCCGCTCGAGCTCGACCGCCCGAGCGTCGAACCGCTGGCTGATGTCGCGCAGGCGGACCGTGTCCAGCTTCACTCCCTCGCGCTCCATCTCGACCAGTACGTCGACGAGTGGGAGCTCGATCTCGCGGAACAGGCGCGTGAGGCCATCCTCGTCGAGCCGCGCCGTCTGGCGCTCAGCCAGCACGCGCGTCAGCACCGCGCGCTCGGCGACCCCGTCGGTGCCCGCCACCCGCGCCCCGATCCCCGCCTCGGTGGCGAGCTCGTCGAGCGGGTAGCCGCGGCGCGCAGGATCGATCAGGTACGCGGCGACCATCGTGTCATGTGCGAGTGGCGGGGCGTCGCAGGGATCGTCGGCCATCGCGATCGTCTTCCAGTCGTGCGCGATGACGGGCCGCTCGCCGCGGGCCATGGTGAAGGCCGCCAAGGTCTCGGCCTCGGACACGAGCACCTGCTCGCCGGCCCAGGCCGCCATCGTCAGCGGCCCGCGGGCCGCGTGGTCCAAGTCGAACGAGCCCTGGACGGGACCCCCTGCGGCGACCGCTGCCGGGACCTCCAGCTCGGCTGCCTCGGCGGCAGCCTCCTCCGTCAGCTCGAGCTCCTCGTCGGGATGAGGAGCCGGCGCGGCGATCCGGTCCGGATCCTCCCCCGGGCGCAGCGCGGCGATCGCAACCAGCTCACCATCCAGTGAACCGAGCTCCGTCAACGGCACCCTACGCGCCTCCACCTCGATCAACTCCTCGACCCGCTCCGCCGGAGCCGCGTCATCCGTGCCCAGCGCCTCCTCGAGCCGCTCGAGCGGGGCGCGCAGCTCGAATTCGCGGAAGGTCTCCCTCAACCGCGAGCGGTCGGGCTCGCGGCTGACCAAGTGGTCGAGGTCGAACTCGACCTCGACTTCGCGGTTGGCCGTCGCGAGGAGCTTCGAGAGGCGCGCGTCCTCCGTGTGCTCGGTCAGGTTCTGCTTGCGCTTGGCCCCGGAGATGCTGTCGATGCTCGCGAGCACGCCCTCGAGGTCGCCGTGCTCTTGCAAGAGCTGCGAGGCGGTCTTGTCGCCGATGCCCGGGACGCCCGGAATGTTGTCCGACGTGTCCCCCTTGAGTCCCACGAAGTCGGGGATCAGCTCCGGCGGAATGCCGTAGCGGTCGACTACGGCCTCGCGGTCGTAGAGCTTGGTATCGGTGATTCCGCGGCTCGTGGCCATCACGCGCACCCCGGGCTCGATCAGCTGGAAGAGGTCGCGGTCGCCGGTGACCACCATGACCTCGATCCCCTTCTCGTGCGCGTGGCCGGCGATCGTCGCGATCACGTCGTCCGCCTCGTAGCCCGGAACCTTCAGGTTCTCGTAGCCGAAGGCCTCGACGAGTGGGTGCAGGTGCGGCCACTGCTCCGCGAGCAGGTCGGGGCGATCCCGCCGGCCGGCCTTGTACTCCTCGTAGACCTCCTCGCGCCCGGACATTCCGGCGTCCCACACCACGAGCGTGGGCTTCACCCCATAGTCGGAGATGATCTTCACGAGCATGGACGCGAACCCGAAGATGGCGTTCGTGGGGAAGCCCTTCGAGGTCGCGATCGATTCGGGCAGCGCGAAGAAGGCGCGGAAGACGAGACTGTTTCCGTCGATCAGGAACAGCTCGCGGGGACTGTCGGCGGCCACGGCTCAACCCTAGTGACTCGGGCCCTACCAGCCCACGTTCCTGGCCGCCCGTATGATCGCCCCGTGGCCACGCCATCGGCACAGTTCTCGCTGACCCTCCGCATCGCCCTCCCGAGCCGCCCGCACGGGGTCCTCGGAAAGGTCACGGCCGCCATCACCCGCGCGGGCGGGTCGATCGTGGCGGTCGACACCGTCGCAGCGCGGGGTGAGCGCACGCTGCGCGAGATCACCGTCGAGTGCTGGAGCGTCGAGCACCGTGGCCAGGTCATCTCGGCTGTCCACTCGGTGCGCGCCGCGGAGGTCGTCGAGATCACCGACCGCACCTTCGAGGTACATCGCCGCGGCAAGATCCACACGGGGCTGAACCTCCCGCTCAAGTCGCGCGACGCCCTCTCCATGGCATACACGCCCGGGGTCGCGCGGGTGTGCTCGGCGATCGCCGAGAACCGCCAGAAGGCGTTCAAGTACACGATCAAGGCGAACACGGTGGCCGTGGTCTCCGACGGCACCGCGGTGCTCGGCCTCGGCGACATCGGCGCCGAGGCGGCGATGCCTGTCATGGAGGGCAAGGCGATGCTGTTCAAGGAGTTCGCCGACGTCGACGCCTTCCCGATCTGCCTGTCGACGAAGGACCCCGACGAGATCGTCGAGACCGTGATCCGGATCGCCCCCACGTTCGGCGGGATCAACCTCGAGGACATCTCGTCGCCCCGCTGCTTCGAGATCGAGCAGCGGCTGATCGATGCGCTCGACATCCCGGTCTTCCACGACGACCAGCACGGCACCGCGATCGTCACGCTGGCCGCCCTCCTCAACGCCTGCCGCCTCACCGGCCGGCGGATGGAGGAGCTGGACGTCCTGATGGTCGGCGCCGGAGCGGCGGGCGTCGCGGTGGCGAAGATCCTGAAGGACGCGAGCGTCAGCTCGATCGTCGCCTGCGACCGCTTCGGCGCCATCCACGCTGGGCGCGAGGACTACGAGGCCGGCTCCATGAACGGCCCAAAGCGCTGGCTGGCGGAGCACACGAACCCCGCCCGCCACGACGGCTCGCCGCGTGAGGTGATCGAGGGCAGAGACGTCTTCATCGGCCTATCCGGTCCCGGGATCATCGAAGCGTCCGACCTGCAGAAGATGAAGCCGGACCCGTTCGTCTTCGCGATGGCGAATCCCAACCCGGAGGTGCGCCCCGAGGAGGCTGCGCCACATGTACGGGTGATGGCCACGGGACGCTCGGACTACCCGAACCAGATCAACAACGTGCTCGCCTTCCCGGGGATCTTCCGGGGCGCGCTGGACGTGCGGGCGCCGACGATCACGGAGGACATGAAGCTCGCGGCGGCGCGCGGCATCGCGGCCGTGGTCCGCGAAGACGAGCTCGACGAGGACTACATCATCCCGAGCGTCTTCAACCGCGAGGTGGGCAGCTCGGTGGCCGCAGCCGTGGCGGACACGGCGGAGCGCTCCGGCACGGTCCGTGAAGACGCCGACCAGCAGCCGACGGCAGAGCACGCGACGGTCATGTAGCGAGCCCGCTAGTCCTCGCGGATCGCGTGCTGCTCTGCACGCAATTCGGCGACGGTCTTGCCTCTGGTGCCGAACGGCCCCTGGAGCTTCCAGCGGGAGTCTCTCCTCGCCGGCCAGATGAGCCAGATGATCACCCCGACGACGCTTAGCAGGAGGCCGAAGGCCAGCCCGAGCTTCTCGGGATAGCCCTTTCGGGCCGAGAGGTATGAGGAGGCGATCGCCGAGGCCAGCCACAGATAGGTGAGATACAGCGCCTTCGAGCCGATGACCGCGAGCTCGAGCTTCATCCGCCCAGGTACGCCTTCTGTACTTCGGGGTTGGTCCGCAGCGCGTCGGACTTGTCGTGAAGCGCGACGTGGCCGGTCTCCAGCACGTAGCCGCGCTTCGCCACGGCGAGCGCGTAGCTGGCGCTCTGCTCCACCAGCAGGATCGTGGTGCCCTGGCGGTTGATCTCGGCGATCGTCTCGTAGATCCGCTCCACCAGAATCGGAGCGATGCCCATCGACGGCTCGTCCAACAGCAGCAGCTTCGGGCTGGCCATCAGCGCCCGCCCGATCGCGAGCATCTGCTGCTCCCCGCCGGACATCGTCCCGCCCTTCTGGCGCTCGCGCTCCTTGAGCCGCGGGAAGAGCGAATAGACGCGGTCGAGATCGTTGCCGACCGCGCCCCGGTCGCGGCGGAGGTAGGCGCCGAGCTCGAGGTTCTCGCGCACGGTCATGCGCGGGAAGATGTGACGACCCTCGGGGGACAGCGAGATCCCCATCTGGACGATCTCCTGCGGCGGCACCTCGCCGATCTCCTTCTCGTCGAACTTGATCGAGCCCTCCCGCGGCGGCGTCAGCCCGCAGATCGAGCGCAGGGTGGTGGACTTGCCGGCGCCGTTCGAGCCGATAAGCGTCACGACCTCGCCCTCCTCGACGGTCAGCGAGATGCCTTTCAGCGCCTCGATGTTCCCGTAGAACGTGTGGAGCTCCGAGACCTCGAGCAGCGGCATCAGGCGTCCCCCTCCTCGCGCGGGCGCTGCGCGCCCTCCTCCGGCTCCTTCTCGCCCTGCTTGCCGAGGTAGGCCTCCACCACACGTGGGTTCTTGCGCACCTCGTCGGGCGTGCCCTCGGCGATCTTCTGCCCGTGGTCGAGCACCGTGATGTGCTCGGAGACACCCATCACCACCTGCATGTCGTGCTCGATCAGGAGGATGGTCAGGCCGCGCTCGTCGCGCAGCTTGCGCATGAAGTCGGTCAGCTCGGCGGACTCCTGCGGGTTCATCCCGGCGGTGGGTTCGTCGAGCAGCAGCAGCTTCGGCCCGGAGGCGAGCGCGCGGGCGATCTCGAGCCGGCGCTGGTCGCCGTACGAGAGGTTCACCGACATGAAGTCGTGCTCGTCCGGCGGGATGCCCACGTAATCGAGCTCCTCGTGCGCCTTCGCCTCGACGGCGCGCTCCTCCCTGTTCACCCATGGCGCGTGGAAGATCGAGCCGAATATCCCCGAGCGCATGCGAGAGTTCTGGCCGACCATCACGTTCTCGAGCGCGGTCATGGTCCCGAACAGGCGGATGTTCTGGAACGTGCGCGCCACCCCGTCCTTCATGATCCGGTCCGGGCGCCGCCCGGTGATGTTCTTGCCGTTGAACCGGATGCGCCCGAAGCTCGGCTTGTAGAGCCCGGTCAGCATGTTGAAGAACGTGGTCTTGCCGGCGCCGTTCGGGCCGATGATCGACACGATCGCGCGCTCGGGGATCTCGAAGTTGACGTCCTCGACCGCGACGAGACCGCCGAAGACCTTCGTCACGTTCTGCGCGGTGAGCAGCGCGTCTCCGTCGCCATTCGTCATGCCTTGGCCTCGTACATCGCCTCGCCCGTGCCGAGCTCGGTGTCGCCCACACCCACGCCCTCGGTGAGCTCGAGCTTGCGTCTTCGCTCCGGGATCAGGCCCTCGGGCCTCAGCACCATCATGATCACGAGCAGGAAGCCGAAGATGCCGAACGACAGCTCCGTGAGGTCGAAGTCCAGCCCGACCTTGGACGGGTAGTCGTTGAACACGTCGGGGATCAGGTTGTTGTTGATGAAGGACAGCACGATCGCCCCGAGCATCACCCCCTCGATCGAGCCGAGCCCGCCGAGGATCACCATGCTGAGCACGAAGATCGAGAACGAGAACTGGAACTGGTCAGCGTTCACGGTATTCAGGTACGAGCCCAGGAAGGCCCCCGCCATGCCGCCGAAGGCCGCCCCCGTGCCGTAGGCCATCAGCTTGGTCCTCACCAGCGGGACGCCCATCGAGGCGGCGGCCACCTCGTCCTCGCGCAGGGCGATCCAGGCCCGTCCGAGGCGCGAGTCGCGCAGACGATAGTTCACGAACAGCGCGACGAAGACGAGCGCCAGCGCCACGAAGTACCACGGCCGGAGCTTGAGCGACAGGAAGGGGTCTAAGAACGGTAATTTGATCTTGTCGACGGGCGTGATCCCCTGCCGGCCATTCGTGAGCGTCGCGCCCTTCCCGACCACGTCTTCGAGCGGCCCGCCGAGAAGCGGCACTTTGCCGAGCTTGACCTCGTCGCCGTTGATCACGATGCGGCCGATGATCTCGCCGAAGGCGAGCGTCACGATCGCTATATAGTCCCCGCGCAATCGGAGCGTGGGGATGCCGATGATCATGCCCGCGATCGTGCAGATCATGGCGGCGATCACCAGGACCAGCAGGAAGTTCATGTGGATGCCCGGCAGCTCGGCGGCCGGGCCCGAGACCAGGATCGCGACCCCGTTGCCGCCCGCGTTCGCGAAGAAACTCGACATGAACCAGCCGGCGGTGAGCGAACCGAGCGCGAAGAAGGCCACGTAGCCGAGGTCCAGCAGGCCGGCGAAGCCGACGATGATGTTCAGGCCCAGCGCGAACACCGTGTAGGCCAGCGCCAGCGTGGCGTCCTCGATGAAGCCGCCGCCCTCCTCCTCGAAGAAGGGCAGCACGATGGCCCAGAGCAGGAGCGCCACGACCGTCGCGCGCTGGACCTTGTCGTTGGAGTGGAAGATCGTGCGTACGGCGATCAGCACCCAGAGCACGAACGCCATGAAGATGCTCATCTCGATCTGGTCCGCGATCCAGAGCGTGATTGGCAGCGCCACCGCCAGCGTCACGAGCGTGCGGGTGTCCGTTCGACCGCCGGTGCGTCGGAGCGTCGCCGCCGCGCCGCTCATCCTGCCTCCCTCGTCTCCTCGCCCAAGAGGCCCTGCGGCCTGAAGACCATGATCAGCACGAGGTAGGCGAATACGACGGCATTCGTCCACTCGCCGCCGATCCGGTTGTCCGAGATCTGCTGGATGATCCCGATGATGAAGCCGCCGAGCACGGCGCCCTGGAGGTTCCCGATGCCCCCCATCACCGCCGCCGTGAACGCGATCAGCCCAGCCTGGAACCCCTGGAGGTACCAGATCGTCGTCTGGTAGAGCGCGTAGATCAGCCCCGCCGCGCCCGCCATCAGCCCGCCGAGCAGGAACGTCAGCGAGATCGTCGTGTCGACGTTGATGCCCATGAGCCGCGCGGCCTCGGGATCCTGGGCGGTCGCGCGCATCGCCTTGCCGAGCCGACTCTGACTGACGAAGGTCGTGAGCAGGAAGACCAGCGGGATCGTCGCGCCGATAGCCAGGACATCACCGTTCGTGATCGACACGCCGCCGATGCTGAAGAGCTCCTTCTGGGCGTTGATCAGGTCCGGGATGCCGCGCGGCGAGCCCGCGATCCAGAGGATGCCCACGTTCTGCAAGATGAAGCTGAAGCCGATCGCCGTGATCAGGGGCGCGAGCTTCGGCGCGCTGCGTAACGGTCGGTAGCCGACGCGCTCGATCATCACGTTGAGCGAGCCGCTGGCCAGCATCGCGACGACGAGAGTCAGGGCGAGGCCGAGGATGAGACCCATCGTGCCGGTCGAGGTGGTGAGGCCGATGGTCCCGAAGAACCCGGCCGACGTGAGCGAGCCGATCATGAAGACCTCGCCGTGGGCGAAGTTGATCAGCTCGATGATGCCGTAGACGAGCGTATAGCCGAGCGCCACCAGCGCCCAGATCGCGCCGTTCGAGACACCCGCGACGATGTTCTCGCCGAGGCGGGTGAGGTTGCCGGTGTCGGAAAGATCCTGGATGCCGTAGACGACCGGCATGACCAGAAGCAGCGCGATCAGCCCGTACTCGCCGATGTACCTCCGGACCGTGTCCCAGGTATTGGCCTTGACCGGCAGGCGGGCTGCGTCAGTAGAGGCCTCCAAAGATCCCCCTCGCTGCGGACTTCTATCAGAACTGGGGGGCAGACCGAAAGGTCCGCCCCCCAGGTTCCTCATTCCACGGCGTTTCTCAGCCCTCGCCGGCCGGTCCGCCAGCGGTCTGGATCGTCTTGCTGAACACGAGTTCGCCGTTCTTGACGTTGTAGATGCCGTAGTCGGTGAGCGTCGTGTCGCCGTTCTCGTCGATGTCGTAGGTTCCGAGCGTCGACTTGCGGCCCTTCGTCTGGAGCAGCGCGTCGATGAGCGCCTGCTTGTCGGAGCAGTCCTGGGCCAGCTCCTTGCAGGTGTCGAGGATCAGGCCCATCGCCTCGTAGCCGTAGACGGCGTACGGGTCAACGTTCTTGACCCCGTACTCCGACTTGTACTGCTGGAAGAACTTCTGAGCGTCCGGCGGGTACTCCTCCGGTGCCAGCGTGGCCACGCTGATCTGGACCTTCGAGGCGATGTCGGGTGGGATGCCGCCTTCCTTCGGGTCGTAGAACTCGGGGTTCGAGACCCCGTCCGGCCCATAGAGCTTCGCGTCGGGCACCGCCGCCGACACGTCCTTGTACAGCTGCACCGCGCCGTTCGGCGTGACGCCGCTGAACACGAAGCAGTCTGCGCCGGAGCTCTTGATGGTGGCCGCCTGCGAGCGGAAGTTCGGGGCCTTCGGGTCGATGCCCTCGTTGCCCGCGACGTCGATCCCCTCATCCTTCGCCGAGGTCTCGATGTTCGTCGCGAGGCCGGCGCCGTAGACCTCCTTGTCGTTGAGGATGTACAGCGTCTTGCAGCCGTCCTGCTTCATGAGCGCGGCCAGCGCGGCGCCCTGGACCGTGTCCTTGGGGACGATCCGCAGGTAGTTTCGGTTCCCGGTCGGGTAGTACTTCTCCGGCTCGCCCTTGTCGGCGCCCGGCTCGTCCGACGTCAGGCCGACGGCGGTGTTCGACGGGCTGACCTGGGCGATCGGCACCTCGTTCAGGATCGGGATCGAGATCGCGCTCGCCCCCGAGTTGAACTCGCCGATGTAGGCGATCGCCTTGTCGTCCTTCGCCACCTTGCGCGCGTTCGCGGAGGTGGCCTCCGGCGTCCAGGTGCCGGCCTGGGCGGTCGAGTCGTCAAGCGACGTGTACTTGATCTTGAAGCTGCCCGCCTTTCCGCCGCGCTGAGATAGCGCAAGCTTGGCGCCGTTCACGACGGCCAGGGTCTGCAGCCGCTGAGCGCCCTGCAGCGGAAGCGACGAATAGATGTCCAGGGTCTCGCCGGCCTCGGCTCCCCCTCCGCCGCCGCCGTTGTCGTCGTCACCGCCGCAGGCAGCGACGGTGAAGGCGGCAAGGCCGAGAAGGCAGGTGAACAAGGCCAGCCAACGTACTCGTGACATGTCCCTCCTAAGGAGTTGGCTCCAACCTGCGCGGCATCCTATGCCCGGATCGGAAGATCGTGCGGTCAGGGCCTCGCGGCTTAACGCGGAGAAAATCTGGTCCCGAACCGCCGACGGCGGGTCCCCGACCGCGGGGCGTTCGCCCGCCGGGTCCGCCCGTCAGCGCGCCATCTCCTCGAACTCGAAGCGGCCTTTGCGCAGCTCGTAGACCGCGAAGCGCTCCTCCCCCACGTCGCCGGTCGCGCGCACCTGGTAGCTCCCGAGCGGCGAGCGGCGGGTCCGGATGCGCAGCGCCGCGCGGACGGCGCGGGCGCGGTCCGCGCCGCCGGCCGCGATCGCGTCGAGCACGAGGCGCATGGACTCGTAGCCGTAGAGCGCCTCAGGCCGGGCGACATCGTGGCCGCCGGCGGCGCCGAGCCGGCGGAGCAGGCGCCGCCCCGCCGGGGGCAGCTCCGCCGACGGCGGGAACGGACTCAGCGCCTCGACCTGCTCGGGCGCCGCCGGTATCTTGCGGGTCGGGTCGCGGGCGAGGACCCCGGCGCTGGCGTAGACCGGCACGCCGGGCAGGCGCTCGTCGATCGCGGCCAGGAGCGGCCCCGTGCCGGGACCCGCCACGCCGGCATAGGCCACCGCGTCTGGCCGGCTCTCCGCAAGCTTGCGAGCCAGGTCGGGGATCTCCTCGACCCTGTCGCGGTACGCGTCGGAGTGCACGGGCTCGGGCCCGTCGCGGCGAGCGAGCGCCGTGAGCTGCTCGGCCAGCTCGCGCCCGTAGACCTGCTGGTCGAACAAGATGGCCAGCCGCTCGGCGCCGCCGGCGCGGATCCGCTCGAGCATGGTCTCGGCTTCGAGCTGGTCAGTCGGCGTGAGCCGGAGGAAGCTGCGGATGCCGGTCGGATAGAGGCGGGCAGGGCCCGCGGGCGGCCGCCCAGCGGGCGTGTCGGTGAGGCTGGTCAGGCCGTCCTCCGGAGACACCTGCAGGATGCCTGCGTCGTTCGTGATCGGCACCGAGACCGCCGACCCTCCGTAGTCGAGCTCGCCGATGTAGGCGATCGCCGTGTGATCGTCTGCCGCGCGCTTCGCGTTTGCGCTCACGCGGGCCGGGTCCCAGAGGCGGTCGCCCGGGCCGGTCGAGTCAAGCTGGACGAGCCTCACCCGCAGCGGCCCGGCCCGGCCGCGTGCGTCCGCCAGCGCGAGCCGCTCCCCGGCCGCTACCGCCCAGGCCGCCGGCGCCGAGACGCCGTGGCGCGGCAGGCTCGAGTAGACGGTCACGGCGTCCCCGCCGATGTGCGAGGACTTCTCCGGGGCGTCGTCGCCGAGGCAGCCGCCGAGGAGGAGGGCGCAGAGCAGGGGTGTCAACCGACGCGCCACCGCTGGCATTTTGCCTAGGACGCATGCTCGGCCCGGCCGGAGCGGTCGCGACCAGTAAGGTGCCCCGCGTGCGCGTCGGCGTGCTCACGGGCGGAGGGGATTGCCCTGGTCTCAACGCGGTGATCCGGGCGATCGTCCGCAAGGGGATAGATCGCTACGGACACGCCATCGTCGGCTTCCGCGACGGCTGGCGCGGCCCGCTCGAGAACGCGTTCGAGGAGCTCACGGTCGAGTCGACGCGCGGCATCCTGCCGCGCGGAGGGACGATCCTCCGCAGCTCGCGCACGAACCCGTTCAAGGATGGGAACGGCCCCGAGCGGATCCGCGAGAACATGGCGACGCTTCACCTCGACGGGCTGATCGCGATCGGCGGTGAGGACACGCTCGGGGCGGCGTCCAAGCTCCACGCCGAGCAGGGTCTGCCCGTCCTCGGGGTGCCGAAGACGATCGACAACGACCTCGGCGGCACCGACATGACCTTCGGCTTCGACACCGCCGTGCAGATCGCCACCGACGCGATCGACCGGCTCCACACCACGGCTGAGTCGCACAACCGCGTGATGATCGTGGAGGTCATGGGCCGGCACGCGGGCTGGATCGCCCTACATAGCGGGCTCGCCGGCGGCGCCGACGTGATCCTGATCCCCGAGCGCCCCTTCGACATCGACGAGGTGTGCAGGCTGATCGGCCGGCGCCACTCGCGGGGGCGATACTTCTCGGTGGTCGTCGCGGCCGAGGGGGCGACCCCGCAGGAGGGCACGTTCGAGGTGGTCGACGGCGGCAAGGACGAGTTCGGCCACGAGCGCCTCGGGGGGATCGGGCAGCAGCTCGAGCGCGAGATCGAGCGGCGCACCGGCTTCGAGACGCGCGCCACCGTGCTCGGCCACATCCAGCGCGGCGGTACTCCGACGGCCTTCGATCGCGTGCTCGCCACTCGGCTCGGGATCGCGGCGATCGACGCCGCCCACGAACAGCGCTGGGGCGACATGCCGGCGCTGCGCGGGACCCGGATCGAGCTGGTCCCGCTCAGGGACGCGGTCGCCGAGCTCCGAACGGTGCCGGTCGAGGACTACGAGGCCGCGGAGACGTTCTTCGGCTAGCCGGCTGCCAGCCGCTAAAAGCCCGCGCCGCGTTCTTCACGAGGTGCCGTCTCACGGCCGCGCAGCTGGTCGAGGAACGGCTTCAGCATCGTGAAGGCCACGGCCGTGATGACCATCCCGACCGTGAGCAGGAACGCATCGAACGCCTTGATCCCAAACGCCCACGCGACGATCCACCAGACCAGTCCGACGACGAGCGTGACGAGGATCGCCACTACGAGCCGGTCCGGTCCGCGACAGCCTTGCGCAGCTTGGTCACCGCGTTGAAGGCGCCCTTCACGGCCCGCTCGGCGCCCGAGTCGAGCGACGGCATCATCCCCACCTGGCGCGCGAACGACATGCCGTCGTAGTACGCGGTGTTGCTGACGATCTGACCGTCCTCGATCTCGAGCAGGTCGAGCGCTCGCAGCTCGACGTGCTTGCCCGTGGGCTCGATGCCCTGGAACTCCGAGCCGGTGAACTCGCCGCTCATGCGCCACTCCACCGCGGCCTGGCGCTCGCCGGCGATCACGCGGGCGACCGTGACCTCCAGCCCCGGAAACGCGGCGAACAGCTGCTTGAAGAAGCCTCGGTACTCCGCCATGCCGCGGAGGACGCCGATCGGCACCAGGTCGATGACTGCGTCGTCGCGCCAATGCTCCACCATCGCGTCGAGGTCCCGGCGGGCGAACGCATCGAAGTAGCTGCGGGCGTGCTCCTCGACCGCCTTGCGCTTAGTGATCCTTCGCCGGGCCGCGGGCTTGGCCTCGGCGGCCGAATCGGGCTTTATTTCGCTCTCGGTCTTGGTCTGGGCCATGATGAGGCCACCCTACCAGCGATCCGGCCCAAGTCAGGCGAGCGCTTCGGCGAGCTTCCCGACCACGCGTCCGACCGCTTCGGTTCCGCCGTCACGCGCCGCCCGAACCACGCGGCTGCCCACGATTACGCCGTCCGCGAGCGCGGCGACCATCCGTGCCTGGTCGGGCGTCGAGATGCCGAAGCCGACCGCGACGGGCAGGTCGGTGGCGGAGCGTACGCGGTTCACGGTGTCCTCGAGCCCCGGCGGGAGGGCTGCCCGCTCGCCGGTCGTGCCGGTGAGCGAGACGGTGTAGACGAAGCCGCGCGCGTCCGCGCCGATCTCGGCCACCCGTTCGGCGGTGGTCGTGGGCGCCACGAGGGGCACGAGCGCGAGGCCCTCCTGATCGCAGGCGTCGCGGACGTCGCTCGCCTCGTCGTGAGGGAGGTCCGGAACGATGAGGCCGGCCGCCCCCGCGGAAGCGGCCCGCATCGCGAACGCGTGCGCGCCCGCGGTGAGCACCACGTTCGCGTAGACCATCAGCACGACGGGCACTCGCTCGGCGAGTCGCTCGCACACCCCGAGGACCCGGCGCGGCGTAGCGCCGGCCGCGAGCGCATCGGTGGCGGCCGCGTGGATCGCCGGCCCGTCGGCCAGCGGATCGGAGAAGGGGATTCCGAGCTCGATGAGGTCGGCTCCGGCGTCGGCTGCGGCGAGGCCCGCGGCGGCTGAGCCGTCGAGGTCCGGGTAGCCCCCCATCAGGTATGGCATGAGCGCCGCCCGCTTCCCGTGAGAGGCGAAGGCCGCGGCGATGCGGTCGATCCCGGTGGCGGCGACGCTCATGCCGCCGGCTGCGGCGGCCGGCCCGCCGCGCCGTCGCCGCTCGCCCTATGTGAGCCGCTCCCCCCGTCCTCCGCTTCGAGCGCGAGCACCTCGGCCAGGTCCTTGTCGCCGCGTCCGGACAGGGTCACGAGATCGAGCCCGCTCGCGGGGTTGGTGAGGAGCCAAGCGATCGCGTGCGACGGCTCGAGCGCGGGAAGTATGCCCTCGAGCTCCGCCACGACGCGGAACGCCGCGAGCGCCGCCCCGTCCTCCACCGCCTGGTAGCGGACCCGCCCGCTGTCGCGGAGGTGGGCGTGCTCGGGACCCGAGCCCGGGTAGTCGAGGCCGGCGGAGATCGAGTGCGCCTCGAGGATCTGGCCCTCCTCGTCCTGCAGGACGGCGGACATCGCTCCGTGGAGGACGCCGCGAGCCCCCGTCGTCAGGGGAGCGGAGTGGCGCCGGGTGTGAAGGCCCTCCCCCGCGGCCTCGACCCCGATCAGCTCCACCGACGGGTCCCCGACGAACGCGGCGAACGTGCCGATCGCGTTCGAGCCGCCGCCCACGCATGCGATCACGCGGTCGGGCAGGCGACCCGCCTGCTCGGCGACCTGGGCCCGCGCCTCCTCGCCGATCGTGCGCTGAAGGTCGCGCACGAGCGCCGGGAACGGCGCCGGGCCGACGGCCGACCCGATCACGTAGTGGGTGCTCTCGACGTTCGTGACCCAATCGCGGATCGCCGCCGAGACGGCCTCCTTGAGCGTGCGCGCCCCCGCGTCCACGCTTACCACCTCGGCGCCGAGCAGCCGCATGCGCTCGACGTTCGGCCGCTGCCGCCGCATGTCCTCGGTGCCCATGTAGACGATGCACTCGAGCCCGAGCAGGGCGGCAGCCGTGGCCGCGGCGACCCCGTGCTGACCGGCGCCGGTCTCCGCGATCACCCTGGGCTTGCCCATGCGCCGAGCGAGCAGCGTCTGCCCGAGCGCGTTGTTGATCTTGTGCGACCCGGTGTGGGTGAGGTCCTCGCGCTTCAGCCAGACCTCGCCACCGGTCCGCTCGGACAGGCGACGGGCGTGGTACAGCGGCGTCGGACGGCCGGCGTAGTCGCGCAGCAAGCCGGCGAGCTCGGCGCGGAAGCCTGGATCCGAGCGCGCCGCGAGCCACTCCCGCTCGAGCTCGTCGAGCGCCGGGACCAGGGTCTCGGGCACGTAGCGGCCGCCGTAGGGGCCGAAGCGCCGCTCGAGCGGCGGGGCGCTCATGGGACGGGCGAGCCGTTGGAAACGGCCTCGACCGCCCGGAAGAATGCCTTCAGCTTCCTCGGGTCCTTGCGGCCCGGCTCGGACTCGGTGCCGCTTGCGGTGTCGACGGCGAACGGGCCCACGGCCTCGATCGCCCGGCCCACGTTGTCCGGCGTCAGGCCGCCGGAGAGCACGACCGGCGGATCGCCGCCGTGGAGGCGCGCCAGCTCCCAATTGAAGCTCTCGCCGGTCCCGCCCGGCGCTCGCGGAGAGAACGCGTCGAGCAGGTGGAGGTCGGTGTGGAAGGGCTGGAGAGCCTGGACCTGGGCGGCGTCCCTGACTCGCGCCGCCTTCATGACCTTGCACCCCGTGCGACGCGCGGCCTCGCGACAGTAGGCCGGCCCCTCGTCGCCGTGAAGCTGCACCATGCCGAGCCGGCAGCGGTCGGCCGTCAGCGCCACCTCGTCCAGAGTCGCGTTGACGAAGACCCCGGTCACATGCAGATCGCGGTGGAGCTCCACCCCGATGGCCTCGGCGTCCTCGACCGAGCAGACGCGTGGGCTCTCCGGCCAGAAGATCATCCCGACCGCCCACGCGCCGAGCTCGGCGGCCGCGCGGGCGTCGGGCACGTCCGTGATTCCGCAGATCTTCACGCGAGTCATACCCGCCTATGGTGGCAGCTACGCCACCTCGCGGCGGGCGCCGCCCGGCGCGGGCGGCGCTGTCTCCAGGCGCTACGGCAGCGGGAAGAGGTCGCCGCCGCCGCCTCCCTGAGGCGACTGCGACTGCTCCGAAGCCAGTCGGTTCGGGCGCTTGCCCAGCTTGACGTCGACGGTCTTCTTGTCGTTGCCGCGGTAGTACTCGATCTGGACAGTGTCGCCGGGACGCTTGTCGGCGATGGCCGCGGCGACGTCGTCGGCCGAGTCGATCGTCTTGCCGTCGACCTTCACGAGGAGGTCGCCGCCGGCGACGAGGCCGTTCGCCAGCTCGGTATGACCGCCGTGCAGGCCGGCGTCGTCGGCCGGACCGCCGTTCACCACCTTGGTGATCAACGCGCCGTGGTCGACCGGGAGGTTGAGGTCGCTCGCGACCTCCTTGGTGACGTCCGCCATCTCGATCCCGAGGTAGGCGCGCTCGATCTCCCCGCCCTTGCGCAGCTCGGGCAGGAGCCGCTTGGCGGTGTTGATCGGTATCGCGAAGCCGATGCCGACCGAGCCCTCGCCGCCGCCGGTGGCGATCTGGGAGTTGATCCCGATCACCCGCCCGTTGGCATCCAGCAGCGGGCCGCCCGAGTTGCCGGGGTTGATCGAGGCGTCGGTCTGGATCACGTTCGGGATCTGGAACCCGCTCGGCGCGGTGATCTGGCGCTGCTTGGCCGAGACGATTCCCGTGGTGACCGTGCGGGTGAAGCCGAACGGGTTCCCGATCGCTACGACCGGGTCGCCGACTTGGACCTTCGAGGCGTCGCCGAGGGGCAGCGGCTGGACTCCCTTCAGCTCGTCGGGATCGACCTTCAGCACCGCGAGGTCGCTGTCGGGATCATGGCCCTCGACCTTGGCGTCGATCGGCGTGCCGTCCTCCTTCAGGCTGATGGTCACGTCGCTCGAGCGCTCGACCACGTGGGCGTTGGTGAGGATGGTGCCGTCGTTGTCCACCACGAAGCCGGAGCCCGTGGCCGTCCCCTCCTGGCGCGGGAGGCCGAAGATCGACGGCTGGTCGCTGACCCCCCGAGCCTGCACGAACACGACTCCCCGGCCCTCGTTCTTGTAGATGTCGGCGACCGTGCGAGCGCCGTCGCCGCTGTCCGAGGCGGATCGCGTGACCGGCGTCTGCCTGACGACCGTGTTGGTGTCGCCCGTGTCGATGACGTTCGTCGAGATCAGGATCGCTCCGAGGACGAGCACGACGAGACCACCGAGGAGGCCGGAGAGGATGTTCGCGATCGGGTTGTTCATGACACTCGTTGTAGGGGGGCAACCTTAGAGTGGGGTAAAAGTCAGACTCGCGGGCCGCCGGGAGGCAGCACGAGCAGTCCGCGCAGCCGATCGGCCAGGCTGCCGCGCGTGAGCTCGCGGCGCAGCCCGCGACGGTCTCGGAGCGCAGGGGCGGCGGGCGCGAGCGGCTCGTAGCGGTTCGCCCGGAGGGCGCCCGCGTACGCGCCCGAGGCCGGGCCCGCGAAGCGTCCCAGGCGCCGCTCGAGCGTAAGCAGGGTGGTGCTGCCCGGAAGGTCCCAGCCGAGCCGTTCGAGAGCCCGCCGCAGCTCGACGAGCTGCGCGTCGGCCAGCTCGCGCGGGCCGACACCGCGCAGACGGCGCGTGCGCAGGCCCACGAAGATCCCGACGGCGCCGGCCAGCGCCACCGGTAGGAGCACGAGCACTGGGAGCAGCCAGCCGGCGGCGCCGCCGTCGCCCGAAGGCGCGTTCCTCGGATCCGCGCCGCGCTCCGAGGACGAGGTGCTCCCGCGGCCGCGAACGTCCCCCGCGCTCGCGCTGGCCGCGCTCACCGCGAGCGAGCCGCTCGCCTGGGACTCGGCCGGCGCCGCCGCGGGCGTCGGGTCGAACGGCACCCAGCCGATGCCCGGGAACCAGACCTCGACCCACGAGTGCGCGTCGAGGTCACGCACGCGGTACTCGCCGGTGTCCTTGTTGAACGATCCCGGCGCGAAGCCGGCGGCCACCCTCGCCGGGATCCCGACCATGCGAAGCATGAGCGCCATCGTTCCTGAGAACTGCTGGCAGTAGCCTCGGCGCTCCTTGAACAGGAAGCCGTTCAGCGGGAACGGGCGAGTCGGAACGCGCTCGCTGTAGGTGTAGTTCGCCTGCAGGTGTCGCTCGACAGCCTTCACGGCCTCGTAGGAGTTGTCGGCGCCGGCGGTGACGCTCTGCGCGAGCCGGTACATCCGCCTGTACGGCGAGTGGAGCAGCCGCGTCTCCGCCCGGGGGCCGGAGCCGCTCGTGGGATCCCCGGCGAGCGGCACGTAGACAGGCTCCCTTGCGAAGGCGGCCGCGGAGCGAGCGGCATCCCCTTCCCGGCCGATCCCCTTGGTGGCGCTCTCGCCCGGATTCGGCAGCCGGATCGTCGTGTAGTCGATCAGATCGCCGGCGTAGCCCGTCGGAGCGTGGCGCATCTGCTCGGCGGTCGGATTTGGCGCGTACGTGCGCACCGTGTAGGAGTCCCCCTTCTCGAGGGGATCGCCGTACAGCCTCGTGGTGCCGTCGGCCGACGGCCTCGCGTTTACGCCCTCCACCTCGTACGTCGTGCCCGCCCCGACCACCAGGTCCGACGTGAGCGACCGGACCGTGAAGCGGATCTCGTCGTCCCAACGTGGGTTGTACTCGTAGTAGTTCCAGGTTCGGCCGTGCGGGCGCGGGCTCGAGAAGGGCACCTCGAAGCCGGAGTCGGTCCTGTCGCTGGCGGGGGAGCGGAGCCAGCGGAACCCGTCGAAGGTGTCGAGCGTCTCCGCCTTCCAGTAATGGGGACCGTCGGACTTGACGTTCAGCAGGGTCGTGCCATCGCGTGGCCAGTCGAGCGGGCCGTACTTGTGCGTCCAGTCGAAGGTGATCGCCTTGCCGCCGCCGAACCAGTCCCAGTTCCCGTAGTCCCACCAGGCCCGGTCGGCGTCGAGCGCCGCCGCAAGCGGGAGCGAGACGATCCCCACTCCGGCTATTGCGGCGAGGCCCACGGCGCCTTCGGGCGGCGGCACGCGCGGCAGCCATAGCCAGGCGGCCACGAGCAGCAGCAGCCCGAAGCCGTGAAGGAGCGGCGCGCTCGGGCCGTGCTCGGTCACCGGCGTGCCGTAGAGGATCAGCAGCACGACGAGTCCCGCAATCCGCAGCGCCGGGCCCGCACGTCGCGCCGGCCAGAACGTGACGGTAGCCGCGACCGCCAACAGGAACGGCGGGCCCATCAGAACGGTCAGGCGGATCCACTCCTCGGGGCCCGCGTAGGGCCATTCGACGCCGCGGATGCCCGCGAGGCCCCGGTCGAGCCCGTCGAACAGCTCGCCCCAGCCGCCCGGAAGCACGACGCGCGCCTGCGCGCCGGAGGCCATGAGCCCCAGCCCCAGGGTGACTACCCCCACCGCCGCGGCGAGTGCGAAGACGGCCGGTCGCGGAAGGGCGAGCCTCCCGATCAGCGCGAGCAGGGCGCCGCCGCCGGTGGCGACCGCCACGACGAGGAGCGTGCGTCCGACCGGCGCGCCGACCACCAGCGTTCCCCAGTGCGCTGTGCCGTACGCGCCGAGCGCGGCGAAGACGGCCAGCCGGACCGCGAGCGAGTCGCGCGTTGGGGCGGACTCGCGAGCGACGGCGGGGATCGCGGCTCCGGGACCGGCTGGAGCGGGCGCGGGCCGAGCGAGGAGCCCGCTCACGCGGCCGCCTTCCGAGGCACGGGCGCCGGAGTGGGCGTGGGATGAGCGAGGAGCCGACTCACGCGGCCACCCTCCTGCGGGCACGGTCCAGCAGGCAGCCGGTGCAGCCGGCGACCTCGAAGGCGGCGGGCACGCCCGGCAGCGAATCGGGGATGACGAT
>Ga0126312_10000821_pt1 | contig 19614 bp, 19 predicted proteins | sample Plot104A_FD_92537 | JGI IMG/M metagenome (GOLD analysis project Ga0126312, IMG submission 92537) | Serpentine soil microbial communities from UC McLaughlin Reserve, CA, USA - Plot104A | ecosystem: Environmental > Terrestrial > Soil > Grasslands | place: USA: UC McLaughlin Reserve, Lake County... | reverse complement strand
TAACTAAAATATCCACCCAAATGCGTGTTGCCAATGAAGAAGTCTTTGGGCCTGTCGCCCCAGTGTCAGTAGTTGAAGATGAAGCAGAAGCGCTAAAGGTTGCCAACGATTCAAAGTTTGGCCTTGGGGCAAGCATATGGACCGAAGACTTGGATAAGGCAAACAAGCTATCTGAGGCCATTGAATCGGGCATAGTAACTGTAAACAATGTGGTAGTTTCTGACCCCCGAGTGACATTTGGAGGAGTGAAAAGGAGTGGGTTTGGGAGAGAGTTATCCAGATACGGAATGCTAGAATTTGTAAACATCAAGTCAATTAGGTTCTATGATCAGTTGACGCAACACCATCATGTCGAGTAAATAAATTTGAGAATCATAGAATTTTCACTTCATCAAAGCATTAGAGATATTATGATGTGCTTATGAAGAATGCATGCAAAAGCGATCATGGTTGTTGATGACGATAAGGATATTGTTCGAGCAGTCCGATTAGGTTTAGAAAACACCAGCTCTCAAGTTCATGATTTTATCGATCCCATTCTTGCGCTACAGCATGTAGAACAAGGTTGCAAGCAATGTGAGGTTTTGGTTTCTGGTGTTATGAATGAAAAGTACTCTTCCGGGTCGCCTACATAGATGGTAATTTTAGCTGCTACAACTTTGCCGTCCGTTTCTATCGGTTTTATCTGGCCCCAGCGGAGGTAATTCCATGCTTCAAGGGGTATGCCTGCAGACGACAATGTGTAGATGACAGGCTTTATTCTGCGGTCTGGCTGCTCTATTATGCTGCGAATCTCATCAAGTGTCGTCGCTCTGTCGTCTGCAAAGCGTCTTGCTTTTGGCAATCCTCGGGTGATTTTTTTCCATGTCATGGCGACGTCCTTCATCTCACAGAACAGCCTGACTACCTTGATGTAGTTTCTCAGGGTCGCCGGGCTTATATCTCCCTTTTCCACCTTTCCTTTTGCACCTGCGCAAACCGAAGGATGTTTACAAACACCCAGTCTAGGTCCTTCTTGGCCCTTTCGGCGAAGGCTTTGGCGCGCTCTTCTATCAGACCTTGCAGCCCAATAAAGTCAAAATTAGTTTCTTCTTGTTATTGTAGATCTTTGCAGTCATCTTCTTTGAGAAACTCCTTCATAATAGTTGCAAATTCATCATTTTGCTTCTTCGCTTCCACATACTGTGGAGGCACGATCCTTACGAGAAAGTACTCGTGTGTAGAGGCAGGGTCTTCTTCATTTTTACTATTATCATCATCATTGTTGTTGCCATCGATCTTGACTTCAAAGATTGCTACGCTGGCCAATGTCTTTTCCAGAAAGTCAAGGGTCTCATTGTCGTTTATGGCGATCCATGAGCCATCCTTTTTGGCTGATGTGACAGCGCGGTTGAGATAATTATCGCTGCCGGCGGCTTGCAAAGTCACCTTCCATCTGTTGGGGCATGATGGTGCTTGCTGAGCAAATTCCGCGGGTATTGGGTGCGCGATCAGATATTTGCCGCTGTTTTTTGTCCACGTGTCAACTTGCAACTTAATCCTGCCAGCAAAGCTCTTGCGCACCTCTTTGAAAGTTTTATCTCTGTTCTTGACCGATTCAAACTTGCGTACTCTGGCCGGGTCACATTGATGGAGTGTCGTTGTGGGGTCAAGAAAAGATATCGGCCTTAACTCTGTCGTGTAACATCTGTCACATGCATATCCAATCAAGAATTCTGGAAGTGGGTTTCGCTGAGAGATTTCAGCAGTTTTAGTAACCTGCTCTGTTATAATGTCATAAAAGTCTTTCCAGTCGCGGGCAAGGTTTGCGTACTTGTGCATCCTATCAAACGTCGTCTCAGTGCCCTTTGTTGTCTGCCCTCTCTGATTTCCTGATGATGGCTGCGGCTGCTGTAGCAGGCTTTTACCTCCTCCAAGAATTCTTGGTACATTGTATGATGGTGGCAGATACCGACCTTGTTTTATGCCTAGAGCATACTCAGTCAAGCTAGTGATAGCGCTCTGCCCATCATGGATGTTGGGATTGAAAACGTGGCGTCTTGCACTCTCGTGCCGGCCAAAGGGCCGTCCACACGCGGTACATACATACTCGAGCCGTCGCATCCTATGTTGTACTACGCCTCCCTTTTACTTTGTTGACCCCAGTGTTGCTGTCGTCCTCCTGACTGCTGCGTGACGCTGTGTCACACAGCTTCTTGCGCGTTTTCATTATATCGATAATGTATATGGCGCTACGGGCTTATAATTCTTGCAAACAATACACGAGATTCTGCGATTTCTCTATACATAGAGCATATTTCTATACATAGAACCACAGAATGTATTAAATATTTAAAGATTTTGCAGTCCTGTATGGATGAGAGAAGTGGAGATCTGCATATTTACAAAGCAGAAAGTCAAAGGCATGCACCGGTCTATATACAGGTGTGTGCACGATAGCTGACTCTCTCTCCTATGCGTCCTACCCCCTCTCCCTTCCAAGTGAGCTGTGTATCTTATCAAAAAGCGAGTTCTAGTTCCACGGGATCCCACGTTTGGTCACGATAAAGCGGTGTGGCGGTGAATTTCTAAAGCGATCGCTATGAAAAATCCCATTGCAGACCCCGAACAAGACTACTAGTGCTGCGGCCAGAGGCGATGATGTAGCCATAGTAGGAGTTTACGGTATATGCTGCCATCCAACTGTATATGAGGAGAGCGTACTATCGGAAAAAGCTGGGGGTTGCTGAATTTTGGATTCAAACGAATTTTTATCCAAATCCCAACGGGCCCGCTAAAAAATCGTTCAAAAAATGGAGCGATGAGCTTTAGATCCATCATCATCATTAAGAGCGAGCCGTACTACCACGTAGTAGTATTAGCAGGTGATGGTGGAGGTACCGCTGCAATCTGCTGCATCAATCTCATCGTGTCTGCACTTATCCACCCTTCTGTAATCTTGCCATCAATGATAGTTATGAATCCCATTTCATCCAAGGACAGTTTCTTACCAGTAGGCGGTATACCCTGGAACTCTCCTTTGTGGGTGCCAGTAACATTGAGACGGACTGCGACTTTATCTCCTTCAGCAACCATGTCTACGATTTCATGGTGAAGGTCTGGAAATGCGTTGGTGACACCAGCGAGTAATCGTTTGTGTTCATTCCAATCCAGGCGGAGGACATTCCTCCAACGTGAAAAGTGTAATTAGTGCTAGATACTAATAACTGTCCGATTCTATCTGTATCATGTCGATCGAGAAGCTCAAAGAACTGACGAACAAGCTGCTTGTTTTGTTCTTCTTTTTCTTGTTTAGCTGATGATGATGATGCCATTACTTGTGTAAGGGGTTGCTCGCAACTTAAGTATTATTACTTGTTGAGCTCTTAAGTGTTCGATGAAGAAAAAAGGTCTTATGTTGATGGTGATGATATTTCGATCCACCGAACACAATATACAACCTTGAGCATTTCAAAGTGTGGCAGGTGGGATTTGAGTATATAATACTGTTGTTCTCTTTCTATAGCTCTGCCCCTTTAGATAGGTAATAAAGAGCGGCAGCCTAGAAAGCAGCTGCTGATGAGCCGAGGTCGCGGGTTCAAATCCCGCCCAGTCCATTAATAACACGGGTTCAAATACTGTGCTGTCGTATTTTTTTTTGTTCGAGACAGCCACATTGAGCCGACGAGAAAAACCCATAGGAGGTCCAGACAGTAGTAGCGCCATATGCCGACCAAAAACTGTCGACGACAGTCGTATCAAGAATTTCTAAAGTGCCAAATCCTGTAAGCGCGCAAATAATTCGTGAGTTTTACCAGTACACGAGGGAGAGCAACTCATCAGAGAAGCACATGACAAATGCGTTGATAATGACCGTCGTCAACGATTCAATGGAGGAAAAAAGGTTATTGAAACGATCCGCAGGAACAGCAATGCACGTGGAAAAATTTTTGTGTCAGAATTGAAAGATGCAATAGATCTCAAGTCAGGGCAACGCGGCGAGTCTGTGCTACAAAAATAAACTCTTGCAAAGTTATATATGTCGCAAAGAAATTTGAAGACAATCTGTGGTGAAAATATATCATCAATGATCAAACGAAATTCCTTCAAGGAAGCGCTTCAAGCCAACTGCCGAGACTGCTGTAGGAACCGATAGTAGGGAACAAAGTATGCATGAAGGGCGGCAAGGACATTTTTCACTGGAGAGCAAGAGGTCGAAGAATGGTTTGTTACTCAAATTCCTCATGAGCGGATTGTAATTGCCGGCAAGGGCTACGCTTCAACTGACGCCATATGCGGTTTTTGACAGATCATAACATTAACGTTATCTTGTTGGATTCTTTTGGCAACCTTGTCGCAAACATGAATAGAATGTAATGTCAAGTCCCACACGCAGCAATTACAAGATCGGCCAGTATGATACTTTTAGAAATGCAGAGAAAGTGTTGTTGTATTTACAAAGAAATTAGGTGTCTGCCAAGCTCTTCAGAGCCGGATTAACTTTTTGAAAAGCTTGGACAGAGATGATCTAGGTGAAGGCATTGCGGTGCTGAGCCAGTACATCATGAAAGCGAATAATGCTTGTTCCAAGAGCGATCTCCTTACTATCGAAGCAAGAGCGGGAAACCTGTATTTTAGGACCTATGTGAAATTATTTGATCCAAATTATTAGCTTCTTTCCGTGCCGCGGTAGAGGACTTGAGGAGATCTCTAATATATGATAGATTGGAACATCATAAGTGATGAGTGCTGCTGCTGCTAGTCTATCGACTGTAAATCCATCAACTGGGCAAACTATTTCACAATACAAGATTATGGATAGCGAACAAGTAACTCTGACAGTCAAACAAGCTAGAAAAGCCTTTGCGGTACTGCAAAGTAATGGTAATAATGATAATGACGGTGGTAAAAAAAATGGTATATGAAAAACTAGCTCAATACGGTCCTCTTCCAATAAGGATTCTAGTTGGAATTGCGTTTATAATTCATGGTTTACCTAAGCTTTCCAATATAGCAGGAACAGAGGATTTCTTTGCTAATATGATTGGATTGCCAGCTGCAATGGCTCTCCCTATAGGATTGCTAGAAGTAATAGGCGGTATTGCTTTGCTTATAGGAGCTTTAACTAGGGTAGCTTCAATTTTGTTAATAATTGAAATGATTGGTTCTACAATCGTTGCTAAACTATCAAGAGGATTTGTTGGTGGATATGAACTAGATTTGTTATTGATGGCGATATCGATTAGCCTTTTGCTGACAGGTCCTGGAAGAATATCTGTTGAATGGAACGTATTGAAAAGGGAATTATTTCCAAAGGGTAAACAAATGGTGTTAGAACAACTGCAGAAGCGCTAAAGTTAGCTAATTCTGTAACTGCTCATTTCAATATGGCTTATCGTGATTCTGCGATCTATTTTTTTATAAGTATGAAAAGACTTAAGCCGATCGAGCTTTAACGATACATCATTAACAACCTTCGATAATATATTTCTCTTCCATGGCAAGAAGTTCGCTCAATTCATTGTCAAAATGACTTTTCCCACGCTCATTAAGCAACAAAAGTGTTGCATAATTTGTTGCATAATAGGTGATCCTGCAAGAAATCCTTAGCACTAAATTCTCTCCAGCTCATCAGCTTTTCTCCTTCCTCTCAAAGGATGGCAAATGAAGACTGGCCTACGGATGCAGCTCGTTTGTTGTTTCCTTGATATACATATTAACATGCCAAAAGTGTGTGGATGTTAGATGAATAGAGTCATATGGCTGGTATTGCCATTCATAACTAATCTTACCTACTTGTCACTCTTGATCCCTGCGAATCCACTCTCGTCGCTATCCATACTCACCGGAGTCACATCTGCAATATTTGTAATGATTTATGTTTTACACCATATTTTAGACAAGTCCAAACCCACTTTTGAACAAACAAAAAAAACCGAATCGAGTTATAATGAAGGAAGAAATCCTGTTTTAATTCTATCGGGAATATATGCTGTTGTCGCTGGTTTTGCAATAACAATTGCATTGCAGAGTGCATTTGTCCCATTGGCAGGACAGCCGCGAAGCCCTTTGGATTTAGTCTCGGCAGCCCCTAATGAATTTTGGTCGCTCCTCATCTTCTTATCTATTGCCGTGCCTTTCTACCATGGCACCTCTATGTTTCTAGTAAAAATAGCTAGACAAGGTATAAAGAAAGGAACCGAAGGCAAGACGTTTTTTGATTTCATTGTGTTATTTGTTGAAGCCAGTTTGCTCATCGCTATGGGGCTTACATTGAACTCCTTTCATGCTTTCACAGGCTGGATTACACTTCTAATAATCGTTGATGCTAGCTGGTTATTCATTTCATTAGCAAAGAAAGATTACTCGGCTCCAATTGAGTGGTTACAACTAGATATTCCATTTATACTCTTTCTGATCTTACTTCCAAACTTCTCTTCATCTGAGCTCCAGTTTTTTGCCTTGTTGATGCTTTTCGTAATTTCTGTTTTTAGATCCGTTATAGATTACAAGGTAGCGTGGAGGTCAATTTATTTTCCACGGGTTTGATAATGTCTCCTTTCCACTGTTAAACAAGATAGGAAGGCAACTGGAAATGCCTGAGAGAGGATACGGAGAAAATATCAGGGGCTGAGAGAAAACACAATCGCATGAATATCTAGAACTCACACATCTTTTTGAGCAGGGTCAGCTCCGTGCAGTCTGATCCAAGCCTATATTTGATGGGAACTCAAAGAATGATAGGTGGAATCACTCTATATCCATCCTTGGCGCTTGTGTCTTGGCATTATCATTGTTGCCATGCCAATAGCGACCTGGCTCTTTCGGCGTCAGGCTTTGCGATAAAAAGATGGATGAATAGATGGATGGCACAAAAGCAGCGACGAGGTTGATTTGGCCTGTGATTATCTGGCTTGAAAGCGAAGAAAGATTATTAGATCTCCCTAGATTGTTTACTGGACTGTCGCCGCCGCCATATGTCCACGGACTCTTCTGCCAGAAGGAAAATCCTCTCGCTCTGTTCATTGAATCATCCAGTTATTACACCATTTTCAGAGTCCTTCTGCTGCGTTTGTGGCATCTTGTCCATATACATGCTGTGGAACTTTCCGTACAGATCTCCTCTATTTAACAAAGTCGCCTGCACCTTTTCATCAAAATAAAATAGCGATTGTTTTTTGTCCGTATTTCTATTGATGCTCTTTCTTTGAGGCGTCTTCCGGAATGATTGTTAGTTCGGTTAACTTTTCACTTCTAAGAAGTGCCAGCTTCACAGCTTTACCTATTAGCTCTTGTGTCAGCAGCCGATCTATATCATATAAACTCCCAACTTGGTTACTGTCAAGACTCAATATTACATCACCCATTAGCAGACCAGCCTTCTTTGCAGGGGAATTAAGTTCAACTGAAGTAACCATTAGCCCGGAATCTTGGCTTATTTCTGTCCGCTTTGTTATCTCTTCTGGAATAGAGGTAGGATATGGAGTAATCCCCAAATATGCACGTCTGACTTTCCCATAATTTCTCAGATTTTCCACAGTTCCCTTGACCTTACTTGTTCGGATTGCGATGCCTCTGGATGATATGTAGAAGGCGTTCAAACCTATCATTTTACCCTTTACGCCTACCAACGGTCCTCCGGAATAACCAGGATTCAGCTGCGCATCTGTTATGACTACATTGTTCATCATAGTCCTTCCCCACCAGCCTCTCACAGAGCTTCTCGATGATGTGATGATTCCGTTGGTTATGCTTGCCTGCTCTCCAAAAGGATTGGCAATGGCGAGTATGATTTGACCTGCCTTTAGATCTTCGTTTTCAGAAATTTCTATTGGTTGCAATGTTTTGCCATTCGTATTGATTTTCAATAGTGCAATGTCAGAGTAGGGGTCGTTGCCAATTATATCTGCAGGCATAGTTCCAAGCTCATGTGAGCTTATCTGCGCTCTCTTGAGGCCCCTAACAACATGATGACAGGTGACGATATAGCCCTCACTGCTCCAAATGATACCTGAACCACTTACCATTCGTCCTGTTTGCACTCCCACTACTGAGGGAGAGACCTTCCCTGCAACAGTCACTATTGCATCAGACAGCGAGGTTAGCGTGCCTAGAGATTTGTTGTTGTCGTTGTCGTTGTTATTGCTCAATTTATCTGGTCCACCAACATACATACTAACAATGGATAATGCACTATTTGTTGACTGGTAATAGAAGTAACTCAGTCAATTAATTAATCAATCAATCAATCGATTACTCAAGGATCATATGCTAAAGAATTGCATTCTTTTGTTTCGAGTAGAGCTTGATGATTTGCTCCATCAGTTGATGCGATGCCTTAATGGCCTTGCTCAGATCTTTATTATTTTGTAGCTTGCCTTCTATGCTTAGCGACGAATCTGAAAAAAGAGCTTCAATCTGGACTTTGCCATCCTCTGTTAACCACTTCAGAGTTATGTTGCTTTCTGTCTTTGAACGTCCGAACCAGCGTAGTATTCCGAACCATTTTCCTTGAAGGCCAGAAAGGATACATTCCAAATCTACATCCTGAGGAAGGATAGTCTGGATTAATGGCACATGTATAAATGATGAGCTATAACCTAATGGTATTGGAAAATGTTCTTTTGCATTATCAGCGACCGCGTATCCCTCAGATGTCTTTGTTATTATGCCAGCATGTTCTAGCCGAGCAAGGGTCCTTGAGAGGGTCTCTTGGTGCATTCCGGTTTTTCTCTTGATTCCATCAAAAATAAAATTCGTTAGACTTTCTTCAATAATTACTTGCAGCACACTTTTCTCCTTTTTGCTGAATCGCCTAGGAAGCCTATTCAACTCAGTATAGAGAGAGTAATGCATCATTGAAATTTATTGACCAAGAGTCTCCTAACTTGGTCACAAAAGATATATCCTGAGGCTTGGTAGGCAGTGACAGTAAAAGTCTGAATTATTAAGCCGCCTAACGTAGAGTTCTTTCATTTTTGCTGACGATAGTGAATATATTAGTCTGCAGCTTCTCCACATGGACAGAATCCGAATTAGCCTACTATCTGAGTGTTACGCACACGATGGTAATAATCCTATCAATATAATGACAATGAAAAGCAGGCCTAGAGGGAGACTCGAACCTCAAAAAATGGAGTTCAGCAGATTGATGATAATTTAAAATTCACTCTCTCTCAACAATAACCTTAAGAGCCTAGCAACTAGCTTGGAGACATATATACACAATGAAGGTGCTTGTCCCTCGCAGTTTTCATACTTGTTCGCCTTATGCATTAGAAGCCGAGGATCAGTTTGTGGGTTCGATCGTTTCATTCGATTCGCATATTGTGATACTCGATTACTTGCAAGCAATTCGAAAACCGACACTCTTATTATTTAGTTTCATGATTCATCATTAGGCGGATACATCATGGAATTAAATTGTCGTGATGTGGGCGTAGACTGCGACTTCAAGGTGATAGGTGCCAGTTCGGAAAACGAGCTAATGCAACTGGCTGCTATTCACGCAAAGATGGCACATAATATCGATCCATTGCCAGCGGAACTGGTAGAGAAAGTAAAGCAGGGAATGAAGCACTGAAAGAACGCCCTCTCTTATTTTTTGATATTGGAAAATAGACGGCGAGAATATAATAGTAGTAATTGTCCTTCGACCATGAGCTTTCACCGTTCAACATGAACAATTGATGAAAGGCGGCGGACCTCAACGCGGCAGAACGCCACAAGGCGATAGAAGAAAATTTATCGCTCGACTAAGCTCTAAAATGGTAATAGCGTCTCTACCTTCTCCGCAGCATGTCTGTGTGTGTGTTTGATTCTTTTAGAAAATATATATATAGATAGTAGTAGTCCCTTATCTAGCATCTCGCTCCAACAGCCATTGCTTAGCAGACTCGATGTCATCCTGTGTCAGCTCATGACCACTATCTTGCCATTCTAAAATGACATTACCGCTAGCTTGCTTGAGCAGGCCAGAAAGTCTTTCAGCTTGTTGTCTTGTAGCTATTGGATCTTGCAATCCCGATGACATGAATATGCCTTTGCCAGATAGATCCGGGAGTTTGTCAGGGACAAGAGGCACAATTGCACGAAAGAGTATTGCACCAGTAAGTGTTCTCGGTCGAAGTAACAACATGCTTGCTGCTATATTTGCACCGTTAGAATACCCTACCGCTATAACATTGCGTGCATCAAAGCTGTAGACTTTTGAAGCTTCATCAACAAAATCGGCAAGCTCGTTAGTACGGAATTTGAGGTCCTCAACATCAAACACACCTTCGGCAAGCCGGCTAAAAAAGCGAGGCATTACGCCCCCTTCCAGTACCTTGCCTCGAGGGCTCAGCAATGCAGCTTTTGGGTCAAGGTGCCGCCCGAGCTGCAATAGATCGTCCTCATTTCCTCCAGTACCATGTAAAAGAAGCAAAGTTTTTGCAGTCCTTTGTTTTGTTCCTTGGCTATCTTTGTCTTTAGGTGGCGCAACAAAGCGATGCACAAAGCCAAGCTGCCGCTGGATTTTATCAGACGAAGAAGGAGGACGAGAAGAATATGATGAAGACATTATACTATGCAACAACACTCTCCTTACTATTCTTCGCCATTCTATTATTTGCTGCTGGCGGTTTTATTGGAGGAAGCAGCTGTTCTAACCTTCCACGCACAGACTCAAGCCATTCTGGTAGCATCAGTCGTTTTCCGAGATCCTCTGGCTTTTGATCTATTGCAAAACCTGGTGGGTCTGTGGCGATTTCAAACAAGATGCCGCCCGGCTCTCGAAAATAGACAGAATGAAAGTATGTGCGATCTATCACCGGCGTAGGATTAAGGTGCGCTTCTTTGATAATTCTCCCCCGCAACTCTAGCTGATGCCCATCATTAGCTGCACGCCAAGCGATATGATGGACGGTGCCTATTCCTACATACCCTCTAGATATGTCGGGCTGGCATACAACGTCCACAATTGAGCCTATTGATGGTGTTGTTATCCCTCCTCCTCCTGCTTGTTCTTCTTGTTGACTGCGATTCTTGTGTACTATTGATTCAAATCGGAATCTGCCTTCCTTGTTGTCTTTGGCTACAAGCTTGAATCCCATGATATCAGCAAGAAGCGAGGCAGTCCGCTCATATCCTTCTTCAGAGAGGGTAGCGGAGTGGAATCCTCTGATGGCATGTTCTGGAGTGATAGGGCTTTCTTTCCATACGTTATTGTCTGGGAGCAGCTGCTGCGGACTTTGGAAATTATTAGAAGAAGGAGAAATAAGCTCGAGCATTAGTCCATCAGGATCGTGAAATGAAATGAATTCATCACTGAGGCGTTTTGAAGGACCAACAAATGAAATGTGGTTACGCTTCAGCCTGTCAGTCCAGTAATCCATCGAACCCGGAGGTATCAAAAATGATATTGTAGTAACCTGCCCAGTCCCGCGGTATCCTTTGGGTGCTTCAGACCATGGAAAAAAGGTCAAAATGGTGCCGGGATGTCCAAGCGAATCGCCGTAGTAAAGGTGGTATGTCGTAGGGTCATCAAAATTGACCGTCAGTTTGACCAGTCTTAAGCCAAGTAGGCCAGAGTAAAAATCGACATTGCGCTGAGGATTTCTAGCTATTGCAGTAATGTGATGAATGCCAAAGACTCCTGAACGCCTGTTACTTTTGCGCATATACGACACCCCTAAACTTTATCAATGGACATTCAGCTCCTCTTCCTCCTCCTCCTGTGTCTTCTTCAAGAATAAAGTACGGATGCGAGTAATCGATTCGATATCAACCATCGAAAAAACTATCACTTTTGTACTTTATCCTCCTTGCAATGCCTTTGCGCGTTCTGCGGGTCGCTCTCTCTCGCCCGCCTTGGAAACAAGACGCGAGCCATCAGAGACAGAGAGAGAAAAATCCTCTGCTTAAGATTACAATATTCTTCTAATGATACTATCAGATCAGGGGCGCTCCTGAGCGTAAAATTTGGAGCACGTGTGCCTAGCATAAGTGCTGATGATAGTGCAATGGATTTCTGAGTCTTCTTGGTTTTTTTATTTTTGCTCGTGATGCCTTACCTGTCACAATTCTAGCTGTTGCAACGTTTATTAGAGTTGCACGCTTTTCGAATCCAAAAGATTTCTGTGACCTGCATACACTTGAAATTTGAAGTTTGTTCTTCCCTTGGCATGGCTGCTAGATTACTTATCATCATTGTCATCTTTCAGGCTAACTTCTAAAGCACCTTGCTGCAAAAACCCCAAAATCCTTGCCATTTTGCAGCCGTTATAGGGGGAACTTTGCCATGTTAATACATACTTGCTATTGAATTTAAGAATTCTTTATTTTGGCACTGGTAACTTGGCGGGGGATCATGCCAATTTTACTGCATGAAATAATGGTCATCCCCCTCACAATTAACAGAACCAGAAATGAAGTTCTGTTGCGTACTCGGTTGCTTTGTTCCGTTGTTGCAGCGCGGTTGCTGCCAAATTCAATCGAACATTGGAAATCCCTTGATTTTCCCGTGACCCATTGTTCTTTGATGGTCTTGTGCATCATCTCGGAAGATAGAGAACGACCCACATTCGTCGCAGATATACAACCTTTCTATAACCACATGCTTTCACCTTTTATCGACAATGGTAGGCGGCGGTCTGGGGATGCTGACATCCCCAACTTCTAAATGCATGATCTTTAGTTCCCCGGGAATAGAATAGTTCCAAAAAGTCTCAAAAACATTGCGCTGCAGTTTCATTACCTTGTCCACGTTGCTGTAGAATCCTTCTGTAATCGGGCTTTCTGGCGAAATATCTGGAGAGACTATAAATTCGCTGTCGCTCAAGATAAAATTCCCCGATATGCTGTCTAGATGGCGCAACTCGCTACCATATTCAGCTGCCTTTTGCAGTAGGAGAGATTATCTTTTGTAATCTCTGTAATATATCGAAGGTTAACACCCCTTGCTCTGGCTGCCCATTTTGGCGCTTGGAACAGCTCATTGTCTGTTGTTATGACCAGCGTGTAAGAGCTGAAGAATGCAAGGACATCGGTTTTTGCATTTTCGAGAAGCCTAATTATCCTGTCAAACATTTGTTCTTGATTGCACGAGATTATAGTGCTCTGACACACTCCTCAATTAACCTCTTCCTATCGCCAATGGGCTGCCGCAGATATTGCTTATACACATTGTTCCAAGTAATTCTGTTAATCCCAAATAGCAAACGGTAACAGTACCCTAGTCAGCAGGTTTGATCCAGTAGCTATCCTTTCCGTTCGATAGCCAGTTGAAGCCCTACACTCTCTCATTATATCGTGGATTTCGCGCCAGTCTTTCTTTTCCATCATTTTCTAGATGTTATGGTCTGGCGATGACTTCCAGCTCCTTCTCACCCAAATTAACGCTTTTCGTATTTCCGCGGTTGTAGAGCTTTGCGGTTATAGCTTGCTGTGTCTGCCGTCGGTCAAGATGACGCGCTTGTCAAACCTATGCATGATCGAGTCGGCATACTTGCCCTGCTAAATAGAGGCCACGACCAACACCTTTTCGTGCTCCAGCATCTCCGGCTCTATGTCTACGTAGGCGGTGCGGTTAGGTACTTCGCGCTTACCGCTGATTGCAAGATTGCCCGAAAGCCTCCTTGCACCAAACAGTATCGAGTCATAGTCCTGGCTGGCAGCAGCATACGCCAGGTCGCGCTTTGTCAGGTACGCGGCAGCGGCCTCTCCGTCAGAGGGTGCCTGCATGAACTAATCAATTTGTCCATGATCTAGAAATGTTAATCGCTTGCAACTCTGGAGCCAAATTTCATGCGCCTGTTCATTCGCTTCATAAACGAACTCACATGCTATACCCGGGAAAATATCCGGAACTGCTTTCGCATATGGTTTGCCGCAACTGGCTGTCTGTCCAACGTCCCGGGGATTCACATGCTCTGTCACCTCCATCCACTTTTCTTGAATGTTCTCTTGAACTCCTAGTGACAATTCGCCAACTTCTTGGAGGTATCGTGGTGCGGCAATAATTTTCCAATACTGGGCGGTCAAAGAATTCCACTTACCCACCGCGGCTGTAAGAGTGCACACAATAGAATCTCTGGGTTGTCATTTGCCCTCCGTCATGATTATTGTGCTTCGTCCATACTGCGATGCAAAAAACTGCCCTCAAACTCATGGTAGTCGAGCGCGATGCCTTCTGATTCAGCTTTTGCTTTGAACTTTCGGCAGTCAGCGATAAACACGTCATTCGTGCCGACGAATAATGTAATCGGCGCAAGTCCCTCAAAATTTCCGTAAATTGGACTCACAACATAGTTCGTCGGCTCTGTCTTGCCCGCATACAAATCCCCTCTTTTCTTTAGCTCTTCTATGTCGAAGGAGTCGATATTAGGTAATCTCGAAATATCAGGATTTGACATCGTCACATCCAGCCACGGCGAAAGCAGTACGAGATTCGATGGCTGCTTGATATCTTCATTCCGCAGCCACTGAGCCAGTGCAAGGCCCATAGCTCCGCCCGCTGAATCTCCCACCAGAGTCAGGTTGGAGGCATTTCCAGTTTCAACAAGCTCCCGATAAAGAGGTATTAACATTGCAAGTGAATCATGAACATCGTGGTCGGGGGCAAGCGGGTAGTCAGGCGCAGTCACAGTGCAGTGCAATCGTTCTACAAGATTTTCCAGAAAGTGCCAGTGCTGATTTGCAAAGCCTTCCACGTAAGTGCCGCCGTGCAGGTAGTAGACGTGTTTAGCACTAGCCTTCTCTTTTGGAGCAATAGTCCACACGGATTGCTCATCCATTTCTTGTGTGGTGATATGATAGTTCTGGTACATCCTTTGTGACGGCTCGGCACCTTCTTCTGCCACTCCACTTTCGGCCAGCCGCAGATGGCCAATATTGGTTTGCTTCTTCGCCCTGATCAAATGCTGAATTAGTTCGACCAGCTTACCCTGCGCGCTTTGCATTAACCATCAGTAAGATTGTCGGTTCGTCCATCTTAAGCATCATTATCGTTTTGTCTGAATGCCTGATCCATAATACGGAGTCATTCTTTATCACCCGCCTGCTCTGTTAACTCTGAGTGGGATGAGCCAAATTTCACGAAGGAAGAATCGACAGATCAGCGGCAGAGTTAACAGTGCAATTTTTATAATTTAGCGCTCATAAGGTAGCTTCCTTACATAAGATGCTTAACAAATATTGTAGAGTCACTAAATCTTGTACGTGCTAACCTAGGAGAATGTCCAGAACCCCACAAATACCCTAACCCTGGATTGATGTCTGTTGTGGTAGGAGGAGTTACCGATACAAAGGAATCAAGAAGCCAAAAAAGGAGGGAGAGGTGGGCATATATTATTGGACTCTTTGCAGTCGTATTTTTGTGGCGGGCAATCTGGGATTGGTCTGAGCAGTACTTCAGAACAAACGGAAGTTTTGTCATTGGTTTGATTCTGGTAGCCGTTGTTGGCTGGTTATACAGGGATCACGTCAAAGAGCTTTTCTGACAACAAGCCGATGACGATGATAATAATAACCGCGGTGATCGCTCCAATCATACCCAGAAGCATTCACTATTGCGTTGGAGCTCCGCTCGCTCGCATCGAGGCGCACGTTGCGTTAAGTACACTCGCTCGTCGGCTAGTCGCCCCACGCCTAGTCACCGACCCGCCACCTTACCGAGTCAACGCGTCCCTGCGCGGCCCTCAGCACCTGATGGTTGACTTCGACCGCATTATTGACGACTGACAATAATAAAATCATGCATCCAGCTGAACAGCGCTAATTGTTGTTTGGGCAGGTAGGTGTAAAAATTTTGGAATTGAAGGCGGCATCTCACAGCTGGATGCCCACATCGTAGTGCAAAGTTGGATCCAAGGCTCATAAGAGAAACATAATATAGTTTTTGGACTTGACAATTGACATTGAAAAAGAGGCGATGGTGGCGCGGCAGCAGCGACACGGGTAACTCTGAGGCTGATTTGTCGATTCTTTCCTAGTAATATCTCTCTAGCAATCCGCCGAAAAGTGAAAGGGGTCATTATACTAGGGGATATTCGCGAAAGTTTCCATGTCCTTGCGTCTTCATATGATCCTCGACTTCCTGCCAGTAGACAAAGACATCATGACAATCATTGCACACGTAAATCCTGTCAATTACATTCTTTTTTGCTTCTGCTGTTTCAGTGCTTCTTCCTCCGCCACCAACAGCGCTACTGTCCTTCTTTTCTCTCCCTTCCAACTCGTCTATTCTCGACTGGGCGGGCGTTGCTCTGGTCCACAGCAGGTCAAAAAGCAACTGTTTGAGTCTTACCACACTTTCAGAATCGCTGTGTATGAACTGTATGATGTTGTTATGTTGTGATTCTCTTGCCGCAAATGGTGGCACCATGGCGACAGCCTCGGTATCCGTGACACCACAGCTCTCCATTATCCCATCTAAATGGCGGAGCTCGTCTATCCTAGCCATAACTTTCTTACAACCTGGCAGATTGTCGCTCGTGATATCAGTAATCTGCTTGCATTTTACACCCCTCATGCTTGCATCTGATACCCCCTTCCAGAACCAATCAATGTGTGACCCCAAGGTTGGATGAATAGCATCAGTGACCCAGTTTATCATGCTCGTAGCATTTCGACAGAAATTGATTATGGTATTGCGATTGTTCTCATACCCAAGTATCAAGTATGAAACCGGTATCCTAGAGGGTGGTCCTTCTTGTCCCCCTCCCTCGACCTTTGCCATGTGTGCTAAGCGGATAAATCATAGATAACAAGTACGACACATTCGAAAATAACTTAGTACTTGAATCCTGGCAGGCAGGAGAAACGTCGAATCCCCATGCCCCCGAATCCCCCTTAGGGTTACCCGAACCACAAAAATATGACTTTCCTTAACTAGTTGCTATAACTATTTGGCTAATCCACTTGTACTGTTATTGTTATCGCAACCCGAGGGCATCCTTTAAATCGATTTCATGATCCTGTTCTTGGGCGATTATATCCCTCAATTTTGCAGATAGTGCAAATTCGCCAGCTCGCTCCGCCTGGTGAATTCTTTCTCTATAGTTCTTGATTGTTTCCTGTTCTGCCCGCAAATCGATTTCAAGCATAGTTTTTGAATCCTCAGAATATTCCGTCTCTTTGGCCTTTACAGTTGGGTCTCCGCCCAGATAATCAATCTGCCTGGCAACTTCTAGAGCATGTCCGAGTTCCTGCGAAGCGTGTTTTTTCAGTTGCTCTGCAATGTCTCCATACTCTGCTCCCTTCAATGCGGAGCTGAAAACAACATATTGGATAATTGCTTTGTATTCGCGCGCTAGGTCTTCATTCAGTCCTCTGATTATCTCATCTCTGGTAGAACCCTGAGCTCCTTCTGCGTCTGCTGCTTGAGCCTTCTTGCCAGACATAATGGCAGATATGATGCTCACTGAATTAAGAGTTGTCAAACAAAATTATAGCGTATTATTTCACCTACTATCTATACCACTATTGTCTGACCGTTCACAAATGAGCAAAAGCCGAGTCCCATTGTAAGTAATTTATCCTACAAGCCGAAAAAACGGAAGAGCCCTCGCAAGGGTGCTGTCCAAATAGCGGCGGACAAGGCTGCATCACACAAGCCAAGTATCCGCCGCAGATTTGATACGACCCTGAAATTCAGAGTGCACTCATAAACTGTATCGAACCTTTAGGTTTCGCATTTCGGGCTACTGTTGACTTACAGTTAGCTAAGCTTTTGTCTCAAATATCGTGGAGCAGACGATAGAATAACAGTACACCTAGCGATACCACTTATTACGAATAAGGTGGAATAAGGAGCATACTCTGTAGTATCGAAGAGCGAAAAGAAGCCGAAAGAGAAGAGGTGAAGGACGAATCTCATGATATAGAGGATCAAGAACAATACGAATCAGAAGAGGATAGTGAAGAAGAAGAATAGTCATTAAAGAGGCGAGTTTTGATAAAGGGAGATCGATGTCTGTTTCCTTCGTAAAATCCCTCTTATGTCGCGCCCAACCCCCGGAGCCCACGCAGGCATCAGGTTCAGAGACGGACTGGTATATAGAAGAATAGAGGAAATTAAATTCACAGTATCTTCGGATACCGCATTTAACTGTCCAGTCTTCATATATATTTACAAGGATTATAGCAAAACCTGGCTATATAAGCATGTAGTACACCCTTATGTCGCCCTTTTGAGCCTTTGATTAGTTTGCGCGTGAATGATTTTAATCAATGAACTCATGCTGAAATTGTAATATTATTTTTCACCAATTTCGAGAGCATGAAGTCAGCCGCATTTGTACGCGAGAAAGTCTGCGGCGCGTGTGCCGATCACGAAGCAGGTGAAGTTGGTATTTCCGCGTGGAATCTGTGGAATGATCGAGGCGTCGGCGATAAAGACGTTGTCCAGACCATGAATCCGGCAACGAGCATCTGCCACGTCGCCAGCCTCTGATGATGGTCCCATCCGACAGGTTCCAACCGAATGGCCGTAGTCGGTTACGTTGTCCCGAATGAAGCGCGCATGCCGCATGGCAGAGGAAAATCGTCTAGGGCCTCGTTTGATCGAATCCGCGAGTGGAGACTCTCTTGTCAGGCTGTGAATAAGCTGCACTCCTTGCGTCAGTGCGCCGACGTCATATCCATCAGGATCGTTCAGCAGACCCAAGTCGATCGCCAGCCGCTCACTAGGATCGCGGCTCGTCAGTCGCACACTGCCGCGTGAGCGTGGGTTGAGATGATAGGCCAGAATGCCGAACGAGAAAAGCCCGGTATCGTCCTCCATCTGATAGGGGATGATGTGGAGATCGGGCCTAGTTTTTAACACGACCTGGACCTCGTAGAACCGCCCGGTCGCCACATCTTTCTTCACCGCTTGAAGGGCGTGAGCAGTGGGCTCATACTCGAACCCGACGCCGGGATGGTCATGCAGGTTGACGCCGACGCCGGGTAGTCCGACATGAACAGGAATACGCAACTCCCTCAGATGGTTGACTGGCCCGACGCCGGAACGAAGCAAGATCGCGGGAGAGCCATATACGCCGGCACAAAGCACGAACCGTTCGGCGTATATCTCGAGCGTACCTTCCGGCCCGCGGCAGATCAGGACGCGTGCATGGTCGCCCTCGAGCACGAGGCGATCAGCAAGCATATTACCGATGATCGTGAGCCGTGAGCGGACAGCGTCGAGAAACGCGAAGGCTGCGTTCCAGCGGAGTCTATCCTTGATGTTTTGGGTAAAGGGTCCTACGCCCGAGGAGCTGGGTGTATCATTTACGTCCCTGAGCCGGGGAAAATTGGCAGCGAGCGCCGTATCGAGGAATGCACGTTGCCATGTCGCGAGCTCATCATCGGGGCAGATGGTGGTCGGCAGAATGCGCGCCACATTGTCAACCACTGGCGACAAATCAGAGTCGGTCCAGCCAGGAATCTCCCACCGGTCATAGTCGCCGGGGAGCGCTCGAACAAGCGCGCATTCGTTGTGTACCGAGCAGCCGCCGACGACACGCGCCCGAGACTGGTCGAAGCCCCAGTCATGGCTGATAGGTGCGTGATGGGCATCCACGAGATGTGCTGGCCACGATCCGCTTGTCTGTGGGCCGTAATCGGGACCTGCTTCAACGAGCGCAATTCGCAGATCGGTCCGCGCGGCCAGCC
>Ga0126312_10000820_pt1 | contig 19617 bp, 20 predicted proteins | sample Plot104A_FD_92537 | JGI IMG/M metagenome (GOLD analysis project Ga0126312, IMG submission 92537) | Serpentine soil microbial communities from UC McLaughlin Reserve, CA, USA - Plot104A | ecosystem: Environmental > Terrestrial > Soil > Grasslands | place: USA: UC McLaughlin Reserve, Lake County... | reverse complement strand
TGGCGGGTTCCCACAGTGGAACTGCCGCTGCCCGACGTGCGAGGCGGCCCGCGCCGGAACCGCCGCACGTCCTCGAACGCAGTCGTCGCTGGCGATCCGCGGCGCGACCGGTCCGTGGTTCCTGGCGAACGCCTCGCCGGACCTTCGCCAGCAGCTCGAACCGCTCGCGGCCGAACGCGCGGACGGCGTACGCGCCGCGCCCGTGGCCGGGATCCTGTTGACGGACGCGGAGATCGACCACACGGCGGGCCTACTGCTCATGCGCGAGTCTTCCACGGCGATCCGGGTGTACGGAAGCGACGCGGTTCGCCGTGCCCTGACCGGCGGCTATCCGGTGCTGACGATCCTCGCCGGCTACTGCGGCGTCGACTGGCGGACGCTGGAGCCGGGGCGCTCGCTCGCAGTTGACGGATCATCGCTCGAGGTCGAGTCGTTCCGAGCGGGGGGCGACGCGCCGCGCTACCTCGCCGGGACCGGGGCTGAGGTCGAGGCCACTGGGCTGGTGTTCCGCGACCGCTCGACCGGCGGCGTGCTGACCTACGTGCCGGGCCTCGCGCGGCTCGACGACGATGTGCTCGGACGCCTCGGCGCGAGCGACGTCGTGCTCGTCGATGGCACGTTCTGGCGCGACGACGAGCTCGTGCGCCTCGGGATCTCCGAGCGCACGGCGCGGCAGATGGGCCACGTGCCGCTCTCCGGCCCCGGAGGGACGCTGGCGGCGTTCGAGCGCCTCGAGCGACCGCGCGTGATCCTCGTCCACGTCAACAACACGAATCCGGTGCTGCTCGAGCGCTCGCCGGAGCGCGACGCGGTTCTGCGCGCGGGAGCCGAGGTTGCCTACGACGGCCTAGAGGTGGAGCTGTGAGCGTCAGCCACCCATGCCCAGCCCCAGCGCGATGGCCATGATGAGGAGCGCTACACCCGTCAAGAGGTCGGAGCGAATTCTTATGAACTGGGCGGCTGCTCGCCCGAGCTGTAGCCCGACGAACGTCATGAGGGCCGTGATGGCGCCGAAGAGGGGCGCCGTGAGCCAGGGCGAGTACCCGAGCAAGCCCAGGCTGGTGCCGGCGACCACATTGTCCACGCTCAACGGCAGAGGAAGGCCGAACAGCGCCCATCGCTCGTCCAGCTCCTCTGGCGCCGTGCGCCAGGCGTGGACGAGGAGGTAAAGACCGTACGCTCCTAGAGCGACGGCGCCCACATAGTCGGCTGTAGAGCCGATCGTCCGGGCCAGGTAATCGCCCAGGAGTATGCCGACGAGCGGTGCTACGGCATCCCAGAACCCGAACACCAGGGCCACCTGCGCAGCACGGCGCCACGTGAGCCGAAGCGCCCCGAGCGCGATCGCCGTCCGGAAGTTGTCCAGGCTCAGCGTGATTCCGAGGATGAGAAGGTCGCCGATCATATGGTCGCCATTCGCGGCTCGTCAGGCGCCACGACCTGCAGCCCCTCGAGGTTAGGGGCAGCCGTTCGGGCGGTCGAAGCAGCCGCGGCTCCAAATCGACGCCAATGGCGGCACTCGATGAGCATCACGTAGCCAGCTATAGGCAAACGGTCGCTTGAGCAAACCGCCCAACGTGCCGAAACTCTCATCAGGACAGAGGCGGATTCGATCGAGAACAACGCGCGTGGACTTCGGACACACAGACCGCGACGAGGCCCAGGCTGTGGATCCCGGGGGACCCGCGGCCGATTCCCAGCGGGCCGGACCCAGGCCGTGAGGACGTTCTGACGCCCATGAATAGAGCGGATCTCATCGCCCTTGCCTCGCCACCCTGCCACGAATGCGGCGCACCGGTGCAGCGGGTCGAGACTCGCTGGCATCTTGACGAGGACTACAGGTGGCGTCCCGGTCCGTACTTCATGGTCTGCGCCGACGAGCATCGCGTCTTGGTACAGGCGTTGGAATGACGACTGCGGCGGGCGGAGCTGTGCGGCATAGACGGCCGCTGCGGAGGCGGCTGGCGCGGCGACGACGCCGAGGCTGGCTGCCGACGTGAGCTCGCTCCAGTGGCTGCTGCTCGTCGCGGCCTGCCTTCTGGTCGTCTACGCCGCGCTCGTCATCGCGCTGATCATCACCGGCCGGTGGCAAGTCGTGCGAGGCGTGGCGCGCTTCGTACCCGACTGCGTCGTGCTCTTGAGGCGTCTGCTCGGCGACCCACGCGTGCCCCGGCGGCACAAGCTGCTACTGGGAGCACTAATCGGATACCTCGCGCTGCCCCTCGACCTGGTGCCGGACTTCATCCCAGTCGCCGGCCACATCGATGATGCGGTGGTCGTCGCCCTGGCGCTGCGCGTCGTTCTGCGGGGCAGTGGCACAGAGCTGTTGCGGGAGCATTGGCCGGGACCGGAGAGCTCGCTTGCGCTTGTGCTGCGCTTCGCCGGCGCGACCGATCGCGCACCCGCCGCGAACACGCCATAAGCGCCTGGGCACGTCGCGAACGTGTTCGCGACTCGACACCGTCGAGTCCAGAGCCGTAGCACCACGGTTTGCGAAGGGCCGTCAGAGAACCCGCTGGAGACGGCGGGTTTTCTTTCGTCACCAATCGTCGCTCGGGTCCTGCCAGCGAAGGCCGGGATAGCGAGCGAAGTCGCGGTCGGCGCTGACGAGCACGAGTCCCCACTCGATCGCCAGTGCGGCGAGGTGAGCGTCGGTCGTGTGGTCGGCCGTTGCTCGGCCGGACATGAGCATCTCGGCGAGCAGGTCGGCGTGCGCCTCCGTCGGCGCCGGTGTCCGCACGTTGCGTCGCGTCAGCCAGCCGTCGACAGCGCTCCAGGCGGTATCCAGGTCGAGCGGTCGTTCGAGCGCTCGCGGGTGCGTCGAGATGCGCAGGAAGGCGAGCACCGACGGCCACGGAATGCCGACGACGGGCGTCGACGTCAGCGTCGTCGCCAGCCACGCGCGCGCTTGCTCGTGCTGGCGGAACTGGCGGTGATGCGCCCATAGCAGGACGTTGGCGTCGAGCAGGACCGCCGACTGGGCCGACTCACTCGGCACGATCGAGCGCCTCGAGGGCGCCGGCGACGTCGGTCACGTCGAGCAGCGGCCGCCCCGAGTCGAACACCGGCGGCACGTATGGCGCCGGCGACGCGAGCTCACGGCTGCTGCGGAGCCCGGCGCGGAGGTACTCGTTGGCCGTACGCGAAAGCGACTCGCCGCGCTTGCGCGACTCGGCGGCAAGCTGTGCAGCCACGTCGTCGTCGAGGTTCAGCGTCGTCCGCATCACGAATCATCATAACTGATGACGTAGAGTCGGCGGTCGCTGTCGGAAAGGCTCTCCTCATCGACGGGATCGTCGTACGGCGACTGATGCCATCGGGGCTTGACCGGCCGGTGCGCCGCGGGGAGGATCGCGACGTGGGGCTGATCTCCCGTCTGACTCGCGGCGAGCGCGGTATGGTCGGATGAAGCCCGTAGGCCGCGTCGCCGGCTGGGTCGGACCGCTCGTGCTCGTGGGCGCCCTGCTCGCGGCGGCCGCCGGCGCCTTCTTCGCAGGCAAGTGGATCACCGAGGACGAGGAGAACGTCTATGGCCCCTGCTCGCACGGCACCGGAACGTGCTTGAAGGGCGGCGAGACGCTGAACATGACCTTCGGCCTGGTGCTCGGCGGGCTCGGCCTCGCGGGCGTCCTCGCAGGGCTCTGGCTGATCCGCCGCCACCGAGTGCGCGCCGCACGCGACAGCATCCTGCTGGAGCGCGGCCGCCACGGCGACGCCGTAGTCACCGCCGCGACACCCACCGGCATGACTGTGCGCAGCAACGGGCGGATCACGAAGCAGGGCTATCGGCTCGAGCTCGATCCCGGCGACGGCGGCGCGCCACTGGTCGTCAAGGCCTGGCTGCCGCCCGGCATCGTGCCGGGAGCCCGCGTCGGCGTCGCCTACGACCCGACGTCGCGCGACGCGGTGCTGCTGGCGGTCCCGCCCGCCTCGCCGACCGGCGACCTCATCGCTCCGGGGTAGCCCAGCGCCGGCTCATCCCGCGTCGAAGCTGTGCCACCGTGCACGGCGCTGCGGATCAGCCCTGGCACTCGGGGCAACAGTACGTCGTTCGTCCGCCGACCTTGGCTCGGTCGAGGCGAGCACCGCAAGCGGGGCAGGCTCCCTCGTGGCCGCGAGCCTCGACGAACGTGCCGGTGTGTACTCCACCATGGCGGATCGCGAAGTCGACCGCGGCGCGCAGCTCCGTGCGGAGGCGGTCGAGGTCTTCGACGGAAAGCTCGGCCGTCCGCCGCGCAGGGGCGATGCCCGCCTGCCAAAGAGCCTGGTCCGCCAGGAGGTTGCCGACGCCGGAGACCGCTCCCTGCTCGAGTAGCCGCGCCTTGATCGGCGCGTTACCCGCGCCGACGCGCCGTCTGAAGTCATCCTGCCCCACCTCTGCGGCATCGGGTCCGACGTGCGCGTGGTCAGGGTTGAGTACGGCCCGACCGAGGCGCCGGCTGTCCCGCAGGGCGAACCGCCGGCCGTTGGCGAACTCGACCGTGAAGCGATCCCACAAGGGCTTCTCATGCGGGGCTTCGAGAGCGATGCGGCCGGCCATCCCGAGGTGCAGACCAAGCGTCGGCCCCGCGTTGGTCTCGAGCCAAAGAAACTTGCCGCGTCGATGGGCGGTGACGAACTCATGGCCGACAAGGGCCGACGCGATCTCGCCCGGCTGATGAGGGCGGCAGACGTATGTGTCGCTGTCGTCGACCGCGGTGATTCGGTGGCCGACGACCGACTCCAGGATCTGGCGGGCTCGCTCGGCCTCGGGAAGCTCCGGCATGTCTTCAGCGTAGGCGCGCAACCGAGCGCCGGCCTCCGCAACTTCGGTCCAGGAACTCGTTGCCGGGCGCCGGGTGCGAAGCGGTACAGCCTCAATCGAGCGAAGTCACGCGCGTAGCACTGAACGCCGCTCCTGGAATATCGTCGCCTGGCGCATCGTCTCGCAGCTGTGACCCCCATGACGAGCAGCGACGCTTCCTTCCGCTCGACTGCTCGCGGAGCCGCTGGACGAGATGCCGTCCGGGCGGCTCGGGCGCCACGCCGCAGCACAGCCGTCCGACCGCCGGTGCAGAGCGCCGGCCAGAAAAACAGAACCCAAGCCGGCCGATCGACGGCCGGAAGCCCTCAGAGGGAGAGACGATGACCGCAGGACGAAACAACACCTGGCGCCGCGCGGCGCGCCGGCTGCTCGCCGGCACCGTGCTCGCCGCCGGTCTGCTTGCCGCTACGAGCGTGCCGGCGAACGCGGCGACGACCGCGACGTTCAGCGCGGGCTCCGGCCAGCTGACCGTGATCGGGGATAGTCTCGACAACTCGATCACGATCAGCCGCGATGCGGCGGGCGAGCTCCTGGTCAACGGCGGCGCGGTCGCCGTCGTCGGAGGCACCCCGACGGTCGCCAACACGGCGCTGATCCAGGTGTTCGGCCTCGGTGGTCAGGACACGATCACTCTCAGCGAGGTCAACGGCGCGCTGCCGCGGGCGAACCTCTTCGGCGGGGCCGGCAACGACACGCTGATCGGCGGCTCGGGCGCCGACATGCTCTTCGGCCAGGCTGGCAACGACACGCTGCTCGGCAAGGGTGGCTTCGACCTGCTGTTCGGCGGCAGCGAGAACGACACGCTGACCGGCGGCGACGCCGACGACCAGGTCTTCGGCGAGAGCGGCAACGACCGGATGGTCTGGAACCCGGGCGACGACACCGACCTCAACGAGGGCGGTGGCGGGAGCGACACGGTGGAGGTGAACGGCGGCAACGGCGCCGAGGTGTTCACGGCGACGGCCAACGGCACGCGCGTGCGCTTCGACCGCCTCGACCCGGCGCCGTTCGCGCTCGACATCGGCACCTCCGAGAAGCTCGTCCTGAACGCCAACGGCGGCGACGACAGCTTCTCGGCCACCGGCAACCTGGCCGCGCTGATCGCGATCACGGTCGACGGCGGTGCCGGCGGGGACACCATCCTCGGCAGCAACGGGGCCGATCTGCTGCTCGGCGGCGAGGGCAACGACTTCGTCGACGGCCAGCAGGGCAACGACGTCGCCCTGCTCGGCGCCGGCGACGACAGCTTCCAGTGGGACCCGGGCGACGGCAGCGACACGCTCGAGGGCCAGGCGGACACCGACACGATGCTGTTCAACGGCTCGAACATCGGCGAGACGCTCGAGGCCTCGGCCAACGGCGGGCGGCTGCGCTTCACCCGCAACGTCGGCAACATCGTCATGGACGTCAACGACCTCGAGGTCGTCGACGTGAACGCGATCGGCGGGGTCGACACGTTGACCGTCAACGACCTGTCCGGCACCGATGTGACGAAGCTGGAAGGCGATCTTGCCGGGACCCTCGGCGGCGCCGCCGGAGACGGCGTGGCCGACACCGTCATCGTCAACGGCACCAACGGCAACGACGTCATCGACGTCTTCGGCGCCGGCACCTCGGCCTCCGTGGTGGGGCTGGCGGCGCAGGTGAACATCAAGAACGCCGAGGGCGCGAACGACGCACTCGTCATCAACGCGCTCGGCGGCGACGACGACGTGACGGCGACCACACTGCCGGCCGGCGTCATCAAGCTCACGATCGACGGCGGCGCCGGCGACGACGACATCCTCGGCTCTCAGGGCGCCGACATGCTGCTCGGCGGCGCCGACGACGATTCCACGTTCGGCGACAACGGCGATGACGTGGCCTTGATGGGCGCCGGCGACGATGCGTTCCAGTGGAACCCCGGCGACGGCAACGACACGCTCGAGGGCCAGGACGGCACCGACGAGATGCTGTTCTTCGGCGCGAACATCAGCGAGAACATCGACATCTCCGCCAACGGCGGGCGAGTCAGGTTCTTCCGCAACGTCGCCAGCGTGACGATGGACCTCGACGACGTCGAGGACATCGACTTCCGGGCCTTGGGCGGCGCCGACAACATCGTCGTGGGCGACCTGAGCGGCACCGACGTCACGCCGATCGGGCTCGACCTGCGCGGGCCCAACGGTGGCGGCGACGGCGCTGCCGACACGGTCACCGTCAACGGCACCCAGGGCGACGACGTGTTCGGAGCCGCCGGCGACGCCGGCGGGGTCAACGTCTTCGGGCTCAAGGCCACGGTCGACATCCTCTTCCAGGAGCAGGCCAACGACCGGCTGACGCTCAACGGGTTGGGCGGCGTGGACAACATCGACGCCACGTCGCTCGAAGCCGACGGCATCCAGCTCACGGAGAACGGTGGTCTCGGTGCCGACGTGATGCTCGGGAGCGCCGGCGACGACCTCGTGAACGGCGGCGACGGCAACGACGTCGCGTTCCTCGGCGCCGGTGACGACTCGTTCGTGTGGAACCCGGGCGACGACAGCGACACCCTCGAGGGTCAGGCGGGACACGACGCCATGGTGTTCAACGGCGCCAACATCTCCGAGAACATCGACGTCGCGGCAAACGGCGGGCGGGTGCGGTTCTTCCGCGACGTCGCGACAGTCACGATGGACCTGAACGACGTCGAGCGCGTCGACCTCAAGGCGCTCGGCGGCGCCGATACGCTACTGGTCCACGACCTCAGCGGCACGGACATGACCGAGGTCAACGCCGACCTGGCCGCCGTGGGCGGCGCCGGCGACGGCCAGCCGGACAGCGTCATCACGGAGGGCACGAACGGCGACGACGTGAGCCTCGTCGTCGGCGACGCCGCCGGCGTGGCAGCGATCGGACTGGCCGCGCAGGTGAACATCACTGGCGCCGAGGGGGCCAACGACCGGCTGACGGTCAACACGCTGGCCGGCGACGACGTCGTGGACGCGTCGGGCCTGGCGGCCGGAGCGATCCAGCTGACCGCCAACGGCGGCGATGGGTCCGACGTGCTCATCGGCAGCGACGGCAACGATGTGCTGTCCGGCGGAGCGGGCGACGACGTGATCATCGGCGGACTGGGCACGGACATCATCGACGGCGGTGACGGCGATGACATCGAGATCCAGAGCATCGGCGGCGACACCGTCACCTCGGCCACCAGCGCCGGGGAGGAGTGGCTTACGACCCACGCCCAGACCGTCGACGGCAAGACCGTGCTCGACGTCGGCGGCAAGAAGCGGACGCTTCCCCGCGCCGACCTGGCCGAGCTCGCTCGCGGCGTGACCGCGGCCTGAGCCGGGGCCAGGTCCAGAGCCACCCAGCGCCAGAACCGCATATGCGGTTCTGGCGCTGGCCCGTCCTGGGCGGCCCGTGTCCGACCGGCCGCGCCGCCACTCCAACGACCGGCGCGCCGCGTTCCGGGCTCGGCCGGCCGGAGTCGGCGCCAGCGGCCCGGCCGCAGGCCGTGGCCGCTGCTAGACCTCTCTGGATGTCCGCGCGACCGAGCTTCACCGTCGAGTACCTCGAGCCGGTGGCGATCGAGGCCGAGCCGCTTCCGGACGAGTTCTCGGCTTCACGGCTGCGGCGCTCGCTGGTCGTCCTCGCCGCGGTCGTGCTCCTGGTCGCGGCCGCAGTCGTGCTCGTGCCCGGCCTGGGTTCGCTGCGCAGCCGGTTCATGGGCGCGCAGCCCGGCTGGCTCGCGCTCGCCGCCGTCCTCCAGCTCGGGTCGTGCGCGGCCTACGTGCTCGTGTTCCGGGCCGTGTTCTGCCGGCGCATGAGCTGGCGCACGAGCACCGAGATCGGGCTCTCCGAGCTCGCGGCGAACTCGGTCTTCTCGATCGGCGGTGCGGGCGGGCTCGCGCTTGGCGCATGGATCCTGCGCCGTGGCGGCCTCGCCGCCGACTTCATCGCTCGGCGTACGGTGGCGTTCTTCCTGCTGACGAGTCTCGCCAACGTCGGCTTCCTCGCGCTCGGCGGCGTGGCGCTGGCCACGGGCGTCCTGCGCGGCTCGCCGGAGCTCCTGCTCGGCCTCATCCCCGCTGTGGCCGCCGCTTTGGCGATCGCGCTCGCGCTTGGCGCGCGGCGGCTGGCGGGAGCGCTCGCGCGGCGCTCGATGCGCGACCGTCTCGCAGCGGCTGCCGGCGCGGTCGGCGACGGCGTGGACGAGGCCCTGCGGCTGCTGCGGACGGGCGATCCGGCGATCCTGGCCGGCGCCGCCGGCTACATGCTCTTCGACGTGGCGATGCTCGGCGTGTGCTTCGCCGCCTTCGGCAACGACGTCCCGCCGGCAGGGGTGCTGCTCGTCGCCTACATCATCGGTCAGCTCGGCAGCCTGATCCCGATCCCCGGCGGGATCGGCGGCGTCGACGCGGGCCTGATCGGCACCCTCGTGCTCTACGGCGTCGACGCGACCGACGCGGCCGTCGCGGTGATCGCCTACCGCGGGCTGCTGCTGGCGATCCCGGCGGTGCTCGGCTTACCCGCGCTCGCGGTCCTCCGCCGCCGTCTGCGTGACGAGGCGCACGACATCGCCGCCTGCGCGCCCGGTGAATCGGTGGAAGTGCTCGGCCGGGGCGTCGTCCGGCGGCCCGAGCCGGTCGTGCGCCCCGCCGGCTGAGAAGCCGTCGCTCAGGACGGCCGCACGCGGAACATCAGCTCGTCCACGTAGCACCAGCTCCAGTCCTCGCCCGGCTCGGCCGAGCGGATGATCGGATGCCCGCTCGCCGCGTGATGGGCGGTCGCGTGACGTCCGGGAGAGTTGTCGCAGCAGCCGATGTGGCCGCACGTCTGGCACATGCGCAGGTGAACCCAGCGCGTGCCTGTGGCCAGGCATTCCTCGCAGCCGGCAACCGGCTCGGGGAGCTCGAGGCGTTCGATGGAGTCGAGATGGGTGCACGCGGCCATGACGCCATGGTGGCACCCCGGACAGGCGAGCGTCGTTGCAGCGGGGGCGGTGGCGCGCGGTGGCCGAACGGTCGAGACTGGCTGTCGCGATGGAGCGGCACGACGACGAAGCGATCCTGGCGGCGCTCGGCTCCGAACCGGACGGCATCGCGCTGCTTTGCCGGCGCCACGCGGCGGAGCTGCTCGACGGACTCGTGCGGCGCACGCGCGAGCCGGCGCGTGCCGCCGAGCTGTGCGCCGAGGCGTTCGCCGTCGCGCTCGACCGCCCCGACCGCTACGACCCCGCGCGCGGCCCCGCCGTCGACTGGCTGAACGCCATCGCCATGCGGCTGCTCGCCGGAGCGGAGCGGCGTGGCGTCGTGATCGGCCATGCCCGGCGCCGGCTCGGGATGGCACCGCTCCGCCTCGTCGGCGAAGCGCGCAAAGACGCTCTCTCGGCGTCGCCGGCCGGGCTTCGCTTCCTGCGCGAGCTGGAGGAGGAGCTGCTCGCGGCGGCGCGCTTCCGCGCCACGCGCCGGGCGCGCCGCGGGCGCGTCCCGCGGCGCGTGCTCGCGGGCGCCGCGGCGCTCCTGCTGCTCGCGCTGCTCGTAGCGAATCGCGCGCCCGAGGAGCGGCGGGTGACGCCCGCGCCGTCCGACTCGGTGGTGACGCTGCGCTCGCTGCAGCGCGACGCGCCTTGCGGTGGGGCGGCGCGCGGGAGCGAGCCCTGGGCGCGCGAGCCAAGAGGCCTCGGCGTCCTCGAACGGCCGCAGCGCGAGGACGACGTGCTCCCGGCGGCGGCGCTCGAGCAGCTGCCGCTCGCGAGCGTCGACCCGGCGCTGACGCGCCGCGGCGGATCGCGCGGGGCGCTGACGACGGTCCACATCGTGCCCGCGCGGGCCGTGACGGTCCAGGGGCGCTGCGGCCGGGCGGCGCTGCCGGGGGTCTGCCTCGTCGACACCCGCCTGCGGTTACGCTGCTTCAGCGTCTGGGAGGTGGGGTCAGGGCGTGCGCTGGCGCGTTCCCCGCTCGGGCTGATCCTCGGCCTCGTGCCGGACGGCATCGCCGCGGTGACGGTGAGCGCCCGTGGCCGCACGGTCGGCGCGGAGGTGGTCGACAACGTCTACGAGGCGCAGCTCGACGTCCCGGCCGGCACCCCCGTGCGCGTCGCGATCACCGGACGGCTTGCGGCGGGCGGCCGCGGCCCGGGCGCCCGGTGAACGTCTTCTACAGCGCCCCGATCGCGGCGAGCGCGCGATCGATGCCGCGCTCGTCGACCCACAGCGGGCAGCCGGCCCGCAGGAACACGTCCCTGTAAGGCGTGGTGCTGGCGTGTACGCCCTCGATCCGGAGCCGGTCCAGGGCCTCCCGCGGATCCATGCGGTCGGCCATGAAGCAGACGATCGCCGAGCGCAGCTGCGCATCGTCCGGCGAGACGAGCCGGACGTTCGGCAGCTCGTGAAGGCCGTCGCGCAGTCGGTCGGTCAGCCCCGCGATCCGGGCGGCGACCGCCTTGCGGCCGAGTTGCTGGTGGAAGTCGAACGCCTCGGCGAGCGCCCAGCGGTTCTCGAAGCTGTGAAAGCCGCCGGGTGTCATCGCGGCCGACCAGCGCTGCGAGGACAGCGCGATCGAATGGCCCGGCCGCCATCCCTCGTAACTCTCGCCGTCGAACGTGGGGATGACGGGCGCGAAGCGCGTCCACGCGCTGCGCCGCGCTCAGACGACGCCGGTGCCGCGCGGGCCGTAGAGCCATTTGTGACAGCCGCTGACGAACACGTCGCAGCCGAGCTCCGACACCGCCGTCTCCTCGACGCCGAAGCCGTGGACGCCGTCGACGACCAGCAGGACGCGGTCCTCGGGAGCGCGCTCCGCGTTGATCGGCGCCAGTCGCTCCGCGAGAGCGCGGACCGGATAGCGCACGCCGCTGCTGGAGTGCACCCACGTGACCACGATCATGCGCGTCCGCGGCTCGATCGCGGCGACCAGCCGCTCCACGAGCGCGTCGGCGCGAGCGGCCGCCGGGTCGTCGTAGAGCCTGACCGTGCGTACGATCGCGCCGGTCCGCGCAGCGGCGAACCGCATCGCCTCGTGCGTCGCGTAGAACTCGTGCGCGCTGGCCAGCAGCTCGTCGCCCGCCTTCAAGCGTGCCGCGCCGTAGACGACGCCGAGGCCCATCGTCGTGCTGTCGGTCAACGCGATCAGATCCGGCTCGGTGCCCATGTAGCGCGCAGCGGCCTCGCGCACGGCGGCCTCGAGCGAGTCCTGCTGCCCATGCACGTAGTCGATGCCGTCGACGTCGAGCAGGCGGCGGTGCCGCTCGACCGCGCTCCTGACGGGCAGCGGTGGGACCGCCAGAACGAAGCCGTCCAGATGGAGTCGCGCGCCGGCGCGGCGAACTGAGCGCGCACCGCCTCCCAATCGCCTCGCGACGGCGTCCGGCCGCGGGAGCGGTCGTGGGAGCGTGCGGCTGCGCCCGTTCGCGACGCGGGCGAGTCGGGTCGGACGAGCCTGCCGGCTGCGAAGCCGCCGGCCGCCAGCGCGGCGCCCCCGCCGACCAGCAGCGAGCGCCGGTCGACCAGCCGAGCCGGGGCGCCGTCGTGACGCGCGTCGCCGCGAACGACGTCGACGTCGCGGTCGTCGCGCTCGGACGCGCGGTCGTGCTCCGGTGGCATGGGTCAAGTCTCTCGGATCCCCGCAGCGAGATGCGGTCGTCGGCGCCGACGGCGGGAATGAATGGGCGGGCTGATCGGTCTCTATGTCGAGACACGACAAATCGACCAGAGGCTTTCCCATGATCCTGATCGTTTCCATCGTCCGATCGCTCGTCTCCACGCTGGCCGTCGCCGAGGATCGTCCCCACATGAAGCGGATCGACGCCTCGCCGGCGCTCCCGGACGACGGCCTTTGGCTAGAGCCGACCCGCTGAGCGGCGCGGCGCATGGCCGGGGCGAGCGACGACCTCGGCGAACCGTGCGCGCCGGCGCGCGCAAAGCTGGCGCAGATCGGCTGAGTCGCCTCGGGCCGCCGGCTCGCGAGCTCCTGGCCGCGCCAACGCTGCACACCCACGGCGAAATCGCGCCCTTGCGGCGTTCACGGCAATATGCGCCGTCAACGCCGCACACCGCGGCGAGATCGGGGCCGTTGCAGCGTTGACCGGCGATATGCGCGCACGCGGCCGTCGTGACGACTGCCGTCGCATGCGCCATGCTTGCGGTGTATGGCCCGGCTGCAGGTGGCAAGCGTCGTCGATCAGGTGTACACGGCGATTCGCGAGCAGATCTCCGACGGGACGCTGGCGCGTGGCGGGCGCCTGCACCAGGAGGACCTTGCGAGCGAGCTGGGCGTCTCCCGCACGCCGGTGCGCGAGGCCCTGCGCCGGCTCGCCGCTGAGGGGCTGGTCGAGATGCACACCAACCGCGGCGCTCGCGTGGCCGACATCGACCCCGCGCACATGCCGGTGCCCTACGAGGCGCGGCTCGTCGTCGAGCCGGGAGCAGCGAGGCTCGCCGCCGAACGCGGCCTGGCCGGGCCCCAGCAGCGGATGCGCGACGCGATCGCCCGCCAGCGCGAGGCCATCCCGGACCTCGCGCGCAGCTTCGCCGCGAACCGCGAGTTCCACATCGCGCTCGTCGAGGCGGCCGGCAACGAGCTGCTCCTGCAGTTCGTCCAGAACCTCTGGGTGTCGCGGATCGGCGCCGCGATCTACGAGCTGCAGGCCGAGACGCCGGAGCAGATGCGCCGGGACGCCGACGAGCACGAGGAGATCCTGGAGGCGATCGCGGACGGGGACGGGCGGCGCGCGGAGTCGCTGACGCGCCGGCATGTCGCCGCGGCGCTGCGGCGGCTACGACGGTCTGAGGACGCGGCTCAAGCCTCCATGCGCACGCGGTTGCGCAGCGTGCCGACGCCGCCCACCGACACCTCGACGACGTCGCCCTCGCGCAGGTAGCGCTTCGGCGAGCGCGAGTCGCCGACGCCGCCCGGCGTTCCGGTCGCGATGACGTCGCCCGGCTCCAGCGTGGTGCCCGCCGAGAGGTACACGACGAGCTCCAGGACGTCGAAGATCAGGTCGCGCGTGTTGGCTTCCTGCATCACCTCGCCGGAGACGGTGGTGCGCACGTCCACGTCATCGAGGTCGACGCCGTCGAGCGAAGCCACGCACGGTCCCATCGGCGCGAACGTGTCGAAGCTCTTCCCGAGCGTGAACTGCCGCAGCGGAGTCTCGAGCTGGGCGCGCCGGCCGGAGACGTCGTTGACGGCGGAGATCCCGCCGATCGCTTCGAGCGCCGTCTCGCGGTCGGCCCGGTAAGTGCGCCGGCCGATCACGACGGCCAGCTCGCCCTCGAAGTCCGGACGCGTCTCCTCGCGCGGGATCACGACGTCCTCGCCGTGGCCGATCAGCGCCGAAGGGAACTTGGCGAAGACCACCGGCACCTGCGGGACGTCGAGCTCGGACTCGACGGCGTGAGCGCCGTAGTTGAGGCCGATTGCAGCGATCTTGCGCGGCACGACCGGATGCAGGAGCCGGATGGCGTCCAGCTGATGCTCGGACCCCGACGCGTCGGCGATCGCCGACCACGCCTCGGGCGTCGGCACGAAGCCCTCCGGGCCGGCGGGTCCGGCGTCGCGAACGGTGCTGCCTTCGAGGGCGCCGATGCGGATGTCGCCGCCCGAGTCGACGAAGCGGACGGCCTTCACCGGATCTCCTGCTCGTCGCGCAGCTCCGCGATGGCGTTGACGGCGCGCGGCACACCGCCGTAGGGCGTGATTTGCAGGATCGCCTCCTCGGCCAGAGCGCGGCTCCGCCGCTCCTGCTGGTCGTCCGACATCACCCTCCTTGACCGGCTCCGGATCGCGAATACTGTATCCATATTGCCGGGTTGCGTGGCGGCACTCGGAGCAGACGCTCGGCGATCGGATACCCGCTCAAGGAGACTTACTACATGGCGCAGACCCCGGTCCAGCAGGCGGAGGGCGCGCGAACCGGCGCGCAGTTCTTGGAGGGGCTGAGCAACGGGGACCGCGAGATCTGGCTGCGCGGCGAGAAGATCGTCCAACCGCTCGATCACCCCGAGCTCCGCGGCGCCGCGCTCTCCATCGCGAGGGTGTTCGACCTCCAGCACGAGCACGCCGGCGAGATGCTCGTTCCATCGCCCGACGATCCCGCGCGCCGGGTCAGCGTCTCTCACATCATCCCCAGCAGTCGCGACGACCTCGAGCGGCGTCGCCGCGCGTTCGAGCTCGTGGCGTCGTTGTCGGGCGGCGTGATGGGCCGAACGCCCGACTACCTGAACGTCACGTTCGCCTGCTTCGCCGGCAGGTCGGACGTCTGGGCGCGCCGCGGCAACGACGAGGGCGCCGCGAACCTGCGCTCGTACCAGGCCTTCATGCGCGAAGGAGACCTGTCGACCACGCACGCGCTGATGAACCCACAGGCCGATCGATCCAAGCCCGAGGCCGAGCAGGCCATGGGCGAGATCTCGCTGCACAAGATCGGCGAGACCGCGGACTCGATCGTCGTGCGCGGTGCCCGCATGCTTGCGACGCTGGCGCCGTTCGCCGACGAGCTTCTGATCTATCCCGGGTCCGACATCCGGCCGCAGGACGGCCGCTACGCGCTCTCCTTCGCGATCCCGATCGCCACGCCGGGGCTGCGCTTCATCTGCCGCGACAGCTACTCCAAGCAGCGCCACCGGTACGACTACCCGCTCTCGTCGCGCTTCGACGAGATGGACGCGGTCGTCATCTTCGACGACGTGGAGATCCCCAAGCACCGGGTGTTCCTCGACGGCGACACGGTCGGCTACAGCGAGGTCATCACGGACACCGGCTGGCGCGGCCACATCATGCATCAGGCCTTCACGCGCGCGTTCGTGAAGCTCTCGTTCGCGCTGGGCCTCGGCCACATGATCGCCAGGACCATCGGCGTCGTGCGCTTCGATCACGTCCAGGAGAAGCTGGGCCAGATCTGGAACATGAGCGAGCTGGCGCGCTCGGCCATCGTTGCCGCCGAGTCCGGCGCGGAGCTCGACGAGGGCGGGGTCATGGCGCCCGACGAGCGGCCGTTCGTGGCGCTCCGCGGCGAGATGCCGAAGTGGCTCCCGCGCGCCAACGAGTACCTCCAGCTGATCGGCGGCGGCGGCTTCATGGCCACTCCGTCGCAGCGCGACATGGACGGCGAGCTGCGGCCCGACATCGAGAAGTACTTCCAGGCAGCCGGCGCGGACGCGATCCGCCGCATCCGGCTGTTCCGCCTGGCCTGGGACTTCCTGGGCTCCGAGCTCGGCGGGCGCGGCGAGCTCTACGAGCGCTTCTACCTGTCGGATTCCTGGCGGATGACCGCGCTGGCGTACAACATCGCCGACAAGTCCTTCCCCGAGGCGCTGGTCGAGCAGTTCCTGACGGACGAATGACGGCTGGCGCACTCGTGACCGGCGGCGGCTCCGGGATCGGAGCGGCAATCGCGCGCAAGCTGGCGCGGGAGGGCTTCGCCGTGTGCGTGAGCGGACGGCGCCGCGAGCCGCTCGAGCAGGTCGCCGGCGAGATCGGGGGCCTGGCGGTGGCCGCCGACACCTCGGACCCGGAAGCCGCCCAGCGGGCTGTCGACACCGCGCTCGAGCGCTTCGGCCGCCTCGACGCCGTGATCTGCAACGCCGGCGCCGGCGCGTCGGGCACGGTCGCCGAGCAGCGGCCGGAGCGCTGGGACGCGGTGCTGGCGGCCAACCTGACCGGCACCTTCCTGACCTGCCGCGCGGCCCTGCCGCATCTCGTGAGCTCGGCCGGCGCGATCGTCACCGTCTCCTCGCTGGCCGGATTGCGCGCCGGCCCGGCGTCGGCCGCGTACTGTGCCTCGAAGGCGGGCGTGATCATGCTCACCAAGTGCATCGCGCTGGACCACGGGCCACAGGGCGTGCGCGCCAACTGCGTCTGCCCGGGCTGGATCCGCACGCCGATGGCCGACGCCGAGATGGAGCAGCTCGCGGAGCGGCGCGCGACCGACCGAGAGGGCGCCTACGCGCTCGCGGTCGCCCATGTCCCCGCGCGCCGGGCCGGCGGGCCGGACGAGGTCGCCGAGGCGGTCGCCTGGCTCGCGAGTCCCGCATCCTCATACGTCAACGGAGCGGTGATCACGATCGACGGCGGCGCCGCGGTCGTCGATCCTGCGAGCCTGGCCTTCGAGCCGAGCAGCAGCACGACAAAGGACGAGACATGACGGACGCGCAGATCCGCCCGGCCGATGCAGCGCTGGCCGACATCGAGGAGCTGACGGCGCGGGGAATCCGCGTCATCCGGCTCCAGTACGCCGACCTGCACGGCATCAACCGCGGCAAGGACATCCCGACGTGGGCATTCGCGGACGCGGTAGCCGACGGCATCGGATTCGTCGAGGCGATCATGACCGTCGACCTGCGCCACAACGTAGTCGCCGGCTTCGAGAAGGGATTTCCGGACCTGCTGGCGCGGCCGGACCTCGGCACGCTCGTCGAGGTTCCATGGGAGACGGGCGTCGCGGCGTGCATCGTCGACCTCGAGGACCCCGTCGCGGGCGCGCCGCACCCGCTCGACTCGCGCGGCGTCCTCAAGCGCGTGCTGACCGAGTTCTCCGAGCTCGGGCTCGAGCCGATCGTCGGCCCCGAGCTCGAGTTCTACCTCTGCCAGCCGGATCCGCAGGCGCCGCGCGGCTTCCGGCCCTACGCCGCCCAGGAGAGCCCGGTCTACACCGTCGGCGGCATGGCCGATCCCGGCGGGACCGTCACGCGCATGCTCGACGCCTCGGTGGCGCTCGGGCTCGAGCCCGTCGCGCTGGCGCACGAGTACGGGCGCAGCCAGTACGAGATCAACCTGCGCCACGCGAGCGCCCTGACCTCCGCCGACCGCGCCTTCCGGTTCAAGGCGCTGGTCAAGGAGCTGGCCGCCCGCGAAGGCCTGCGGGCCACGTTCATGGGGAAGCCGTTCAACGACGACGAGGGGTCCGGCTTCCACCTGCACGTCTCGCTCGTCGACGCGCAGGGGGAGAACGCCTGCGACGACCCGGGCGACGAGCAGGGCCTCGCCGCGGTCACGCGCCACTTCATCGCGGGCGTCCTCGAGCACGCCCCCGCGATGATGGTCTTCTTCAATCCCACGGTGAACGCCTACCGGCGCATCAGCGCCGAGGCGCTCGTGCCCACGCGCGTGAGCTGGGGCCACGACCACCGCATGACGCTCGTGCGCGTGCCGCACGAGCGCGGCGCCGCGACGCGGCTGGAGATCCGCGTCGGCGACGGCACCGCCAGCCCATACCTCTCCTACGCGGCCGCGCTCGCCGCCGGCCTCGACGGCATCCGCCGCCGGCTCGAGCCGCCGGCGCCGATCGAGGGGATGATCTACGAGCTGCCCGAGGACGTGCAGGGGCTCGCGCTGCCGACGACGTTCCAGGAGGCGCTGGAGGCGCTCGGCGCCGACCCGGTCATCCACGAGGCGCTCGGACCCGAGCTCGTCGAGACCTTCCGCGTCATCAAGGCCGCCGAGCTCGAGCGCTTCCGCGCATGGGTCACCGACTGGGAGTTCGAGGAGTACTCCCATCGCCTGTGAGCGCTCATGGCGATGGACACGAGCGAAATCGACCTCCTCGACCTGGACCTGTTCGCGGATCACGAGCCGTGGGAGGTCATCGAGCGGCTTCAGCGCGAGGCGCCGGTCTTCTTCCACCGCGAGCCCGGCGGTCGCGGCTTCTGGGTGGTGACGAAGTACGACGACGTGCTCGCGGTCGTGCGCGACGCCAAGACGTTCTCGTCGGAGGTCGGCGGCGCGGCGACGATCGAGGATCTGCCCGACGACGTCCTGGACGCGCGGCGCAACTTCCTGGAGTTCGATCCGCCCAAGCACGGCCGCTACCGCCGGCTGATCTCGACGAGCTTCACGCCCGGCGCCGTGGCGGCTTACGAGGAGTGGCTACGCGGGCTGGTCAGCCACGTGCTCGATCGTGCACTGTCGCAGGGCGACTTCGACCTCGTCGGCGAGCTCGCGGCCCCGATCCCGATCCGGGTGCTGGCGCGCGTGATGGGGCTGCCGGAGGAGACGCTGCCGCGGCTGGTCGAGCTGGGCGACCGGCTGCTCGTCGACACGGATCCCGACTTCGTCGGCGAGCTGGCCTTCAGCGGCGAGCGCGAAGAGGACCGCTACAAGCCGTTCGGCTCCCCCTGGGCCGACGAGCTCTGCGCGCTGGGCCGGGAGTACTACGCCGACCGGCGCGCCAGCCCGCGCGACGACGTGCTCACACGCCTCGCGAGCGGCGAGATCGACGGCGAGGCGCTGTCCGAGCGCGACCTCGACAACATCTTCGCGCTGCTCATCGTCGCCGGCAACGAGACAACCCGGCAGGCGATCGCGCTGGGGACGCTCGCCCTCGCAGAGCACCCGGACCAGTACGACCTGCTGCGCGAGGACCGCTCGCTCGTCGCGTCCGGGGTCGAAGAGCTGCTGCGCTTCTCGTCGCCGGTGTGGCACTTCCGCCGGACGGCGACGCGCGACGTGACGCTGCGCGGCGTCGACATCGCCGCCGGCGACAAGGTCGTCGTCTGGTTCGCCGCCGCCAACCGCGATCCGGACCACTACGCGGACCCGCACCGCTTCGACGTCACCCGCAACCCCGCCGACAACCTCACGTTCGGGCGCGGCGGCCCTCATCACTGCCTCGGCGCGCACCTCGCCCGCCTCGAGGTCCGGGTCTATCTCGAGGAGCTCGTCGAGCGCGTCGAGCGCATCGACCTGACCGAGCCGCCGGTGCGGCTGCGATCCAACTTCACCAACGGGCTGAAGCGCCTGGCCGTGCGGATGACGCCCGCGCCACGAGCTCGCGGCACAGCGGCCCGACCTGCGCCGGGTCGTCGGTGAACTGCGACGGCTTGAAGCAGATCGTCGTGTAGCCGCGC
>Ga0126312_10000819_pt1 | contig 19619 bp, 21 predicted proteins | sample Plot104A_FD_92537 | JGI IMG/M metagenome (GOLD analysis project Ga0126312, IMG submission 92537) | Serpentine soil microbial communities from UC McLaughlin Reserve, CA, USA - Plot104A | ecosystem: Environmental > Terrestrial > Soil > Grasslands | place: USA: UC McLaughlin Reserve, Lake County... | reverse complement strand
GCCGGTCGCCACGAGCTACCCGGCTCGCTCGACCATCCCGGCCATCAGGGTGACCGCCTCGTCGTGCGTCACGCCCTGTTCGCGGACCAGCGACCGCCAGGTGGAGAAGGCAATCGCGTGTCCAATTGCCGCCGTGACACGGGCCCTCGAGTTGCCTCGCTCCGGGCGACCGCGCAGGAGGGTGCGTCGCACCTCGTCGAGATAGGCCCGACCCGCCTCCACGGGGGCGGACATGCCTTCGATCAGCGGGGCATCCCGGAGCACCAGAAACATCATGTCCTCGGTCTCCTCCCACCATCGGTAGAGCGCGCTCAGGGCTCCCCGGAGCCGCCGCCCCGGATCGCTGATCTCGGCCCACACGGATGGATCCGGCGGGGGGTGCATCGACGCGTAGTGGCTCGAGCACGCCTGGAAGAGGGTCTCCTCGTCCGGGAAGTGCCGGTAGACCGTCGCCCGCTGCACGCCCGCCTCCTCGGCGATTCCGCTCACCGTCGTGCGGGCGGGCCCGACCGTGCCATGGAGCTTTACGGCGGCCTCCGTGATGGCCTGGCGAGTCCGGAGCTCCTGTGCCGCCCGCTGACGCTTGCGGTAACGGCGGGTCTCGGCGGTTCTGGCTTCGGTAGACATTTGTGTTCAATCAATATTGACAGATGACGGGAAATCTGTGGTAGTTTCGCCACACACCACTGTTCAATTAATTGAAGGGAGCTTCAAGGATGACCATCGACAGGCAGTCGCTCAGCAGGTTCGACGGCTCGCAGGGGCCGCGCAACCTTGGCCCGTCGGACGGGCGGCTAGTGGACCTCGGATCGATCGGCGCTCGGATGATGGCCTGGACCGAGGAGACGGGCGGCGGCTTTTCGCTCGTCGAGCACCCGATGCCGCCGAAGCATCTCGCTGTCGGGCTCCACAAGCACTCGCGCGAGGACGAGTACAGCTACGTCGTGGAGGGGCGGATGGGCGCGATCCTCGGGGACGACGTCGTCTACGCCGAGGCGGGCGACTTCGTCTTCAAGCCCCGCGAGCAGTGGCACACGTTCTGGAACGACGGCGACGAGCCGTGCCGGATACTCGAGATCATCGCCCCGGGGGGCTTCGAGCATTACTTCGACGAGCTCGGGGACCTCGTCGCGCAACCGGAGCCGGACCTCGACGCGATGACGGAGCTAAACGAGCGCTACGGGATCGAGATGCGGCCCGAGACGGTCCCCGAGATCTGCCGTGAGCACGGGCTCTGGCATCCGATGCTGGAGATGGCCGTTTAGCGAAAGAGGGGCCGAGGAGGTTAGGAGTCCTCGCCCTTGGCGAAGTCCTCGGGCGTGACCTGGTCGAGAAAGTCCTTGAACTTCTCGACGACCTCCTCGGTGTCCTCGACCTCGTGTTCGAACTCGATCGACGACTCGTCGATGACGTCGTCGGCCGCGAAGATCGGTGCGGAGGTCCGGACTGCCAGGGCGATGGCGTCCGAGGGGCGCGAGTCGATCTCGAGCTCGGAGCCGTTGACCGAGACGGTGATCGATGCGTAGAAGGTGTTGTCGCGCAGCTCGGTGACCGAGACCCGCTCGCACTTCGCGTCGAGTTGCTCGAGCAGGTCCGACAGCAGGTCGTGGGTCATCGGACGCGGCGTCGAGGCCCCCTGGAGCTTCATCAGGATCGCGGCCGCCTCGGGATGGCCGATCCAGATCGGCAGGAAGCGGTTTCCGTCCACGGTCTTCAGCAACACGATCGGCTGCTTGCCGACCATGTCGAAGCTCACGCCATAGATCTGCATCTGTTGCAAGTGTCGTCTCCAAGCCGTCGCTGGCCTGCGGGCAATTATAGGTGCGGGTCCGTGACCGCCAGTGGGCCTCGACTTGGTCGGAGGAGGCGGAACGACCATAATCCGGTGCCTATGTCAGAGGCGCGCCAGCAGGCATACATCGAGGCTCCCGTCGAAGTCGTCTGGGACCTCCTCGCCGACGTGGATCGTCATCCGGACTGGTGGCCGCGCGTACTCGCCGTCGAATGCGAGGGCTTGGAGCCCGGCTGCACCTACCGGCAGGTCACTCAGACTCCGATGGGCAAGGACGAGATGAAGCTGCAGGTCGACTCGATGGACGACTGCAAGAACCTCCTGATCCGCTGCGTCAACACCGGGACCTACGTTCAGTGGACGCTCACCGAGGCCCAAAACGGCACCTTCGTCGACGCCACCTTCGGCATGGACCCGTTCAAGCTCCAGTACCGCGTCTTCGACTGGACCGTGGGCCGCCGCTTCTTCCGCAACTGGCTCGACGAGTCGCTGGAGGCGATGCGGCGCGTGGCCCCCGGGCGGACCAAGCGGCTCTAGACCGGACCGCCGCGAGATTCCCACCGGCGTCCGGTGAGTTGAGCGCCTCCATCAGGTCATAAAGAACCGCAGCGCTTCCATGACCCACTCTGAAAGGAGCCACAGTTGCAAATCCGTACCCGCATGTGCATGAGCACCGACGGCTACGTGACCACGCCGGACGGATGGCCGGCCCAACTCGCGGACCCGTCATTCGCCCCCGGCGAGAGCTACGGCTTCCCGGAGTTCCAGGAGACCTGCGATGCGGTCCTGATGGGCCGCACGACGTTCGAGCCCGCGCTAAGCGCCGACCGGTGGCCATGGCCGAACCTGGACGTATTCGTCCTCGGCTCACACCGTCCGTCCGGGACCCCCGAGCACGTCGTCCTCGACAGGGATCCGGCGCGTCTTCTGGAGAGACTCCGGGAGGCGAACCACGGCGGCGACGTCCACCTCGTGGGCGGCCCTCGCACGATCGAGACCTATCGCGCCCTGGGAGCGCTCGACAAGCTCGGCCTGATCGTGCTGCCCCTGCTCCTTGGAGACGGGATGCAGCTGACGCCGGCGCTCAACACCGATACGGAGTTGACGCTCGAGAGTGAGCAAGCCCTAAAAGGCGGCTCGGTAGAGATCGTTTACGCGTGCAACGGGAGCGGCTAGATCAGGCCACAAAACAGAGCGGATCAAGGAGACCGAGCCTTGACCCTCTTCGCCGCGAGTGAGAGGGTCGCGATGCATAGCGTCCGAGGAACGCCGATCGTATTGAGGAACACACAGTGAAAAAGCTGAGCGCCCGCAACCGTATTCCCGCCAAGGTGGTCACGATTTCGGAAGGCGAGGTGATTGCCACCGTCGTGTTGGATGCGAACGGGCAGCGGATCGTTGCGTCGATCACAGTCGAGGCCGTTCGGGACCTGGGCATCGCCGAAGGGAGCGAAGTCATCGCGGTTGTCAAGGCTTCGGACGTGATGATCGGCATCGAGGATTAGTCGAGGAGTCGAATGCCCGCCATCTGGGTGCGTTCGAGCTGAGGAGCGGGGCGGTGAAGCGCCGGCTCTGTAGGCACTGAACGAAGGCGGCCGGCCACAGGGCGGCCGGCCGCTAATTCGGTTCGCGCTTACTCGGCGTCTAGCTGCGGGGCTTGAGCTGCCCGCGGATCGCGCCGGAGTTCTGGTACTTGTCGGTCTTGACCGTGATGTGGAAGGACTTGGGGTCGTTGCGGATCGCCTTCATGTTCGCCTTTGCGACGTTCTTCGCGCAGCCCTCGACCGGGCTCGACCTCTGGCCCGTGAATAGCGGCACCACGTTGTCGCCGTTCTGGCCCTTCTTGCCCTTGTAGATGGCGGCCTTCAGGCCCTCCGTCGGACCGATGCTCCTGTACGTGATCCGGAAGCAGATCTTCTGCTTGGCCGGGCGCAGCGTGACGCGGGCGTTGCCGTCGCCGCCGGGCGCTCCCTGGCCCGACGGCACCACCTGCGCGCCAGTCATGTGGGCCTTTAGCTTGTTGGCAGGATTACTTCCCGCCAGAACCAAGCTCGGGAGCACAAGCGCGCCAACGAGCATGGCGGCTCCGAGCAGGGTCAACAGCTTCGATCGCATGGGAACTTCCTCCCCTTGATTACTGGTGTCCCCGACATGAGTCCCTGCACCCCGGGTTTGGTGCCGCCTACCGTACCACCGCTCACTCAGGAGCCGGGAAAGCCGCCCTGTCCTTCAGCGCGCGCCCCGTCTACTCGTGAGCTTCCCGATCAGGTACTCGGGCAGGCGACCTAGGGGGTCCGGCGCGACCCGGCCGAGGCGTCTGGGGCACTATCGCGCCAGGGCGACTGATCCCGCTCTGCGCGATCCCGCTCTGCGATGCAATGGGCGATCCTGGACTCGAACCAGGGACCTCCTCCTTATCAGAGAGGCGCTCTGACCGACTGAGCTAATCGCCCCGAGGGACGCATTTTAGAAAGAGGTCGCCGACACAGGGCGGGTAGGTTTGCGCTCGCCGCTGCCAGGGCGATTAGCCTGGCCCGGCGATGCCACGTCGGCCGGACATGCCACCGCTCGATCGCGCGGCGCTCGCCGACGATCCGGTCGTGCAGTTCCGGGAGTGGTATGAGCGGGCCGTGAAGGAAGTCCCGCTCGCCGACGCCATGACGCTGGCGACGGTCGACGGGGATGGGTCACCCGATGCGCGGATGGTGCTGTTGAAGGGCTTGGGACACGACGGCTTTCGCTTCTTCACGAACCTCGGGTCCGCCAAGGCCCGCCAGCTACGGGCGGTCCCGCGGGCAGCGCTCGTTCTTTACTGGCGCGAGTTGGATCGGCAGGTGCGGATTCGTGGGGACATCGAGAAGCTGCCCGAGGCCGCCGACGACGAGTACTTCGCAACTCGCCCGCCTGCGGCGCGACTTGGCGCTTGGGCCTCGCCGCAGAGCGACCCGCTGCCCGACCGCGAGGCGCTCGACGATCGGGTGCACGAGATGGCCAAGCGGTTCAAGGGTGCCGATGTAGCCAGGCCCGAATTCTGGGGCGGCTACCTGCTGCGTCCGAAGCGGATCGAGTTCTGGCAGGGTCAAGCCGCCCGCCTTCACGACCGCTTCGTCTATACCCGCCAGGACGACGGTTGGGGGATCCAGCGCCTGGCTCCCTGATTCGCCTGGTCAGGCGCGCCGGGTTTCCCGGGCGAACGCGTGGAGCTCGTCCAGGTCCTCGAAGCGAAGCTCGGCGCGGATCCCCCGGCGGGCCACCCGGACCCGGACGCCGGTGCCAAGGGCCTGCTCCAGGCTCTCCTCGGCCCGGGCGAGCGCGGCCTGCTGATCTGGATGGGGCACCACCTTCGCCGCCTGGCCATCGCCGGCCCCCTTTGCGCGGCGCTCCGTCTCGCGAACCGACCAGCCCTGGACGGCGGCGTCGCGTGCCAGGGCTCGGCGCGCCTCGTTGCCGCCCGCCTGGAGGATCGCGCGACCATGGCCCTCGCTGAGCTCGCCGGAAGCAAGGAGCTCGAGGGCCTCGTCCGGCAGGTCCAGCAGGCGGATCAGGTTGGAGATCGCGGAGCGGCTGCGGCCGAGCCGCCGCGCCAGCTCCCCCTTCGACAGCCCGAGGTCGTCCACCAGTGACGCGCACGCGCGAGCCTCGTCGACGGGGCTCAGGTCCTCTCGCGCCATGTTCTCGATGAGCGCTGTCTGCAGGCGGCCGGCCTCCGCCTCGTCGCGGACGATCGCCGGCACCGTCTGGACGCCCGCCTCCCGCGCGGCGCGCCATCGCCGCTCGCCGGCGATCAGCTCGTAGCGGCCGTTCGGCAGCGGGCGGACGATCAGCGGCTGCACGATCCCGGCGTCCGCGATCGACGCCGCGAGGCTCGAGATCGACGCGGGGTCGAAATGGGTGCGCGGCTGGCTTGGGTTCGGGCGAATCAGGTCGATCGGCAGGTCACGAAGCTCGGGGCCCGCAGTTGACGTCTCGGGGATGATCGCGGCGAGGCCTCGCCCGATGCCCCTCCTCGTCATCTCTCGACCTCCACCTGAGGCGAAGGCCGGCGCTCGACGTCGGATCCACGCCCGACGGACACGCTGTCGGCCAGTTCACGTTCCGCCAGCTCGGCCGCGAGCTCGCGGTAGGCGGAAGATCCCTGCGAGGCCGGCGCGTGTTGGACCACCGGAACGCCGAAGCTCGGCGCCTCGGCCACTCGGATGTTGCGCGGAATCACGGTGCGGAGCACGAGATCGGAGAAATGCTCCCGTAGCTCGCGCTCGACGTCCTGCGCGAGCCTTGTTCGGTCGTCGTGCATGGTGATGACCATGCCGGTCAGAATGAGGCCGGGATTCATCTCGCGACGGATCAGCTCGAGCGTCTCGAGGAACTGCACGAGGCCCTCGAGGGCCAGGTATTCGGCCTGCACCGGAACGACAACCCGATCGGCGGCGACCAGCGCATTCACGGTGACCGGCCCCAGTGACGGCGGGCAGTCCAGCAGCGTGAGCGCGAAGCGCTCACGCACCGGGCCGAGCGTCTGCCGAAGCGTGCGCTCCGAGCCCTCGATTCGGGGCAACTCGACCGCCGCACCCGCCAGGTCCCGATTCGCCGGGACGATCCAGAGGTTGTCGGGTCCCGCGGGGCGGGCCGCCTCGGCAACCGAGCGCTCGCCCATGAGGCAGTCGTAGGAGGACGGGCTGAGATCTCGGCCCAGCCCGAGCGCGACGGTGGCGTTGCACTGCGGATCGAGGTCGCAGACGAGCACCTGGCTGCCGGCGTCGGCGGTGCAGGCGGCGATGTTGACGGCCGTGGTCGTCTTGCCCACGCCGCCCTTCTGGTTGGCGATCGCGTATACCGAGCCCATCGGCGCCGACCTTACCGAGTGGTCCAGCGCCCAAACCCTACGTGCCGAGCGGTCGCTTCTTTGCCATCCCCGGACGCCGTGGCAGCTCCGGCGGCGTAGGACCACGTTTTCGCAGCACATGAAGGTGGCGATTCCGCGAGCCCGCGTACGGTCCCACCCAGCGGATGTCCTCGGGATCCATCGCCAGTCGCCCGGCGACCCGGCCCACCTCAGCCTCCTCAGCTGGGTCGCGGCGGCCCTTCCAGGCGACGAGGACGCCGCCTTCGACAAGGAGCGGCGACGCCAACTCGGCGAGTGTGGCCAGGCGGCCGACCGCGCGTGCCGTCACCGCCTCATAGGACTCGCGCCCGCCCGCAGGTGGTGGGTTCGAGGACCACTCCTCGGAGCGGCGACACACGACCCGGGCATTCGCGGCGCCGGCCGCCGCCATCGCCCGCTCGATGAACTCGCACTTCCGCCCATTCGCCTCGATCAGGTCGACCCTCGCCTGCGGAAGCACCACGGCCAGCGGCAGCCCGGGAAAGCCGGCGCCTGCTCCCACGTCGGCGATCGACGTCGCCTCGACCAGCCCCTCCACCTCCAATCCGCTCAGGGAATCGTCGATGTGCACGCGCCAGGCAGCGTCCGGGTCCCGGACGCTGCTGGGCGCCCTGCCGTCGGCCGCCAGCGCCTCGACGATGCAGCGAAGGGCTGCCCGAGCGCTCGGCGGCAGCTCTTCGCGGCCGGCGGGCGCGCTCAATCGCTGAGCAGCGGGGCGACGACGACGCACCGTTCCGGCTCGTCGCCTTCGCTGAACGTCTCGATCCCGGCCCGCTCCTTCAGGTGCTGATGCACCACCCGACGTTCGGTCGGCGTCATCGGCTCGAGCTCGATCTCGTTGCCTGTCTTCAGGGCGCGATCCGCGGCGCGATCCGCCTGGCGCTCAACGGCCTCGCGGCGGCGCTCGCGGTAGCCGGCTGCGTCCACGGTGACCCGCTTTCGATCCTGACGGCCTCTGAACGCAGCCCGGTAGCAGAGGAGCTGCACCGCGTCGATCGTTTGGCCACGACGACCGATCAGGAGCCCGAGGTCGTCGCCGTCGACGCGGCCGATGATCTCGTCCGGGTCCTCGGAGACCTTCACGCTTGCGTTCATGTCGAGCTCATCGACAATTCGCTCGAGCACGGCGCGCACCCGATCCACGGGCTCCGTGGCCAGAGTCTCCTCTCCGGTACCAGGCATGAGGCGAGTCTATTCGTGACTCGCCCGGCACGGCGCCGAAGCCATCCGGGAGGGACCTGCGGGGTCGCGTCGAATTAATCGCGTTGCCCTCATTCGCTTTCCGGCATGAAAAAGCCGGGCTGCCAGTGCCCGGCTATTCCATTGCTCCGTATTCGATTGGCGCTACTTCGTCACGCGGCTCGCGCTGGACTCGTTGCGCCGAAGAACGCTCTCGGCTGTGTTCTGCGCGTCGTCGAACCGGCGCTCGAAATCCTGCCGCGCCGATCGGACCTGCTTCTCCGCATCCCGGCGATTGCGCCGCACGGCGCGGAGCGCCTGATCGCGTTGTCGCTTCGCGACCCGCTGAGCACGCTGCCGCGCCGTAGCACCGCGACGCTCCGCCTTGCGAAGGTTCGTCGCCGCTCGGCGCTGGAGGCGTTGCGCCTCGCGCCGCGCCTCGGCCTGGCTGCGCAGCGGCTTGAACGTCTCCGCGACCTTCTCGCCACCGCTCACGGCGGCGCCGACGGCGGTGTCGGCAACACGCTGAGCCTGCAGTCCGGCGGCCTTCAGCCGGCTCTGCTGTGCCCTGGCGCGAGTCTCGGCGGCCTTCTGCGCCGATCGGCGGCGCTTCGCCTCGTTCTGCTTCCGAGTAGCCGCAGCCTTCTGGGCAGCAGCTCGGCGCTGTGTCTCGGTCTGCGTAGCCATCTGGCTTTCACCTTCCTCGACTTGACATGGTTGTTACTGGTAACTCGCTTACCCCACCAGCCGGGGTCAATAAACACAGCGGGTTGATCGCTTACGCGACGAGGCGCAAGCGGTGCCTCACCGGCGCTTGCGTTTCTTCTTTCGGGGTGGCGGAGGCGGTGGCTTGGCGGCCTTCGCCGCCTCCGGCGTCGGCGTCGTCGGCGCTGGAATCACCTTCTGCACGACCCACTGCTGGCCGAGGCTGAACAGGTTCGTCGCGATCCAGTAGACCGCGAGGCCCGCTGGTGCATTGATGATGAACGGGACGATGATCAGCGGGAACAGCAGCATCAGGTAGCGCTGCGCCGGGCTCGCCGTGGGGCTCGTCGCGGTCGTGAGGAGCACGCTGGCGGCGGTGGTGGTAACGAACAGGACGATCAGGACGATCAGCTCCGCTCCCTGGGGAGCCTCGATGACGGACTTCACGAAGAGGAACCCCGCCGGTGGGCTCGCCTCGACGTCCTGCTGAAAGGTGTCCCCTCGCAGAAGCTGGTAGATCGCGATGAAGAACGGGATCTGGAGGATGAAGGGGAGGCACGAGGAGAACGGGTTGACCCCCTCCTTCTTGTAGAGCTCCATGGTCTCCCGCTGGAAGCGCTGGGGGTCGTCCTTGTACTTCTCCTTCAGCGCCTGGATCTTCGGGGCGACGATCTGCATGCGCCGCATCGATCGGATCCCGCGCAGCGACAGCGGCAACACCGCGATGCGAACGATGAACGTGAGCGCGATGATCGAAAGCCCCCAACTCAGGCCCACGTCGTCGTGGACGAACTTGATGATGACGTCCGCCAGGTCCTCGAGCGGCTGCAGGATGTTCGCGAGCGGCAACATCACGCCGCGGCCTCCCTGCCCGGCCGCTTGAAGAGCGTCTGCGCCTCGACCGGGTCATAGCCGCCGTGGCTGAGCGGGTTGCAGCGCAGGAGCCGCCAGCCGGCGAGGATCAGACCGCGCACGGCGCCGAACTCGCGGACCGCGTCGACCGCGTACGCCGAACAGGTCGGCTCGTACTTGCAACGGCGGGGCAGTGCAGGCGATACGAACCGCTGATACAACCTGATGGGGGCAAGCAGGAGCCCGGCGAGGAACCGTTTCACGTCAAACGCCCTCCCCAGCGAGGCCCGCTTCCGCCATCAGACCCCCGAGCGCCTCGGCCACGCCCCGCGCCCCTTTCCGCGCCAGAAGCCCGGCTACGTCGGGGCGGGCGACGAGCACGAAGTCGTGCTGTCCGGGGATCCCGGTGCCCAGCGACCAGAAAGCCTCTCTCAGCGCGCGCTTCACGGCATTTCTCTCTACGGCGCCGCCGACCTTGCGGCTCACCGAGATGCCGAGCCGCGTCTCCTCCTCGCCCACTTCCTGGGTTCCCCGAGGAAAGGCGTACAGGACGAGAAACCGGTTGGCGTGGGAGCGTCCCTCACGGTAGACGCGGTCGAAGTCGCCGCTGCGAGACAGGCGCCCTCGCTTGCGCCGCCCGCCCGACGAGCCGGCGCTCACGGCGTGAGCCGCTTGCGACCCTTGCGGCGCCTGCGCTTGATGATCTGCCGGCCGCTACGGGTTTGCATGCGGGCGCGGAACCCGTGAGTGCGGGCGCGCTTTCGCTTCTTGGGTTGATACGTCCGCTTCACGACCGGCGAGGCAGTATAGGGGGCGCCTCCTGCTTTTTTGCGCAGGATGCGGGGTCGCTCTGCGATGCCCCACGGCGGGCCGGAATCGCGGTTCTATGATCGCCCGCCGATGGCCGAAGACGTCCTCCACGACGATCTCGATTCGATCTGGAAGGGCGTCACCCAACACCTTCGGGCGAGCCTTCCGGCTTCCACCTACGACCTCTGGCTGGAACCCCTGCGCCCGCTTTCGGCGCAGGGGTCGACTCTCCGCGTGTCGGCTCCGCGGTCGATCCGCGCCTGGGTCGAGCGCCGCTATGCCGGCTCCCTCGCCGTGTCGCTTCGGGAACAACGCTGCGGGCTCGAGCACGTGCTGGTCGTCGAGGAGGGGGCGGAATCCGGCGCTGCGGGCTCCACCGGAGCGATGGAGGGCGTCTCATCACTCGACCTCGACCCTACGCACACCTTCGAACGCTTCGTCATCGGCTCGGGCAACCGCTTGGCCCACGCGGCGGCGCTCGCCGTCGCGGAGCTCCCGGGCGAGGCGTACAACCCCCTCTTCCTACACGGGCCGCCCGGATTGGGCAAGACCCACCTCCTCGGAGCGATCGCCGATTACCTGCGCCGGCGTCGACCGGAGCTCACCCTGCACTACACGACCGCGGAGAGATTCACCACTGAGTTCGTGACCTCCCTGCGAAAGGACGGGCCCGAGCTTTTCAAGCGACGCTATCGCAAGCTCGACGCGCTACTGATCGACGACGTCCAGGCCCTCGAGGGCAAGGAGCACACGCAAGAGGAGTTCGTCCACACGTTCAACGCCCTGCACGTCGCCGGCAAGCAGATCGTCCTCTCAAGCGACCGCCCGCCCGAGGCGATCGCCAGGCTCGCCGACCGGCTTCGGGATCGATTCGAGTGGGGGCTCCGCGTGGCCATCGGCCCACCGGACCTACGAACTCGCACCGCTCTCCTGTGGCGCATGACTTCGGACGTTCCACTTGAGATCGCCGATCCGGGCGTCCTGAGTGATATCGCCGGGCTTGCGGCTGGCAACGTCCGGCGTCTCGAGGGCGCTCTGACGAGGATCGCCGCGCTCTCGTCCGTACTCGGCGAGCCGGTCAACAGAGCGCTCATTCGGAAGGCGCTCGATGATCCCGTCGACACTCAGGATGCAATCCAGCCCGGCCGCGGCGAATCGCCCTCCAACACGCCCTCGATTGTCGCGATCCAGGGCGCCGTATGCTCGGTCGTCGGGATCTCCCAGGCGTCGATGCTGTCCCCCACACGCACCGCTCAGGTCTCACGGGGTCGCCAGATCGCCATGTACCTGTCGCGCGAGTTGACGCCCCTCTCCCTGGCCGATATCGCCCGTCACTTCGATCGCGATCACACGACGATCCTGCACGCGTCCCGCGTCGTCTCCGCCCGCGTCGCCACCGACGCCGCTCTCGATGCGACCATCCACCGTGTACGTGAGCTCCTGGGTACAGAGCACGCGACCCCACACGCCCTATCCCAGACGCCGTCTTCCCATCCACCAACTCCGTCCACCGACGAAACGCGATAGGTCAAGCCATGAATCTCAGTTCTCCACCGCCGTCCACCACGCTTAATACATCTGAATCAGATAGGAAGATGCAAGATTCCTCCATGAAGCTCTCGCTGTCTCGTGACAAATTGCTGTCCGGTTTGCAGGTCGTCAGCCGGGCTGTTTCCGCTCGTTCCACCCTGCCGTCGCTCGGAGGAATTCAACTCCACGCGGTAGGAGGAACGCTCACCTTGCGGGCGACGGACATGGAACTGGGACTCACGATCGCGCTCGAGGACGTCAGCGTTGAAGGAGAGGGCACTGTCCTTCTCCCCGGCCGCCTGCTGGGCGACGTTGTGCGAAGCCTGCCGGAGGGCGATGTGACCCTCTCCCTGCGACCCGAGCAACGTGACGTTGAGCTCACCGCGTCCGCGGCGCGATTTCACCTCCGCACGCTTCCGGCCGAGGATTTTCCGCGTCTTCCCGAGCTCGCCGACGACGCCGGCACTCTCCCCGCCGGCCCCCTGGCCGAGACGATCGATCGTGTTGCGCGGGCGGCCTCGCGTGACGAGGTAAGGCCGATCCTCACCGGTGTCCTCTTCCAGGCAGAGGGTTCGACGCTGACGATGGTGGCGACGGACTCGTATCGGCTGAGCGTCAAGCACACCGAGCTCGAGTCGCCACAGGCGGCAACGCTGGAGGCCAACGTGCCCGCCCGCGCGCTCCGCGAGCTCGCCCGCATCGTCGGGCAGGCCGGGCCTGACGAGGTAGCGCTGTCGCTGTCGCAGAATCAAGCGGTGTTTCGGGCGGGCGACGTGGTCCTTTCGTCACGACTGATCGAAGGACAGTTCCCAAGCTGGCGCCAGCTGATCCCGGAGTCATTCGAGCACGAGGTCCGCCTGCCGCGGGGTGAGCTTCTCGAGGTTGCCCGCCGGATCAGCCAACTCGCGCAGCGCAACGCGCCCCTGCGCTTTGCGTTCAGCGAGGGTGAGCTCACGGTCGCAGCAGAGACCCCGGAGGTGGGTGACGCCAGTGAGTCGATCCCGGCCCCGTACTCGGGCGAGCCGCTCGAGATCGCCTTCAATCCGCAGTTCGTCATCGAGGGCATCGAGAGCGTCGACGGAGAAGAGTTGCTGATGAAGCTCAGCTCGCCGCTACGCCCCGGCCTTCTCGAGCCGATCGGTCGCGAGGACTTCAGCTACCTCGTGATGCCGATCCGGCTCAACGTGTAGGGCGAATTCATGCTGGTGACGCGAATCCGCGTCCTCGGCTTTCGCAATCTCCGGGCCCAGGAGGTGGAGCTCGGCCCGCGGATCACGCTCCTGTGGGGTCCCAACGGCGCCGGAAAGACAAACCTGCTCGAGGCTCTGTACGTGGGCCTCGCCGGCCGCTCCTGCCGTACGCGAAACGACCGCGAGACGATCGCGTTCGACGAGCCTATGGCTCGAGTGGAGGTCGAGGTCTCGCGAGAGTCGGCCGAGACCCACGTGTTTCTGTGGTCGTTCGCTCGCGACGGCGATCGGCGGTATCTCGTCGACGGGGTGACGATGACGCCGAATCAACGCGACCGCCGCCCGCCGCTCGCGGTGTTCCTTCCGGATCGCCTGTCGCTCGTGAAGGGGCCTCCGCAGGGACGCCGCTCCCACGTCGATCGACTCGTGGCCGCGCTGTGGCCGTCACGTGTGGATGCCCGCCGGCGCTATGGGCGCGCGCTGGCGCAGCGAAATGCGCTCATCGGACGCGTTCGGCGCGGGCTGGCGCCACTCGATTCCCTCGATGCCTGGGATCTGGAGCTAGCCGGCGCCGGGTTCGACCTGATGGAGGCGCGACACGACGCGATCGGGTTGCTGACTCCGGAGTTCGTGGCCGCGGCCCGTGAGCTCGGGCTCGCGGGGGAGGGATCCCTGCGCTACGCGCCGCGATCCGCCGCGACCAGCCGCGATGAGCTCGCGGGTGAGCTGGGCGAGCGCCGAACGGGCGACGTCGAGCGTGGATATTCAGGGCATGGTCCGCATCTCGACGACCTGGAGCTGGCACTGGACGGCCGATCGGTCCGACGCTACGGGTCGCAGGGGGAACAGCGTGCCGCCCTGCTGGCGCTGCTCTTCGCGGAGCGGCGTGCGCTGCTGGAGGCGCGCCGGACTCCCCCCCTGATGCTGCTGGACGACGTGATGAGCGAACTCGACCCCGACCGTCGCGACCTGCTCGCCCGCCGCCTCGCCGAGGGCGACGGCCAGGCGCTGATGACCGCGACTGAGCCGGGGCAAGTCCCGGCCGCGTGGGACCGCACCGAGTTCGGCGTCGCCGGGGGTGGCCTCGAGCGTTCCGCCGCCCCGCCGCCCCGCCCCGCGCTGGCCGCATGAGACACCGCCGCGCCCCGCGCCGGCTCGGCACGACCCTGCGCCCGGCGCGACAGGGCGCGCGGCCGAAGACGGTGCTCGCCGCGGTCCAGGAGGTCTGGCCCCGGACCGCCGGGGACACCGTCACCGGGGAGGCGCAGCCAGTCGCTGAGCGAGACGGCGTAATCACCGTGGCGTGCCGATCCGCGACCTGGGCCCAGGAGCTGGAGCTCCTTCAGGCCGAGCTCCTCGAACGGCTGAATCGAGCGCTCTCGGAATGGGAGCTGGAGGGCGCCGAGCGGCCGGTCAAGGCCCTACGCTTCACCGCCGACGCCGCGCGTCACGAAAGTTGATTCCTTCGACACAGTTTATTCCTTATTTGCAGGTCTTTTAGGGCATAGGCCCGGGCTTTCCGACGGCCCTTCCTGGTATCCTTATGTGAACTTGGATCTACACCCCCGAACCGCCCGGCATGCCCTCCTGGCGGCGCGCTCGACGGTCGGGGTTTCTCTTGGCTCCAGGGTTTTCAGCCAGGCCAGCGAACGGAAAGGACTGAGTGGCAAGCCAAGCCCGAACCGGTGGCCCCTCGAAGGCCGCCGCCAACAAGACGCAGCCTAAGAAGGCAACCGCCGGCGCGAAGCCCGGTATGCGCGGTCGCGCTTCAAGCGACGGCTACAGCGCCAAGGACATCACAGTCCTCGAGGGCCTCGAGGCCGTCCGCCGGCGTCCCGGCATGTACATCGGGTCGACCGGGCCGCGAGGGCTCCATCACCTGGTATACGAGGTGGTCGACAACTCGGTTGACGAGGCCATCGCGGGCTTCTGCGACCGAGTGAGCGTCAACCTCCACCCGGACAACAGCGTTACCGTCACCGACGACGGGCGCGGCATTCCCGTCGAGGAGCACGCGAAGGAGAAGCGCCCCGCCGCCGAGGTCGTTATGACGACCCTTCACGCGGGCGGCAAGTTCGGCGACGGCGGCGGTTACAAGGTCTCGGGCGGCCTGCACGGCGTTGGGGTTTCCGTCGTGAACGCGCTGTCGCAGCGGCTCCGTCTCGAAGTTCGCCGGGACGGCTACGTGTGGGAGCAGCATTACGAGCGCGGCGAGCCCCAGGGCGATCTGACGCGCGGCGCGAAGACGAAGGACACCGGGACGACGATCACCTTCGTGCCGGATGACGAGGTATTCGAGGACGTGGTCCTGGATTACCAGACGCTCGCGGAGCGCCTGCGCGAGACGGCGTTCCTGACCCGCAACCTGCGCATCGACCTCGTCGACGAGCGCGGTGAGGGTCAGCGCGACACCTTCCAGTACAAGGGCGGCATCGTCGATTTCGTCGCCCACCTCAATGAGAACAAGGACGTCCTCCACCGCAAGACGGTGTACTTCGACAGCGAGGGGGACGAGGGTCAGGTCGAGGTCGCGATGCAGTGGAACTCCTCCTATCAGGAGTCAATCTTCACCTTCGCCAACAACATCAACACCCACGAGGGCGGCTCCCACCTGTCCGGGTTCCGCTCGGCCCTCACGCGCACGCTCAACGCCTATGCGCGTGAGAAGAGCCTCTTGAAGGAAAAGGACGCGAACCTGAGCGGCGAGGACGTCCGCGAGGGCCTCACGGCCGTGATCTCCGTGAAACTGCGCGATCCTCAGTTCGAGGGCCAGACGAAGACCAAGCTCGGCAACCCCCCGGTGGAGGGATTGGTCAAGGAGGCCGTGAATCGCAAGCTCGGGGAGTTCCTGGAGGAGAACCCGGGCGAGGGCCGGCGCATCCTCCAGAAGGCCGTGGACGCCGCTCGCGCTCGCGAGGCGGCCCGGAAGGCCCGTGACCTCACGCGGCGCAAGTCGGCGCTCGAGAACTCAACGCTGCCCGGAAAGCTCGCGGACTGCTCGGTGAAGGACCCGCGCGATGCCGAGCTCTTCGTCGTCGAGGGCGATTCGGCGGGCGGCTCCGCGAAGCAGGCGCGCGACCGCAACACGCAGGCCGTGCTTCCGCTGCGCGGCAAGATCATCAACGCCGAGAAGAACCGGATCGACAAGGTGCTCGGCAACCAGGAGATCCAGGCGCTGATCACCGCGATCGGCACCGGGATCCACGAGGAGTTCAACATCGAGGATCTGCGCTACCACAAGGTCGTGTTGATGACCGACGCCGACGTCGACGGCGCCCACATCCGGACCCTGGTGCTCACGTTCCTCTACCGCCAGATGCCGGATCTGTTCGAGTCCGGGTACGTCTACATCGCGAAGCCGCCCCTGTATGGCGTCAAGAACGGCAAGCAGGAGCTCTACATCGAGAAGGAGTCCGAGCTCGAGGAGCTCCTCCTTCGCGACAAGCTCGAGAAGTTCTCCTACACCAACGGCTCGGCCAAGGAGCGGTCGTGGACCCCAGCCCGCTGGCAGCGATTCACGCGCGACTTCAAGGAGTACGACGGCTGGACCGCGGCGCTCCAGGCGACCTTCGGCCACGAGGCGGTCAGCTTCCTGCTCGAATCGCAGATCCTGGACGAGGGCGCCGCAAGCATCGCGGGAGTTCGCAAGCTCATCCAGCAGGCGGACCCCGAGGAGGAGCCGTTCGAGACCGAGCTGGTCTCGTCCACCGAAGGCGAGATCGTCATCAAGGCGATCCATCGCGCGAGTGGGCTCGCGCGCACCCACCGCCTGGCGGCCGATCTCTTCAAGTCGAACGAGTACCGCCGGCTCGCCGAGGTGCACGGCAAGCTCGTCAAGCAGGTGGGGCGGCCGCCGTTCCAGGTGACGCTCGGCTCGAAGAAGCGCGAGGCGCTGTCCTTCGGGGAGCTGCGACAGGCGACGCTCGACCTCGCAAAGGAGGGCATGAATCTCCAGCGCTTCAAGGGTCTCGGCGAGATGGATGCCGAGGAACTCCGCGTGACGACCATGGATCCCGAGTCGCGCACGCTGCAGCGCGTGTCGATCGAGGACGCCGCGACGGCCGAGCGCCTGTTCACCGACCTGATGGGCGACAGGGTGGAGCCACGGAAGGTCTTCATCGAGCGACACGCCAAGGACGTCGGGTTCTTGGACGTCTAGGAGTACCACTGATGGAAGCCGGCGGACTAGACGCCCTCACGGGCCGCATAGAGGAGCGGCAGCTCGAGCAGGAGATGCGCTCGTCTTACCTCGATTACGCGATGAGCGTGATCGTGGGCCGCGCGCTGCCCGACGCCCGCGACGGGCTGAAGCCGGTGCACCGCAGGGTGCTGTACGCGATGCACGATCTCGGCCTGCAGCCCAACCGACCCTTCCGGAAGTCGGCGTTCATCGTCGGCGAGGTGATGGGCAAGTACCACCCGCACGGCGACCAGGCGATCTACGACACCCTGGTCCGAATGGCGCAAGAGTTCTCATTGCGCTATCCGCTGGTCGACGGCAAGGGCAACTTCGGCTCGATCGACGACGATCCGGCGGCCGCGATGCGCTACACCGAAGCGCGCCTGGATCGCCTCGCGACGGAGATGCTCCGCGACATCGAGGCCGAGACGGTCGACTTCGGCCCCAATTACGACGAGAAGGCCCAGGAGCCGCTCGTTCTCCCCGGGCGTTTCCCGAACCTGCTCGTCAACGGATCGTCGGGCATCGCCGTGGGCATGGCGACGAACATCCCGCCTCACAACCTCAACGAGGTGGCGGCGGCGGTCAAGGCCTACATCGACAATCCCGACATCGATTTGGCCGGACTGATGGAGCACGTCAAGGGCCCGGACTTTCCCGGTGGCGCCCTCATCATGCGCGGCGAGGGGATCCGCGACGCCTACGCGTCCGGTCGCGGCTCGATCAAGGTCCGCGCCAAGGCCCACATCGAGCCGATCAAGGGCGGCAAGGAGGCGATCATCGTCTCCGAGCTCCCGTTCATGGTCAAGAAGGGGGGCGACGGCGGGCTGATCCAGAAGATCGCCGACCTGGTCCGCGAGAAGAAGATCACGGGGATCTCCGATCTGCGCGACGAGTCGGACCGCTCCGGGATGCGGCTGGTTATCGAGGTCAAGCGCGGCGAGGTCGCCAAGGCGGTGCTCAACCAGCTCTACAAGCGCACCCAGATGCAGACGAGCTTCGGGGTGAACATGGTCGCGCTCGTCGACAACGTGCCGCGCACGCTCGGCCTGCGCGAGCTGATCCACCACTACGTCGTCCATCAGCGCGAGGTGGTCACCCGGCGGACCCAGCACCAGCTCCGCCAGGCCGAGGCACGGGCGCACATCTTGGAGGGGCTCCTGGTGGCGCTCGACAACCTCGACGAGGTGATTGCGCTGATCCGGGGCTCGGACGATCCCGATTCGGCGCGCAATGGCCTGATCGAGCGCTTCGAGCTCACCGGGGAGCAGGCGCAGGCGATCCTCGACATGCGCCTCCAGCGCCTGACCGCGCTGGAGTCCGACAAGGTCCGCTCCGAGCACGGCGAGCTCCTCAAGAAGATCGCCGAGCTCCGGGCGATCCTCGGCGACGAGTCGCGCATCGACGCCCTGATCACGAACGAGCTCGGCGAGATCACCGATCGCTACGGCGACGAGCGGCGCAGCGAAATTACCTTCGCCGAGGGCGACGTCGATATTGAGGACATGATCGCCGACCAGCAGATGGTCATTTCGATCACCCATTCGGGCTACGTCAAGCGACTACCGTTGGCGACCTACCGTCAGCAGCGCCGCGGCGGTGTCGGCGTCATGGGGATGGATCTCAAGGAGGGCGACTACATCGAGCACCTCCACATCTGCTCGACCCACGACTGGATGTTGTTCTTCACCAACCGGGGGAAGGTCTACCGCCTGAAGGTCTACGAGCTGCCTGAGGGAGCGCGGACCTCCAAGGGCAAGGCGCTCGTGAACGTCCTGCCACTCCGCGAAGGGGAGCGCGTGATGGCGGTGAAGCCAACCCGTGACTTCTCGGAGGGCAAGTACCTGGTCTTCGCGACCGCCAAGGGACTCGTGAAGAAGACTGAGTTCCCCGACTACAACACGCCGATTCGCGCCGACGGCATCATCGCGATCAATATCCGCGACGGTGACGAGCTCGTGCAGGTCCGGCTTACATCGGGCAAGGACGACCTGCTGCTCGTGTCGAAGTCCGGGCACGCGTCGCGCTTCAACGAGAAGGCCGTCCGACCCATGGGCCGCGACACGTCCGGCGTCAAGGGCATGAACGTCGCCGACAAGGTGAACGGCGAGCCCAATCGCGTGCTGACGATGGATGTGGCCCGCGACGACGCCGAGCTCTTCGTGGTGACCGAGAACGGATACGGCAAGCGCACGGCAGTGTCGGACTATCCGGTGAAGGGCCGCGGGACCAAGGGCGTGCTGACGGCCAAGCTCACGGAGAAGAAGGGCGGCCTCGCCGGAGCGCTGATCGTCCGCGAGCACCAGGACCTGCTGTTCATCTCCGAGAACGGCATGGTGCAGCGCACCAATGCCGGCGGGATCTCTCAGATGGGTCGTGCCACACAGGGCGTGCGAGTCATGAATCTACGCGAGGACGATCGCGTGAGCGCCGTCGCTCTCGTCGTGGAATCGAGCGCTTCCGTGGTGGACGAGGCCTCCGCGGCCGAGGAGGCCGGGG
>Ga0126312_10000818_pt1 | contig 19620 bp, 21 predicted proteins | sample Plot104A_FD_92537 | JGI IMG/M metagenome (GOLD analysis project Ga0126312, IMG submission 92537) | Serpentine soil microbial communities from UC McLaughlin Reserve, CA, USA - Plot104A | ecosystem: Environmental > Terrestrial > Soil > Grasslands | place: USA: UC McLaughlin Reserve, Lake County... | reverse complement strand
CTACTTTAGAAAATTTTACACTAGATAGAACAATGATAAAACAATCTCTATATGAATTGATTGATGAATTAATTGAAAGAATAAAGAACAACAAATACCAATTTAGAACAGTAGGAATAAAATTGGTAAGAACAGATTTTAGTATTGAAACTCGAGGAAAATCTTATACCAATTATCAAAGTGAAAGGAAAAGTATTGAATCTGTAATAGAGGAACTATTGAATAAATTTATTCTGGAAGATAATACATCATCAACAACAACAACAACAACAACTACTAATTCAAAAAAAACTATTGCCAAAAAAATATTGCGTATATGAAAAGTAGGATTGAGAGTATCAAATTTGATAGCAATAGACAAAAATAAAGATATTCAAGATAGACAAATGACATTATTAGATTATGTTTAGTATATAGAATTTGCGGATCATTATTATAAATATTAGAATAATTTGGATATTTTCTTATAAGAGAATGTAATCAAATTGTAAAACTAAATAAAATTTAAATGGTAAGATATCTTTTATCTACTCTTTTTTAACAATGAACAGAAAACTCATCCTAATTTTTTTAAACACTTAAGTAAGATAGTTTTGAAAAATATACTATGAGTGAAAATAATGAAATAATAATAAAAGATAATTTAAAAAAAGCAAGGATTTATGATGATGAAACCTTGGAAAATATGAAAAAATATTATAATATAGAAGATCATACAGATTTATTAAAATTTATCAAATTAAATGGAATAGCAAATCATGATAATTACTATGATAAAGTATAAATGAAATTACAATTTAGATTAAATCTAAACAATTATTTTTTTAATTTTAGTTTTTAATTCAGATTTGCAATATTTATTTAACCATCGATATTTTGTTTTACACATATAGCAAAACCGGTATGTGCACAATCATATATCTGACAAAAAGCACAGAATGGAACACCATCAGTAAAAACAACCTTAATATCTAAATTTTTGAGATTATCATGAAGTAACAATTTATTTTTCTCCTTTTCAAATACTTTGAGTATTAATTGAATTTTCCTACTGCCATCTTCATTACTCTTATTCTCTCCATCTTGAATAGATAACCAATGGTTAAAGCATTCCATACCTTCTTCCAAGTTGTTATTTACAATTTCAATTTTGGTAAAGTCATCATTGTCAAGGTTCTTACTAGTTCCAGGAAATATTGGCATTAATTTATTGTTCCTCTCTCTTCTCCTTTCTTCTTTCAATTAGAAAAAAGAATTGAAACTTATACAACAATTTTTATTGTTATCATAATGATATATGTAGTATTTGAAAGTATGGTTTGTAACATTAATGACTACAAAATTTAAAATAGATCTATATTTAGAAATTTTTTCCAATAAAAGTAATTGAAGGTTATTAAAAATTAAGGAATTAATGTCATTGTAGATTGTATTTTGCTGATGATTCTAATCCTTTTTTGAATTATATATTCTAATTGTTTCAAAGTATCGAATATTACTTCAACTATAATATCATATACTCCATAAACAATATTACATGTTACGATATTATCTATTGATTTAATACTTTTAGCAACAAGAATTTCATAACCCGTTTCACAATGAATTAAAACATATGCTTTGGGCATACAATAATACTATAATAAGAGAATTCAACTAAAAAACTTTATATTTCATAATGATTATCCTTGATACCTTCTTTTTCTATATTCTTAAAATAACTCCACGAGTTGGACGCGGGGAGTGGGATTCGAACCCACGAGTTCTTTCGAACATGGGATTAGCAATCCCACGCCCTACCAGGCTAGGCGACCCCCGCTCAAAGATATTAAGTATATAACTCCTTTAAAAAAAAGACATATTAATTTATTATCTTTCCCAGAAACCATTTTTAAAGATATATGTATTGACAAAATTATTTTCAATACTTTTTGCTTGATAGGGAAGCCATTTGGAAGAAGATTCATCATAAAAATAAATAACTTCAAAAGTATTAGACGGTATAGAACTTAATTGTATAGATACGATATCTACAAGGTATTCTATTTTTTCTATGGCAATTTCGAAAGAACGATTTGAGCTATTCATTAGTGAAAAAATAATATCAAAATCTCTTTGGTGTGTAATACATCTAAATCTAAATATAGAAATAACTGGTTTTTTACCTCGTCTATGTTTTATTTCTTTTATTATATTTTTGATAGAATTCCAATGTTCAATTGAAATTACCTGAAAAAGGTAATTATCAAATTTAACTGGAAAGATTATTTCAATAAATGTAGTTGAATAATCAGTAATTGAAAGAAAATTTGGAAGTTGACTTTCCATATCGTCAAATGATAATTTTTCTTCTATAACATAGAATACTTTTGTTAAAAGAGTATAGATTAGTTCTTGCTCTCTAATTGATAGATCATAAAAACGAAAATATACTGAAGATTCCAAGAAATATAATTATTAATTGAATAAGACAAAATTTATAGTTTCGTATCTAAAAGCTTAAAAAGATATAATATTTGCAATAAATTTTTAAATATCATATAAAAATAACTTTTTTATCATCATATTTGCAGTAGAAACAAAAAATAAAATGATAGTTTATGATATCCAATTAAAATTGAGTCGCAGTAACTATCATATCATTTAGTTGTTTATGTATTGATAAATATTGAGTACCTTTTGGTGTCACTTTATAAGTTTGTGTGTGAGAATTATATTCAAGTAGCTCTTTTTCTAGTAATAAGGCAAGATATTCTTTCAACTGCGAATAAGATAAGAATGCACTATACATAATTTTTGTTGCGGTAATTCCATTATTGTTTCTGCTATTTGCTACCGATTCTAGTATGAAAGCTATGATTTCATTTCTGCTTCTATTCTTCATATTTTATTAATATTATTATTGCTATGTTAAGATTAAGAAAGAATTAATTTAAAAAAATGGATAGAATATGATTTTTGAAATTCTTCAAGAAGTATATCTAATATAATAGAAAGTATTGAAGATATTAAAGTATTATAGTAAATTTTTTTATATTTAATTAAAATAAGAAATTAGATTATACTATTATAAATATATATACATATAATATAAAAACATAACATATAGTCATTTTATAAATAATTTAAATAATATTTTCATTTGCAATTAACTAAGCTATTGACGCTTATTCTTATTTTTATCTATATTGTCACTATCATCTATAGAGAATGATAAATTTGAAAGATTTGACTTTGAACCATTATACATCACAATTACTTCCAGCAATACAGTTCCATAAGATTGAATTTTGGGATTAATTGTCCACGAATAATTATATAATTGATTATTAGTAATATTAAGAGAAAATGATTCTGCTATTCCTGATAAATATATGATATTACCTAATATCCTAGCATCAATTGTTTTATTATTATTAGAAGTATCTTTTAAAAAAAAGCCTATTGTCTGTTTATTACCACTATGAATAACTTTTTTTTCTAACTCTATATCTAATGAAAGATTTGAATTAATTTGTAAAACTTCTATTAATTCTCCTTTTGATTCTAATATCATTAAAAGAGAAGCAACTACTACTAAAGTTATAGGGTATATAATCCAGAAAGGAATCAATATATCTAATTAGTAAAAGTAATGAATGCTATAAATCTTAGTATATATAAACATTGATTATATTAACATAACATCTTGAAAATATTTATTGATTTTATTATTACTTCATATTTATATTATTATTATCTAGGGTTAAAGTTGTTGGCAACAAAGTAGGATGAGTTATAATATCAAGAAAGAACATATTTTTATTTTGCATTTCTACAAATAAAATCACTGTACTTTTATTCTGTAATAATCTCTTATTTGTAAAAGTTTTAATCCATTCTTTTTTTTTTCTATATCGTATCATACTAGTAACTAAAATTGGTATCCTTAAAGAATGACACAATTTTAATAATACCATTAAAAAATTTGAAAGAGTATGTTGAATATTAGAAATTCCTTTTAAGGACTCCATATCAATTTTTTTGTAATATAGATTATAAAAACTGTTTAAGGAATCAATTATTAATAATGAAGAATTGGAAATATTAGAAAGTATTTTGTTTATTGATAATTCTAGTTCTCCTTCACATGGTGTAAACAAGGATATATCATTTAAAGTATAATTTTTTATTAAATTTGATCTAATATAAGCAGTATAGGTTGTATCAAAATCAAGATAAGTTGTTTTTCTAAAATAAGAGGTAATCGTTGATGTAAAACAAAGTTTTGCATAGGGATTATAAAATAATAAGGTGTTTAATCCATCAATAGTTAAAAGATTAGATATAATATTATGCAATATATACATGAATTAAAATATGTTGAATATATAAAATATAATATTGTTAGATGATATTGAACAAGAAATTATTAAAGATTTTCCAATTACTTCGAAAAAAATTTATCTAAACAATGGTTCAATTGCTCCTTTATCTCTTCCTTCTATAAAATCTATTGCGGATTTCCTTATAAAATACGCAGAACAAGGTCCTGACTCTGAAGATATATCAAAGTATATGGAAAAGATGATAGAAGAAACCAGATTAAGAATAAAGCATTTGATAAATTGTAATGCAATAGAAGTAAGTTTTACACAAAGTACTACACAAGGATTAAATTTCGTTGCAAATGGCATTGACTGGAAAAAAGGAGATATAATTATTCTTAGAGGAGGAAGACATGAACATTACGCAAACTATTTTCCATGGTTACATATAGCTAAAAGAAAAAAGTTAAAAATAAAAGTATTAAAAATAGATCAAAATGGATTTTTTGATATAGGTGAATTAGAGACATTAGCTAAATTAAAAGAATCGAAATTATTAGTTTTGAGTCATGTATTGTATAATAATGGTTCCATAATGCCTGTAGAAGAGGCAGGAAAAATTGCAAAAGAAAACAATTTACTTTATTGTATTGATTCCGCTCAATCAGTTGGTTCTATAAATGTAAATGTTAAAAAAATTGAATGTGATTTCATGGCATTCCCTAGTTTTAAATGGATTTGTGGTCCATTAGGGATAGGAATATTTTATTGTAGTGAAAAATCAAAAGATACTTTAATTCCAGATTGTATAGGAGGAGAATCTGGAAAGATTATTTCAGATGATTCTGTAGTTCATAATGATATCCCACAAAAATTTGAAACAGGATTTCGTAACTATCCCGGACTAGCAGGTTTAGAATCATCTATTAGATACATCTTACGAATAGGAATGTCTAAAATAATATCAAAAAATTTGAAAACTTCATCGATTTTAAGAAATGAGTTATTGAAAATAAGTGGTATTGATATTCATGGAATAGATGATGAAAAACTACGTAATTCAATGGTTTCTTTTTCTAGTTCAAAAATTGAATCTAATTTATTAAAGAAAAAACTAGAAAAAGAAGGAATTATTATGGCTGAACGAGATTTACTGAATGGAAAAAAAATAGTCAGAGCATCTCCACACTTTTTTAATAATGAAGAAGAAATAATGAAAACAATTAGAATAATAAAAAATATTTTACGGTAGATGTAATTGTTAATTTATATCTTTATCTCCTTGACCTTCAATTACCATCATAGTCAAGGTTGATCTAACTTTATCTATTCTTCTAACATTCCAAGTTACAACTTCGCGTAATTTATCCATTGAATCTGAACGAATTCTTACTATAATATCATAAACACCAAAGACACCACTTACTTCAACAACTTCTGGTAATTTGTTTAATTCCTTAATTATATCATCTTCAGATCCAAGATCACAATTTATTAAAACATATGCAGTAGGCATTAGAAGATATTATATATTCATCTATTAATCCTTTTAGTTTAAATATAGATATATATTAAATGACTATTATCAATTAGTATCTAATTTTAAATGATATAGTAAACATAAAGATAATTTTGATTGATCGCAACAAATTTAATTATTAATTTTATTCTAGGTTACATAGTATATTGTTAAAGATAAATGGCTCTTTTGGAGAAGGAGGTGGACAAATACTTAGATCCGTTATATCACTATCAGTACTTTTGCAAAAACCAGTAGAAATATACAATATTAGATCAAATAGACCAAAAAGTGGATTGCGAGCTCAACATATTCATACAATAAAAATACTTGCACATCTATTCAATGCTAAAGTTGAAAATCTTGTTCTTGGAAGCCAATTCTTAAGATTTATACCTAATGCAGATGATAAATATTTTGAAGATAATTCACAGGCAATTAAAGCTGATATGGGTACTGCAGGAAGTATATCTATGGTATTACAGGCATTAATTCCATCTATAGCTTTATCTAAAAAATTTATTGATATACAAATTATTGGTGGAACAGACATCAGAATGAGTCCTACAATGGATTATTTGAGATATGTGGTTTCAGAGGCTTATAAAAATATTGGAATAAACTTCAATATTGATGTATTAAGAAGAGGCTATTATCCAAAAGGAGGCGGAATTGTTAATGCAAAAATTTTTCCCTGTAAAAACTTAGATTTAATTGATCTTATAGATAATAAAAGAATAGATCCAAAAATTATAGGAATTTGTTCTAATGTGTCTCGTCATGTATTAGATCGCCAAATATCTTCAGCTATATTATCATTAGAAAGAAATGGATTAATCTGTAATAACTATGTAGCATCTATTGAAAATGCTATTTCACCGGGAGCATCGGTTTTAGTTTATTCTAAATCTGATTTTGGACCTTATATTGGAGGAGATTCAATAGAAGAAATAAACAAACCTGCTGAATACATTGGAAAAGAAGCAGCAACTAAGTTTCTAAAAAATTACAATAAAAAAGTTTGTATTGATCAGTATCTTGCAGATATGCTAGTAATACCTGCAAGTTTAGCAAATGGTAGATCAAGGTATTTGATAGGAGAAGTTACAGAACATTTAAGAACAAATCTTTATGTTGTAAGCAAAATAGTCGGATGTAAATATAGTATTATATCACATGGCGAAAATTATATTGTCAATATTGAAGGAAATCCATGTTTAAATAAATAACTACAAAAAACTTTTTTACAGTATTATTTAAAAATTATATGATAATTCTCATTGTAACGTTTTCTAAAACTATAATAAATTAATATAGATAGAAGTTTTATAATAGTATTGGAAAAAGATTCAGGAAAAATAATTGGGCGATGTTTTATTTGTGGTTGTACTGAACATAAATTTATTGGATGTATAAATCATTGGAAAAACCATAAAAAAAATATCGGAGAAAGATGTCAGAAAAAATAATTTTAAATTATCAATATAAATAAATTTTTTTTTGAAATTATGTAATTATATCTATATGATATATTTTTAAGATAAATTATTAATCAAAGATTAAAGATTTCACTTATAACAAATTAAAATATTTAACTCAAATTAGATTATAAAATAGAAGTAATTAAAAATTAATTTGGAAGGTGAGTATTTATTCAAGTTATTTTAATTCGTACATTGCAACAGATAATTTAAAAACTAAATTATCATCAGTCAAATTAGCAATTGGTAAAAAATATTCTTGAGTTTCTTTTTTGAATCGCTGTATCTTGTCTTTGTGAACAGAACTCTTTAAAATTCGTATACTATCTAACCTATTTGCGAGTAGGAGATATCTTACAATTTTGGAACTATTTAAAACTAGCTTACAGTATTCATTGGATTCCATCTCCTTTATATTAAATTTAATTGTAGATAAAATTAGATTAAGTGCTTTATCGCCAATCGTCTTTTTAATAAGGTCCTCCTGAAATGGATTTGTATATGTCTTTTCAAAGGCATCATGAAGAATAGCTGCAATTATAACATCTTTATCCTTTACTTTTAATTCATTAGCAAGGATCAGTGCAACTCTAAGAGTATGGTTAATGTACGGTTCCGATCTTATGTTATCATAGAATTTTCCTCTATGAATAACATACGCAATACTAAATGCTCTAGTTATTGCTACAACATCCTCAACCGAGTCTTCAAATAATTTTAGTAATTTCATAAAATTTAATTTAGTAGAATCATACATACGCGATTTCATCATAAGATACACCAGCTACAAATGTACCTAATATATAAAATAAGCGTAAAAACTCTATGGTTTTTGATAAATAACAATTAGCAAGAATATAAAGATAGATAAAATATAGTAATAACATAAATGTGGAAATTCAATTTGCATTATACAAAATAAATTGAGATTAAAATAATTTAATAAAAATAAAAAATACAAAGACTGAAGAGTCTTTATATAAAGATACTAAATTAGAAACAAAGCTTAGGAGAATACAAGCAATATATGGACAAAGAAGTTTGCTATTATGTCTACCAATCGAATTTACTCATTATCTTGGCATATCTAAAGGAGACTACGTCAAATGTAGAATTTTTGATAACAAACTGATAGTCGAAAAAGCTGATTTATAAATGAAGAATTTAAGAAAATTGGAAATTTACGAAATTTACGAACCCATTAAAGATACAAAGTATATTTTTACTTTTGTGAGTGCGTATGAACTTTTCGAATTTAACAAGCTAAAAAGAGAGATAGAAAAAAAATGAAAAGTAAATGTTATCCCCATTATAGATTAAGTAAGGTAACAAATAAATCTTCTTTTACTTGGAACGGAATTCCCAATTTTACATTTTCAGACACCGGCTATTGTCGATATATAAGTAACGATAAAACTTTAGATAATAATCGACGTGGCAAATGTGAATCCTGCTGGTGTTTGGGGTTTTTGTCATGAATATAGATAATTTAGACGACGTAGGAAGAGAATTAGTAGAGAAACTACGAGAATTAAAAGAGAAGCGAGATCAAGATATTCAAATAAAATATGATACAGGTGAAATCATTGATTACAGTAGTAAAAATATAAACAGTAATGGTAAAAAAACAAAATCAAAACAAAAGCAACAACAACCTTTCAGTAGTAATCCACCACCAATAATAATTTCAGAACAAGAAAAAGAGACAAATATAATATTAAATGAGATTATAAAGCTAAGACAAGAAAATCCCGATCTATCTTTTGATCCATGGTCTAATACTTTAAATGAAAAACGTCAGAAACTGAATGATAAGGTCAATGAATATTTTCCTGAAATCTTATTAGAATTAGATTTTGTATTATCTATCAAGACTATTTTAAACATTGAAGATATTACTCTACCATTTATGGGTATAGTTTTTTCTGTTCCCTCCTCATTGAAAACACAAGTTATTGAGTTACTTAGAAAATGGTTTTATTCTTATTTTACAGATAAATTTACTGCAAAGTCATTTGTGTCACATAGTGCCACAGTCGCAAAAGATAAACTAAAAGAAATAGGCTTATTACCTAGAATAAAAAATAAGATTTTACTTACTCCAGAATTGTCCCCATTGTTCACCGGCAAAGAGGAAGATATCAAGGAACAATTTGGAATAATAACAAGACTTTTAGACGGTAATGGTTTAGAGACAGAATCAGGAGTTCATGGACAACGAGGTTATTATGGAAATTACATGTTTACGTGGATAGGTGCTGCTGTAGATATTCCACATTCTGTTTACAAATTTCTGTCTACTATAGGTTTTAAAATCTATTTTTTGAGATTGCCAAGAACTAAATTAACAACTAATGATTTGGTTGAACAACTTTTAGCAGAAAAACCTTTTAATGAAAAAATGAAAGAAATTGAGAAATTATTACTCGATTATTTGAATTGGTTTGAAATATGTCCTATATCTACAGGCTTACAAAATGTAGCAAAAATTGAATGGGATAAAATTAAAGATAATAAAAATATTATCAAAATTATAGCAGAACTTTCACAATTACTTGCACATCTTAGAGGAAATGTATATGTTTCCAAAACTGACGACTTTATGCCAATTGAGAATAATGAACAACAGCAACAGCAATATCACTATCAACCTAAAGAGTTCATACATGGTCTTCCCACAATAGAAAATCCCAGTCATGCTGCACAACAACTATACAATCTGGCAAGAGGGCATGCACTTTCTTATGGAAGAAACTACATTACAATTGAAGATATTTCACTTGTTCTCAAAGTTGTTTTATCAACTGGTTCAATAGAAAGAGTATTGATATTAGATCTATTAATTGCCAATAAAGGCACGCTTACAACTTCACAAATTACTAATGCTATGAGAATATCAAATAATAGTGCAAAACGAACAATGACCGAGTTTAAAGGTCTAAAATTGGTAACAATCGAGAGAGTGGGTGATAATTCAAACTCTGAATATAAAATTACTCTAAATCCAACGTTTAAATGGTTTCTTACAGAAGAATTTAAGTATCTAAGAGAGGGTTTTAAACCCTCTGATAATGAAAAATATTTTAAAACTAAAATTAAAAATAAAAAAGAAGATAAAGAAGAAGATTGCTGTAACCAAAATCTCTCCTGTGTTAATAATGAAGAAAAATTAAGTAATAGTATTCTATCAATGAACAATGATCAATCCCAAGATAAAAGTGAAGGAGATAAAGATCATATTATTGATTACTCACACATAGCGGAAAATGGTGACAGCAGAAATAATACAGCAAACGTAGATAACGATATTCAAAGTAAGTCTAATTCTAGTATTAAGTATCTATCAGATATTCCCACCTTGTTTCCAATTTCACACCAATATAATAAAAAATTATTTAACAATCCATTGATTTCTGTATCTGACCTCTCTATTTGTGAAGGATATAATTATGATCCTGAAATTATTAACAATATAGATAGATTTGAAGGGACTGATAGTTGGTTCTGCAACAACTGTAATACAAAAGGAGATAAATGGTTTCTAATGAGACACCCTTGTAAAATGAAAGATTTGAAAAAATGAAATAACAAAAACTATCTCAGAATACCAATCAAAGGATTTAAAATGTTAAGTAAAACCAACAAAATCATTAAAAGATTCTACACCTATTTTGAATATAATAAATCATTATATGTAAAAAGATTTGAGATAAGGAAGAAAATTTAGTCTTATATTAATCAGGACGATCAAGGTAGTTTATAACGAACTATTAACTTTTAGTAATAAGTGACGGAATTCAAATGATGACAATTGTCATCATTTTAGGTTTAGCTATACAATAGCTTTTTTAGATTTAGCTATACAATAGCTTTTTTAGATTTAGCTATACAATAGCTTTTTTAGATTTTTAAATCCATATTTTCTTTCTATATCAATCTTCTAAAGATATATTAAAACTATGGTTAATATCTGAAATTCTTAACTTATTTTTGCAAATGGAAAAAACATTCTCTTTTAAAATCTTATGTAAAATATGATAACAAAAGTCTCTATTACATATAAAAGAAAGGGAATTTTAATCCTTATCTTAGGCAAAATATATTATAATAAAGTTTAGCAGATCTATAATTCTTTAATATTTAAGGAAAATGAATTAAAAAATTATATCTAACTGATTTAAATAACAAATTCATAAATAATAATGATACCGATCTATATACTTCTAATATGTATTATATATCCTATTACGATCAGATAGACAAGTTTATAAAAAATCCTAAAGAAGAAATTAAAGAGTTACGAACTTTATCAACTATTTACAACGATTTACCTAAAAGTCAATACAAACTCTTAATGGATATTAGGGAACAAAAACGATCGCCAGAATATTTATTTCAAAAACTTAAAGATGATATGCCAAAGCTTGAAAAATATTTTATAGATAGCAAATACAGGAAGAAATTAGAAAATTCACCTTATCATTCAAAAGAACATTATGAATTATTTGACATTTATGGATTAGAACGGATAATAAAAGAGAAAATAGTAATTCCTGTTAACGCTATTATTAAATATGAGAAAGTAAAATGCTCAAAGAAATGTAATCATAATCATCAATACTTTTATGCATATTATTGGGATTCAAATACAAAAAAGTTAAGGAAAAAGTATATCGGTAAAAAATTACCCGAACCATTCAAATTTAAAATAACCTATTCTATAGAATAAATCATGTAATAACACCTCTGCATTTATATAATTTAATGAAATTTTAATGTAATAATTAAATAATATTCATTCTCAAAAACTACTCAACATATTGACTATTTGCACATATAAAGAAAAATACTCAAACTATGAAACAAAAAAAGATGAAATATTTCACTGTCAAGAAAATTGTAAAAATGGTAAAACATATTGTATTTTTCACGAAACATTTTCAATTAAAGATTCAAGTCCAGCAAAAATATCTGAAATGCAGAAAAGACTAACTGAATTGATAGATAGTGCTATAAAAAATCAAGAAGATTTAAAACTGATTGGTTTTTTCATACCTGCGTTAACAATCCAAAATAAAAGATTTAAAAATGTATATTGTAATTACGGAAAATTTTTTGGAAATATCTCTATAAATCAGTGTTTCTTTAAAAATTTTTCTTTGAACAATTCAACCTTTTATTGTGATAACATAGATTTTTCTAAAAATACTTTCTCTGGGAATGTGTATGCCATGTATGCAAATTTGAAAGGAAAAAAAATTGATTTTTCAAAAATAGAGTATAAAGGTTTTGAAGTCAATTTTAATAACACAACATTAAATTCTATTCAAGAAATAGATTTCTCTAATTCTCATTTTCCTTCAGCTGCTTTTTTCCAATCAACTGTATTTATTTCTCAACTAGCAATTAATTTTAGTAATTGTATGTTTTGGGGTCAAATATCTTTTCAAACTAAATTTATCAGTAACCAATTAGTGATGTTTCATTTTTCACAATTTTGGGGTAACATCATTTCCTTTTCAGGTTGCGAATTTTATAAAAGAGGTGTTACTTTTAATCAAGCAAAATTCTTCCGAGTTAATGCTGTTATAGGTTTTACAGATATATCGTTTACTTGTAAAGAAGTATCTTTTCATAAAATTACATGTTTTGGAGAAATACAATTTACAGGCAGCAGATTCAATTTAGAAAAAAAAGTTGATTTTGACCATTCTCAATTTTTTAATACCAGTAATTTCAAAGAATATAATTTTTCTAAAGGAATAATTACTTTTAATAATACAAATTTCCAAACGGTAGAATTTAATGACGCACAATTTTCAAATGTATATTTTGAAAAGACTGGATTTAAAAAGACAAATTTTTCCCATACTAAATTCTTGGAAAAGGCATATTTTTTTGATTGTAAGTGTAAAGATAGTGCATTTTTTCACTATATTATTTTTGAACAACCACAAAAGATAATTTTTAAGACTCACGATCTTTCCAATTTCTCATTTATAAATACAGATATTACACGAATTTTATTTGCAGATAATGCAAAATTTGGAAATGATAAAAAGGATCTTTATAAGACATATGACGAAAGGATTTTTAATTTAAAATTTAAAAAAGTAATAGAATCAAAAGAAGAAATTGAATTAGGTGATCTGCTATCACTATATCGAAATTTAAGAGAAAATTATGAATATAGGTTAAGGTATGATTTGGCAGGCAAATTTTTTATTAGAGAAATGGAACTTAAAAGAAAATTTAAAAAAGTTAACTCTATTCCTTCTTTTGCTAAAAATTCCATTGCAAGAAAAGTTCTTCATACACTAAAACTTTTCAGATATGTAGAAACTAAAACTGATTCATATATTATTAAAAATAATTGGTGGAGAAGAAATTTTTTTTCACTTATTGGTATTTATAGATTAATATCTAACTACGGTGAAAGTCTTTTCTTTGCTTTTATATTTATTAGTCTTATTTTTTTCATATTTACAATTTTTTGGTATTTTCAGTCTAATGCAACTACAACTAATCCTTCTATTTTTCAATACAAAGAATTTGATAATCATACACAATGGAATTTATCAATGAAAAGAAGTATTTCAGATTTAATCCCGTTTTTTCCATTTAAAATTGATCCACCTTCAATATATGATTATTTTTTGAAAGCATTAGGAGTATTAAGTTTTGGTATTGTATTTATTTCGTTAAAAAGAAAATTTGAAAGAAGATTTAGACATTAAATAAAGAATGATATACATGAAAATAAAAAGTTTAATAAAATAACTTATGAGATTAAAATAGATTGTCTTCTATCCCTCTCAATATTAAATATGTATGGATAAAACATACAATCTATAGTCCATTAACAGAAAATACTGAGGTTCAAATAGAATCTAAAGGAGAATATAGAATGTGGAGAATCTATATTGAAGGAGAAATAGATCTTTTACAAAGAATCGAGGGAGTCGAATATAGATTATCTGGATATTCTAGAAGTGTATTTGAAAGTAATGATTGGAGAAATAACTTTGAAATAAAGAGTTTTTCAAATAGAAGTTTTGAAGTAGAAGTTTCATTGTATATTAGAAACGGAAGATTACCAATCAGTGATACCTATTATCTTAATATTTCACGATCTGATGAGAGTGGTCATCCAATTCCAATTCCATAATACTATTTCTATTTTTACTTAGTCAATTTCTATGATTAGTAATTCTCTTAACTATCCTTTTTAGGATTGATTTATATATTATTCCTTAATTTTTTAAAATTTTATTATCTTTTATATAACAAATTTTTTCATGGGAAATTTTGTAATACTAAAAATTGGAAAAGGATTTTATTAAAAATACAACTTGTTGTAATATATTTATATTAAGAGGAAATTATTTTTGATTTTTCCTCTATTATGTCTGTTTTACTTGCATTAAATTCACATTTTAACTTGACTTCCAGTTTAGATAAATCACTTAAAACCCAATTATCAATTTTCCAATATTTTGGTGATTCTTCACTAACTGCAATATTTAGAAGTAAATGTCTAGCATTTGATTTAATTTTATTACCGCGAGTATAATAAAAATATCTAAAACCTGATTTTTCTTTAACTGAAGATGTTTTCAATTCAAGATATGTTATTCTATCATTTTCTTGTTGTATTTGAATATCAGGATATCCAGGCTTCACCAATTTAGTTACCTGTAAAGGTTGTTTATTCATTTCATGAACCAATACATCCTCAATTCTTCTTCCTACTTCATTAACTCTATCACCATGATAACGTGAACGTGCACTCTTTGAAGTTTTTAAAAAGGATTTTATAATATTTTGTAATATATCTATTAAAGCCTTATCATGTATTTCTTTTCTATTAATTGGAATAATATCAAAACCAGTTGATTCATATACAATTTGTTGAAAAGAAACCTTTCCTAACTCTTTTGAAAGTCCAAATATCTTTCTAAGAATAACACTATCTACTTGTGTCACTAATGTTTGATATTATTATAATAATAAATTTTTATCTAAGATGTATTTTCATTTTTATATAATGAATCATTCAACATTGTTAATAGATTATTCTTTTTTTGATATAATTCACGTTTACGTTCTTCTATGTTCTTTTCTGCTATATCAATATATTTTGAATCTATTTCAGTGCCTATATAATCAATATTTAAAGACAAACATGCTAATGCAGTAGAACCGCTTCCTATAAATGGATCATAAACAAGCATATCATTTTTTATGCCATGTAGTTTAATACAAAGAAATGGTAATTTTTCTGGAAAAACTGCCGGATGAGGTCTTTCTTCTTGGATGGTAGGATAGGGTATAAACCATATATTTCCTCTATCACGTCTGTCTTGTTTAACAGATTTCCACCTGCCAATATTGGTTTTATCTTGATAAGGGACACCAATAGATAATTTATCTAATTTTACATCTCCTTTTTTTGTAAAATGAAAAATGTATTCGTGAGCATCAGTTAAATATCTTTGACTCACTATTGGTTTAAAATGTCCAATAGAGAGATCTTTATTAATGCCACTAGCTTTTCCTAAATCGTCTTTTTCAAAAGAAATAGATTTTATCCAATGAATCGTATTTTGTAATTCGTAACCAGCCTCAGAAAACTCTTTTACAACGTCAAACGGTATTGCTGGATCTGAAGGCTTTCCACTTATATTAAGAAAAAATGAACCACCATTATCAAGAATAGAATAACTATGTTGCGCAACACAATAAAGCCAATATAAATACTCATTTCTTTCTTTATTGTCTTTATACATACCATATTCCTTGTTTATATTATAAGGTGGAGATGTAACTATCATGTTAACTTTAGTATTATAATTAGATAAGGATTTCATAAAATCTAAACAATCAGAATGATAAATCTTATTTTTTTCTATCATATCTATAATCATTTTATCATTTTATCTCTTATGATCTTTGCTAATTTTATAAAGTATATTGTTATAGTATTTATTTTACTTTACAATTTTATCAATAAAATAAATATTTTAGATTATTTAAAAAATTTTATGGTTTGTTTAGTTTCAAATTAGTTTATTATAAAATTAACAAACAAAAAAATAGTCCTTATCCTGATTAAATTTATTGTCATATCCTTATATTTCATTAGATTCAAAACAAACTACCGATTTTGCATATAAAATGTTGGAAGAATATCTTATTCCCTCTTTAGAAAATGATGTAAATCTTTGTTTAAGTCGTGATTATGCAGATACTACTTCAACTAATGCATATCTTCCTGCTCTTCTTTATTGTTTTTCAATTATAGATGTTTTATGAGCATTATCGGAAGGTCATGCTAGAAAAGGCAATACAACAGAAAATATTGAAAAGTATATGAAAAAGTATATGAAATACAATTCTGATGATGTAGAATTAATTCTTAAAATGTATAGGCACAAAATTGTTCATCTAGCAATGCCCAAACCTATTATTGAACATAATGGAAAATATCTCTCATGGAAACTGCATGATGAAAATTCTAATAATCATTTAAAAAAAGATAATATCCCTAGAGATATTTCTATTTTTGGCTATAGGAAAGATTATTATGATGAAAAATTTATTATAAATATTCAAAAATTTAAAGATGATATTATTGAATCTATTACAAGACCAACTGATGGTTATTTAGCAGAATTAAAAAATGATGGACAATTACAAAAAAAATTTGAAATTGCTATAAATCAAATTTATGATCCAAATAAAGATTAATTATTTAGGTTGAATTGCTAAACTAATATCAAACTTCTAAAAACTTAAAGTTAATATCTGTTCAAGAATTATTTATTTTTTCCAATCTCCAATTAACAATGAGAAAACCTATGGTCAAATTTTGATGATGATAAAACTGAAGATACTGGAGATAATTTAGGTAATTTATTGAACTATTATTATAATCGATAAGGAATGACCATTTTGAATAATTAGTATTATTATCTTTCTTTATTTAGGAAATAATTAATACTTTGATAACCATTGTTACATTATGAATTCATCAAAAGAGCGGATTCGAACTGAGACCTCTAAGCCTCTGGTGGGATTAAAACATTTTAAAAACGTTCTTTTAACAATAATTTAGATCTAATAACAATTAATTGAATCTATGTATTAGCAAAGTGCAAATATACAACTTATTTTCCATGATAAAAACAGATTATATCATTTGTTTTCTTTCTAATTGTTGTATTCTTTCACTTAAAACTAATAACTTGTCAGATAAATGAGCTAATGCATCTTCTTTTACCTTGTCATTTTCTCTCAATGAGTGGTTTATGAGTTGAAGTTCTTCGATCTTTGTCTGCAGATCGGCTCCTTGTCTTTCCAATTGTGGAACATTTAGAAAAGTCAGGTATGGTTCAATCTTCTTGAATATCTCTGCTTTTTCATTATCCTTCTTTCTCCAATATGTAGAACCAGAATGACCAATAAACCATTCAGAATAATCTGCATAACCTAGATCAGATATTGTAGTTTTTACGAAACGTCTGAAAGAATGTAGAGTTATTTCTCTTCTAGTTTCATTTCCGTCTTCTCTTGAACCCATTCCTATTCTATCTAAAGTTTTTGCAAAAAAATGAGCTAGATTCCCATATAATACTTCTGGTCTTGGATTATTAGTTTGATTTAGAGAAAAGATTAGTTCATTTTGTTTCTTTTCTGGAGTCCTATATTCAGTTATATACTTTTTTCCTGATTCTTTATCGATATAACAAACCCTACGTGTTCTATATTTGTAATCTATCCATATTTTTAATTGTTCGACTACTTCCTTGGTTAAAAATACATATCTATCAACTTTTGTTTTTGTATATTCTCCTCTAATAGTTAATTTAGCAGGTTCGTTAGATTTAGTAGTAATAATATCCAAATCTTTTAACCGAATAGATAATGCCTCAGTTGCTCTTAGACCAGTTGAAGATAATAACATTACATATGTTTTTAGTCTCAAATCCGAACAACCATTTAAAATTTTGATTATGTCTTCTTTATCTATAGCTTCTTTATGTCTAAATAATGTTTTTGGAAATCTTACTTTTAGTTTGAATTTTTTGGACTGATTTCTATGTCATTGTATTCAAAAAAAGTCTTTACTGTTATTATTTTATCTCTGAATGTTATTGATCCAATATTATAGTTATTATGTAAAAATATACAATAATCATTTAAAACAATATATGGATCAAATCTTTTATTTTTTAATTGCTGAATTAATTTATCTAAATTTATTCCATATTTTTGGAAAACAAATTTTTCGAATATCATTAAACGAGAATTGTATTATTTGGCAGTATTTTCATTTCTTATACTTATACCTTTAATAAATTTGATTAAGGAACCTGAATTATAGATATTAGTTTTATAGATTTTGTTTTGTGTAGAAAGCTGAATACTTTTAGGCATTAAGATAAATTGTTATTGTATAATTATAAAATATAAAGCTATTGTATTCATGTTATAATATACATAATAAATGTGGAAATTCATATTATAATATCTATTGCAATTAATAAAAAATTTTTTGTGTGTATCTATATTTCACTTGTTTCACCTTACTAGGATATAGATTAAATACTTATTTTTCATAGAATAAAAGAAGTAAAAGAACCAATTTTAGATTTCATAATCGAAGAAAAAAAATTTTGGATAGGATTTGTTTAAAAATAAATATCAAGATTTAGAAATCTTTTATTTAGTGAATATTCTTTATTAAGAATAATTACTTTTTAAATAGTAGAGAGATTAAATTGAATAAGTATTTTAATAGTAAAAGAATGACTAATATAATAAGATAACAATCATATTTATGGCAATTAGATCTTTATAATTTACATCATTAATTAATTTAATTTGTAAAATTGTATAAATTTTACTGCATAATAAAAATAAGAAAAAATTATTGGATAAAGTAAATTATGATTACTATATGCAGATATCATCATATTAGTGTAATATTAATTTGAATGAATTTCTGATTGAGCTTGTTCGGTTGGACTTTCTGTTGGACTTTCTGTTGGACTTTCTGTTGGACTTTCTGTTGGACTTTCTGTTGGACTTTCTGTTGGACTTTCTGTTGGACTTTCTGTTGGACTTTGTGAAACATTTTCTGATGATTTTTGTAGTTCATTAATTTCAGTTGTTCTTCTTCTTGTACTTGCTTTCTTTGCTGGTGTTGTTGTTTTCTTTGTAGTTGCTTTCTTTGCTGGTGTTGTTGTTTTCTTTGTAGTTGCTTTCTTTGCTGGTGTTGTTGTTTTCTTTGTAGTTGCTTTCTTTGCTG